>Ga0209534_10000621_pt1 | contig 40518 bp, 39 predicted proteins | sample COG_07_FD_184751 | JGI IMG/M metagenome (GOLD analysis project Ga0209534, IMG submission 184751) | Pelagic Microbial community sample from North Sea - COGITO 998_met_07 (SPAdes) (version 2) | ecosystem: Environmental > Aquatic > Marine > Neritic zone/Coastal water | place: Helgoland, sampling...
TTGCAAATCGTTGACCTTAAGGGTCTTATAAAATCTTTCTGATTTTTCTTAAAAATTAATTGTCAGTAGTGTTGACAAGTTAGTATTATTATTGTCTAATATATAGACAATATCATTTGCTTTATTACCAACTAACATCACTATGAATATACAACTACTACTACTCCAAAAACAACTGGATCATGCTCTCCGTGAGGGTATGTACTCACACGCTGAGTATCTTGAGGAATCCATTAAATCAATCCTACACACAAGGAACAAAATGAAAGCTACTAAATCAACTAAAGTATGGAACCCCAATTCCAGGCCTACTCTTGAAAAGGCCCAGGAATTTGTGGGTGGAAATGTCGAGCTAGTTACGCTCAGTAACGACAGGCAACTCCTGTTTAATGAAGATGGGATCTTTGAAGATCTCCCCATCAATGAAGAGGCCACAAGTCAAGTCAAACGATATGCCCCCCATGTTTGGATGGATGGTGGGATCAGAGGTGATGTCATCATCTTACAGGGGGCAACACAATGGGACTGAGTAAAGAAAACGCACAGACACTCATGGACCACTTTGATGGCAATCATCAGATCAAAGAGTTCACTGACAGAATCAATATGACTATAGTGTCCCTCAAGGGCCTGGTTGAAAAACTCAATGATGCTAATGATCTCCCTGGTGATGGAATCTTCCAGGCAATATCAGGCCAGGCCCTTTACATTGGCGAATTGGGTAAGCAACTCAATTCCATGAAACACATTAAAACCACAGCAAAATCCAAATGAAAAAGAAACATTATAAAACCCAATTCAAACTTACAGCACCCATGAAAACCTGGAGATCCATATTGTTCCACATGGAAGAATATCCCAGGCACTGCATTCACATTGACACTAATCTTGGCAATGGACTTACCTGCCTATGGTCCTACACTGGAGATGAAGCAGGGTCTCACATCAAACGATGGGACATGAAGACTAGTGGCAGATTAAAGTCATTCCAGGGGGGCATCATTGCCTTGCAATATGGAGATAAAGATGCTGTAGAAGACGATAGTCCTCTGTCCTGGACTCGTACCACTCATGTTCCTTTGGATGACGCTAAAGAGTGGATAGAAGATCACCTTGCAATGAACAGGGCCCCTACTATTTATTGGGATTACAATGAAGAGACCTGGATGACTTCTGCCTGTAAACCATTTAGCTTTTCACGATAATGACCTACAAAGATTATAAATCAAAACTTCAACCAAGATTAATCCAGGACAAATGGTCCATCCAGGGAACTGTTCCTGTACTTGGCAGGATTAGAAAACAATTCACTAACCTGGACCTGGCTCAGTTTGAATCACAAAAGCTGATAAACCAGGTGGAAAACCAGTTGGCCCAGGGCTCAGTGAGGACAACATTATTAAGCCCATCTCAGGAAGCTGATGCATCTCAAGCATTGCAGGTTCTTACAACATCTCCCAATTTTCAGGGAAGTGGCCTACTCTCCTTGCTTGATGTTGTAAGATATGCAGATCAAAGGTTAACGCATACAGATTTCCAGGCTGACCTGGATACAGCAACCAGGAATTATATTCAGGACCTTGCTGATCGTGGAAGGGTTGGGACATATCTCAAGCAGATAAAAAGAAGATGCAATAAATTGATCTCATATTTAGGTGAAGAAATATTGATCAAAGATATTACTAAGCCAATGGTCAAAGCCTGGATTAGGGGAGCAAAAGGAGACCTGTCTCCATTTACTGGAAAAGATGTAAGCAAAACAACTAGAACAGGAGAGCTTACTTTCTTAAAGGGCTTATTCAACTTTGCTTTAAGCAATGACTGGATCTCTGAGTCACCCTGCGAAGGTGTTAAGGGCTATGGCAGGGAAAAAGGGGAGATCCAGGCACTGAGCCTAGAAAAGGCTCAAGAGTTCCTGGATATTGCCAGGGAAGTTTCTGACGAAGCTTTTTGCTACTTTACCCTATCATTATTTGCAGGCCTAAGACCTGAGGAACTAAGGCCTGCAGATGGTGAGGCCCAAGTATGTTGGGATCACTTTACCTGGAGAGATGAAGAGAGCACCCTGGAGATATCGTATCAGGTGGGCAAGGTCACTTCCAGGAGAGTAATAGTTTTGCCTGACAACCTGGTTAGGCACATTAAACCATTAGCCCAAGATTCAGGTCCAATAATTAAGTCCAGTTATGCAGTATGGAGAAGCATAAAAGATTACATTAGAGCAAGGGCAGGTTACCAAGTTTATGGTGGGCATTATAAACATATTGATCCTGATCTCTCAAAGGTATCAAATGATACCAGTAGACCTAAATATGTGAGAGATGTCCTAAGACATTCTGCAATCACATATAAACTTGAGCTTGAGCAAAATAAAGATGCTGTAGCTATGTGGGCAGGTAATTCTCCTGCAGTTATCGATCAGCATTATAGGGCCCTGGTTAAGGGAACAAAGAAGCTTTCACCTAGGAAATATGCCACTGCCTACTTTAATTTGTAAATCATTTAGAGGGGGCCTTAATGGCCCCCTTTTACCTTGTAAATCAAAAACCAAGCTTTTGATTTACAAGGTAAAGTTTAGACTAAACTCTAATCTTCCTTTGAATATTTTAGAGTCTCCAGTAGGGTTTCAAGGTCCTCAGTATATAAAAACTTTGGAAATCCCTCTCCACCTGCCCCACCAATATTGAAATCAAAGTGTTCAATGGCACCATCAACACTTAAACCCTGTCTTTCAATAAGGACCTCCAGGCACAACTCAACTGAATACATAAGCACCCCTGTCTCATAACAGGTCCCCTTAATTGCTTTATCATATTCATCAGGTAATTTTTTATTACCTTCTGCAATTAGGCAGATCATCTAGCCTGGTTGTTCAGCATACAATCCAAGAGCTTCTTAACATCTTGCCACTTGTATCTGATTATATTTCCAATTTTAATCCTGGGCAACCATCCCTTTTGTTCCCATCTTCTGATGGTTCGCTCACTGACTCCAAGGTGTTCGCTGAGTTGTTTTCTAGTGAACATCTTATTATTTTCTTCCACATCACCCATAGTTCTTTGTCCTTTCTTAATTTTGCAAAGGCCAGGTTCTCTATTTGCCTGACCCTGGTTGTGTCCACCCCTACATAACGAGCAATCTCCTGGGGAGTGAACGAAACGCCAGGATATTCTTCCAACATCTGTTGGAGCATTGCATTGGTCCTATACTTTTTACTAAAACTCGACACTGAGATCTGTCATTTTAATTCCAGGAGGAGTCATATTTACAACTCTCCCTGGAACCTTGGGCATTGACCTTCCAGTCACTTCTAGGTTGGCACAACCAGGATGGGGATGAGGTGTTAAGGTAATCAGTGAGTCAGGCCATCTTTGGAATGCTCCTGATCCTGAAATTCTATCTGAATGATTCTCCCTACCTTTATTACCCTTGCTAAAATGATGACTCAATAAGAGGGCTGAATTGTTTTTCATCTTCAACTGAGCAATAGCTTTCAGGAAGTGCTTTACACTTGATGCATTATTTTCATCAAAATCCTGGTGCCCCAACATATAAATTGGGTCCAGGATAATTACATCTACCCCACCCATCATCTCTATTCTTTCATCCATCTCTGTGATTAAAAGATCTAGATCATATTCAAATTCCCTAAGGCACCACACCCACAGGTCATCAGGAACCTTTTCCAGGCCTTGAGATCCTGCACAGGACCAAAGTCTATCCAGGCAATCATCTCTATGTAGCTCTAGGTCAATTAAAAGAACCTTGCTTTTCTTTGTTTCCAGGCCCAGGAAGTGATTTCCCTTTGCCAGGCAAAGCCCTAGGGTTGCAAAGAACCAACTCTTTCCCATCTTTGGTGGGGCACCTAGTAAGACATTGTCTTTTGCTCGAAACAAACCTTCAACTAATGGAGGCCTTTTTTCCAGGTCCCATGGTTGAGGAAACTCTGACCCTCTTATGAAAGGGGGAAGAGTTGAGCCCTCCATCCTGGTTCCTTCTCTGTATTCAAGTATATTATTATCCATTTTTTTATGCTTCTGCTTTGGAATGATATCTCCAACTGGCATTACATCTTTCCATACTTCAGGCCTTGTCAGGTATTCTAAAAATTCTTTTGTATCACCCATTGTAAAATATCACTTTCTGTATTTTGTCGTTATCTCTTTTGCCCCAGGGCATCCTCACAAGTTGAGTCATCCTGAGGGTTAACTGATCAGCACCTAGCTTGATTGCCATATTGTTGAACCTATGGATCTGTGACTCAGACTGGTTCCTGCAATCAAACCAGGCATGAAGAGATTTATTTCCTGACCACACTACCATTTTAAGATCCAGGATTGTTCTGAGTTTATTGATCACTCCTGCCTGGGCATCCCAGTTTTTTTCTAGCTCAGGAATATCTGACTCAAATACCATGTACCTTCTTTCTTTTATGTTCATCATCACCCTGGACTCATCTGCTGATTTAAGTGGATTAGGGCATATGTATTGCATGAGAGGTAAAGTCATTGGATCCCAGGCATCTAATGGTCTTTGCTTGCCCATAAAAACATCAGCACCCATGTGCAAAATATCTGTAGGTTCATATAATTTATTTAAGACAGAGATCCCTTCTTCAGGGATCTCGTCAGACTCGTCTCTTAGTTCGTCAATGGATCCTGTCTCTCCTACCCTGGATATTAATTCTTTGTCCATGACTGGTTGTTCCTTAACAAACCTTTCTCCCTGGAACATATCACTGGGCTGATCATACACATACTTAACAGCATTCTCTATCTCATTGTTTTGTAAGTCTCTTCTATCCACAAACTGACTTGCATCATGCAGAATTTCACAGGCCTTATCACATTTGATATTCATGAACTTCATGATGTTGGATGCCTTCATGATTGCCATGTGATACCCAAAACCTTCATTCTCTAATTTACCAAGTAAGTCATTAAACTTATCAGTTGGTTGATTTCCTATTATCGCCATCTTTTTTATCCTCCTTGAAATGGTATGATCTCCAATCCCACCCACATTCAAAATTATTGTGAGTGGGATCAGGATCGTCATACAAACTTGCCAAGAATAGGCAGGTTTGAGTTTCTATATCCAGGTCCCTTTTATTATTAGGCCTGGGTTTTTTTGCCCCTGCTCCCAGTGAATGCTTGTTTTGCTTCATCATCACTCATTGCCCATATTTTGTATTTGATTGCCTGGTAGTAAAACCATAGGTCAATAATCTCATCTTCCATATCATTGAGCACCACATCAGCAGGTAGAAATCCACCATGCTCAATTTGGCCTAAATCATACTTAAGCCTGGCTTTGTGCATAAACCAATCAATAGATTGGTCTCTGAATTGGTTTACCTTTAGGAGTAGCTTCTTATCTTCTTCCTTTTGCTCTTGGGCAGGCTCTTCAACCACAGGTTCCACTTTAGTTCCACTTCCAGTGCTTCCATTTGTGTCGCTACTTCCCTGGGCAGGTTGGGTAGGCTCCTCCCCCTGGCTATTCTTGGGCCTATTGGGCTCAGCCCCATCACTTGCGAGTTTAGTTTCATCTTCCATTTTTTTCCCTCCTTTATTGCTTTAATTGTGCTGTCTTGGATCATATCCAGTTCTAAACCTCCAAAGATCTAAAACCTTTAAGAAGCCTCTGTAGGCCCTAGCTAATGTCTCAGGATTATATGAGTGCACCCTAAATTTAGCCTGTCCTTTCCTTTCTCCAATTTTATAGAACTCTTTTTGATGGATATATGCATTAGCACCCCATATCTCTTCATTGAGAACTCTATCTTCACCAAATTCAGCAACAGCATAAGCAGAAACCTGCTCGACTTGGCCTGGATAAGGCTTACTTGGAATGTTGCCAGTGGTTTTCCAGTCCAGGATAAAATCCTGTTTATTTTTAGACTGGGCGATCATGTCTGCTGTACCTGCATACCCCTCTTTTTGATTGGTGACAATTTTCTCCACAGAAATGAGCTCAAACTCCTGACCAAGGAAATAATTGACAGCAGGAGTGACATAAGGAATGAGCCTGTCCTCAATATCACCCAGGTCCACTCCACGACTAAGAACACGCTCAATAGCATTATGTATATCAGTGCCCAATTGTGTGGATGAACTATCTCCATACATATCTCTTTTGATTCTTCTTTTGTAGTCATCAAAGCTTTCACCATCTTCTTGTCCATTATTTGCACAGCATTGAATGGCAGTGTTTATTTTCCATTGTGAGATCCCCTCGTTATGTTCCAACTTTTGTATTTCTGTGACACTATAATATAGACCCATTTCCTGGGCCTTCTTAGGAGTCACATCAAAATGGGGAACACCCTCTTTTGAATAAAAGTGTCCCATCAGAAAGGATTGTCAGAGTCTTCGTCTTGATTGGTCAAGCTTTTGCCAGGCTTATCCATCTTCTCAACTTCCTGGTCATCTTCAAGACCTGGATATTTAGATCCACCTGGAATCTCAACATCCTCAATATCAGGACATTCTTTGGCCAATCTTTTAGTGATTGGAGACAAAGAACTGGCAAGACCATAAGTGGTCCCTTTTTTTGATGTCTTTTTCTCTATAGTAACCATGCAGTTGGTTCCTAACTCCTCTAGGAAGTCATAGCTTCCATCCATTGGAGGCATCTCACCTCTAAGGCCTGAAATGAACTTGATTAAGTTTGATTTACTAAACGCTGAGATTGTCATCTCATTTGTTTGTGCCAGGCAAACATCATCATCATCATTTCTGTAGGCAATTAAAAACCTGGCGATATCTACTATCTTAGTTTCATCATTCCAGTTTTTCTCGATTTCTTTAGCTTCCAGGATGTCAACAATGACACCAGGGTAGCTACCAGGCTCAGTTGGCTGATTGGCCAAGGGCCAGGATAGGTTGGATCCAATTGGGTTTGTACTTTTCGCTATTAGTTTAGCCATTTTTTATATCTCCTTTATTTAGGGTTAGTTTCTTTATTAATGAATTTATGAAGCATGAGAATTGCATCACAGGTGCTCAGTGTAGGCTTCAAGTTTGGATACAATCTCACACAAATATCTTTCAGGACTTTCTTCCTTTCATTCCCCTTTAGGCCCTTTACTCCAGGCAAGGTCTTCTGCCAGTCCCTGGGTGTAATCTTAAAGCATGGAATACGCTCACCTAATGCCAGGCCTTGCAACATTCCATAAGACACTCCCATTTTAAATGCTCTTGAACCTGGTATTATGTTTCCAGTAAATGGAGGAATATCTTCGATAACCATTTGAAGCTTGAAGTCATCAGACCTCAACATGGTTATCGTATTCATCAGGTTTGCTAATGGGTAGAGATTATCTGCTTCATAGATACCATCTCTTTCATTATGAAAAGCCACTCCACCCTTGGCACCTGGATCAATTGCTATGGTTACTAGCATGGTTCTGCCCCCAGGAATGTTGCCATAAAGGCAAACAACAAGTAGGTCCACATGGCTACAGCCAATACGAACATGGCACTATATAAAAACCACTCAACTACTTTCATTTTTACCCTCCTCGACAAAGGTTTTCAGAATCGTTGCTATAAAGTTAGCAAGTGATCTATTTTCTTCATTAGCTTTTTTCCTGACTAGATTAGCCAGGTCACTATCCATGCTGACAGATATAGTCTGTCTATTATTTTTTGTTCCCATAAGTCCTCCACAGTTAGGGTTAATTGTTCGTTCTGATTCAAATAGAACATATCTTCATCAGATGTCAAGTGATGTCATCTGATGTCAACAGAAACATAAGAATACATAAAGTTTAATATGATATTTTCTTGCTAATTTATTATTTAGTTCTAAATTAGCTACATGGACCAAAGAACTACAATAAAGCTAACAGATGAACAGACTGGTATATTGGTACTACTTTCGACATCACTGGATATTGACCAGGGCAAAGTCATAAGGTGGGCTTTATCTGCTCTTATTAATATTGTTCAAAATAAACACTATGAAGCACTTAGGGATGACCTATCTCCACAGGAAAAATATTTGCTTGACACATTAAGAACCTCTCTTACTTAGTATACTAAGACTAACCTTAGCCAAGGGCCTATAAAAGGCCCCTTGGCATTACTTATCTACTAAGTAGACTAAGTAGGGCTGACATCAATAGCATTCACTCGCATTGCTTCAAGCTCAGCCTTCACATCATTGATGGTCACTTTATTTCTATTCTCTGTTATTGTTGAGGCCTGACCAAGATCTGCTTTCTCTTTATCCCTCAGGATCCCAAAGGCCACAGGCAAAACTCCAGGTGGGATTTCATCTGAATCAAGCTTCTCAATGATCTTCATTAGACAGGCCTGAGTTGCATAGGATGTCAATCCCTGGGTCAATGATTGCACTGCATCTATTGTCCCTTTCTCCCTCTTGCTGATTGCCATGATAGTCTCAGGAGCACACCTGTACTTCTTAGCTAACCTAGTCAAAGCTTTACCCTCTCCCAATCCCTGGACAATCTTCCCATATTTCTCAGGATCATGGTCTGCCATTTTCTGCCCAGTGAACAGACTTGGCACAACCTCCTCCTCCTGCAAAACAGGTGTCAAATTGTCAGGTACAATATTAATTCTCTTCTTTTTAGTAGGCATGATTTTGATTGGTGCAAGTATATGAAAAGTTTTTGCAATTTTAGACGATTATTATTCTAGCTACATATATTATCTACTGTTCTGGGTTGATTATCAATAACTTATGAAATCATTTGTCAGTTATTGTCAAAAAAAGGGGGGGGAGGGGGGTCAAAAGTTTCCAGGATTTTTTAAACCAACCAATTAACTGAGGAAAAAAATTTTGCACAATTGAAATGGACATCTGAGGACATTCATTCACCTGGTTTGATATGATTGTTTTATGCCTCTCACATGGACCCCTCATCCAATCTTAGAGATCCCTTCCCAGGATGAACAGATTGCCATGGGTGCAGACAGTCTCCTTGAGTATTATGAGAGAAGGGAGTCAGCGATTGAGCGAGAAAGATCAGATCCTTATGCCTATGGAACAGAATTAGATCACTGGAAACTGGCAGACCAGGAATTAAAGACTCATGGTGAGGTTTTAATTTTGGGAGGGAACAGGAGTGGCAAATCAGAGCTAATTTCTAAGAGGGTTGTACAGAGTGCTGTGATGAATCCTAATAGTGTTATATGGTGTTTTACAGCAACGAGTCAGAACAGCATAGCCCACCAACAGGCCCTGATCTACAAGTACCTGCCAAAGGAGTATAAGAACCTGGGAAGGTCCAGGACTCATTACATTTCTTACTCAGTCAAGAATGGATTTACAAATTCAAGTTTAATTCTCCCTAATAGATCCAGGATAGAATTTAGGAACTGGGCACAGGACATCACGACAATTGAAGGAGGGGAAGTAGGTTGTCCTGATGATCCTGTCCCAGGATCCCATAACATTGGGGTATGGTTTGACGAGGAGGTGCCCTATTCTTTTATAATTACTGCTCGCTATAGGTGTTTAACGAGGGCAGATAGTGATGGGTTACCTGCCAGGATAGTCGCTACCTTCACAACTATCTCAGGATGGACCCAGTGTGTTAATGCCTATCTCTCAGGTGCCAGGACCATTCAGGATTCTGAAGCTGAATTACTTGGTGGGGAGAAGGTTCCAGTAATACAGCAACCACTGAGGCAGATTGCCTCTGTGGTTTACTTCCATACCAAAAATAACCCCTATGGTGGGTGGAAGGCCATGAAGGCTCAGCTTGAGGGTTGCAGGAGAGATGAAATTCTTTGTAGGGCCTATGGGGTACCTGTTAAGCCATCAGACTCTACATTCAGGCACCTGGATGACAGGGTGATATTGAAGCATGAAGATATCCCTATTTTAAATGACCCAAAGAATAACCCTGCCAGTTATGTTTTAGCGATAGATCCTGCAGGTGCAAAATCCTGGTTTATGCTCCTAGTAGGAATATCTGCCAATGGAACTCACTATGTGATTAAGGAGTGGCCTGACCCAGGTATTGGTGAGTGGGCTGACCTGGACAGGAATGATAAGCCTGGAGGAATGCCTGGGGATGGTGCTAAAGCAAATGGTTTTGGGATAGATGAATATGCTGATGTCATTAGGGACATGGTTAAGGATATTTCTAAAGAGGAGGTCCTTGGGTCAATGGGTGACCTGGAAATCATTATTGACCCAAGAATGGGATCAGCAACTTATTTAAAAAGCGAGGGAACTAGTAACATTATATCTGACCTCCAGGAGGCCAATATCAATGTTTATCCTGCTGAGGGCCTTCACATTGATGATGGCCTTCAGGCTATAAATAGCTTGTTGGCTTATGATTCAACAAAGCCCATAGACTCGTTGAATCATCCTAAGCTTTATTTTTCTGACAGGTGTGGGAACACAATCTTCTGCTGTATGAATTACAGGGTGGATCATGGGTTGAAGTCAGCCCTAAAAGATCCAGTTGATTGCCTCAGATATGTCGCAATTGGTAACTACGAATATATGGACGATGAGCAAATTAATGTCGAAGGAACTGGAGGTTATTAGTGAATTAAGAAAGGGCCCTATGGTTCAATTAACCAGGGGAGAAATGGATCATTGCATAAATCAGGCAGTGATGAAAGATGCCTGGAGTAGGGCTGTTGGCATAAGGGATGAGGTGGGTGATAAGCCTCTTCACTTTCTTACACCCAGTATGATTGGGATTATGGGAGAACTTGCAGTGGCAAAGTATTTCAATTTATTTCCTGACCTGGAATGGGGCTTAAAAAATAATCATAAGCATTATGATTTAGAGACTACCAAAAAGGTCAGGCTTGAAATAAAGACCACAACCCAAATGGGTAAAAATATAATCCCAGTAAAAGCAAAGTATAAGCCTGGGCATAAAGGAGTTGAGCTTTTTTCTGATGAAATCGTATGGGTAAAGATGGAAGTCAGGAGGCCTATTTATGATCCCTTGGCAAATGAAACTAAATTTGAAAACTTGGTTGTTCCAAATTTCTACCTGGTTGGAAGGATGGATGAAAAGACCTTTAGGGAAAACAGGACTGTTACAACTAAAAGAAAGGATGGCCTGCCTAAATATTGGGGGATCCATCAATCACACTGCAGATCATTATTTCCAATTGGATTGTATGGTGAGGGGGCAAGAACCTAATCATGGAACATGAAGTAAAAAGCCTTAAAGATGCAGGAAATTCCTGGAGGGAAGTTTCTGAAAAACTAGGAATCAGTGTGAGCACTGCAAGAAGGTATTACAAAAAGGCACCTGAATACCCTAAGGTTCTTGAGGGTAAAATTTATAGAAAAGTCTTAAACCCTAGGTTGATCATGGTGGACCTGGATGAGTTTGGGATTTGCATAGCAGTAATAACCCCAGGGCTAAATTACAGGAGGGGCAAACAGGTAAGGGTTGAGCAACTAGATGAAAGAAATTACAGAGTTCTCAGAGACTAAAAAACAAAAAACAAAAAGAATTAATGAGATGTTAAATCATCTCATGACCAACAAGGTGATAGAGTGGCTCGACACTGGGAGGGTCCCTGCCCCCATGTCTTTAAAAGAAATAGCTGATTATTGTGGAGTCGATGAAATGGTGATTCACAGAGCAGAACGCTCAGCTATTAAAAAAGTTAGTCTAAAATGTCGAAAATTTCTTTAAAATGTTCTTTTTCATGCACGAAAACGAAGAACTTGAGCAGGTTTATTCAGAAAACCCTAATGTTGATATCCTAAAAGAGGATTTTGAGCGTTGTACTAACAATTTAAGTTATTTTTCACAAAATGCTGAAGATGCTAGGAATTTAAGATTTAGCATTTGGGCAGGTAAAAATAAAAGAAATAGGAAAGAAGGGATTGATGCCTTTCCCTGGACTGGTGCCAGTGACATGGAGGTAGGTCTTATAGACCAAAACATTGTCGAAGATGTTGCAGTTCTAAAAAGGGCAGTAGCTACAGGGAACCTGAAGGCAGTAGCCACAGAGGCCAATGACATCAGGGTGGCCTCCCTGGTTGGTAGATACATGAAGTGGACCTTGTCCACCATTGAAGAATTTCAAAGAGAAACAACCATCCTTGCTAACAATATGCTAACCTATGGATCAGGGATCCTTGGGGTATATTGGAAAAGAAAGGTAGATAGGTATTACGATCAAATCTCTATGGAAGAGATCCAGGAAACATTTCCTGACCTGGCTGAAGCAATTATGGCAGGTGATGAATCTGCCAAGGAAATAGCCCAGGAGGCTTTTCCTGGTATGAAAAAAAGGAAGACTAATAAGATTGTAAAGGACCTTGCAACCAATGGTATTGCCGACATACCTGCTGAGCGATTGGTTGAAAATAGACCTTGCGTAAAAGCCTATGAGATAGGCAGGGAAATCATCTTTGATTCTAATGTTTTGAATGACATTCAGAATGCTAGGGCAGTTTATTGCATTCATCATGTGACTCCTGAATCACTCAGGGAGATGGTCCTTACTGAAGACTATGACAGCAAGTTTGTTGATGAGGTCATAAAGTACAGCAATAAGAGTGAAACCTCTACCCAGTATCCTGAGCATAATCATTATGTAAACCAGGCTCATGTAGACCATAGTGATGGGCTTATAAAGCTCGTTACTTGCTACAGGCGAGTCATTGATGATGATGGTGTTCCATTAATTACTCAGACAATTTTTAGCGAAGACTCAGATCTTTTTGCTAAGCATGAGGTCTCCAAATATGGAAAAGGTGTTTATCCATTTACAGCATTTTGCAGGGAAACATTAAACCATAGGCTCCTGGACTCCAGGGGAATGGCAGAAATCCTTCGTCCATACGAGCAGGGTATCAAGGTTGAGCAGGACATGAGAATTGATCGTGCGTCCCTGAGCACCCTTCCACCATTAACTTATAATGTTGGAAGAAAACCTGAGAGGGTTGGCCCTGGTAGCTTTGTACCTGTCAGGAGACAGGGGGAAATAAGCTTTATGGACATACCTAAATATTCTCCTGCCAGTATGGAGGTGGAAACATCTTTGAGGAGAATCGCCAGGCAACTTATGGGCAAGCCAACCTCAGAAGAGGATAAGGTTGAGGCCACTATGGTCAGGCAGGACAGAATTGCTTCCTGGTTAGACAATTGGAGGCCAGTTTTAAGACAGATTTGGCACCTCCAAAAAACTTATGGAGGCCAGGAATCCTGGGTTAGGGCCCTATCTAATGAGGCTGATATTGAAGTAGCTTTTGATGAGTTGTCTGACTTCTTTGATTTTACAGTTACATTTGACGCAAACTCCCTGGACCAGGAAACCAACATGAACAGGCTGAAAGCCCTGGGAGAAATATTTGGGTCCTTTGACAGGGAAGGAGTTGCCAGGTATGATGAGTTCTTAAAACTTTTTGCTGAATCAATAGATCCAACTTTGGCTGATCGTTTAATTATGCCCAAGCAGGAAGCTTCAGAGAAAGAGGTTGAGGAAACTAGTGCAGATATCGCAAAGATATCATCAGGCCAGGTTGTTAATGCTCCACAAAATGCAAATGTGGAAATGAGGATGAAGGTGATCCAGGATTGGCTCCAGGGAACTGAAGAGATACCAGGCCAGGATAATCAACAAAAGATGCAGTCTGACGAGGGTTTCCAAGCTAGGGTAAATAACTATATTTCTCAACTTCAGCACCAGTCACAGCAACGCAAGAACGCTCTTACAGGAAGGATGGGGGCTCCTCCAGGTAATGTTCCTGCAACATCAAACCAAGGATATTAATGGACGAACTAGAAAAAGCAGTAAGAGACCTACAGGACAGACCTTCTTTTGAGGTGATCTTGAACCTACTAAGGGAATATAAGGAAACTCATATTAATGATTTGAGCAATATGGGGAACGCAGAAAACCCTCAGCTTTTAGCGTACCTGGCAGGAGGAATTTCCTGCTGTAACATTTTATTATCACAAATAGATGAGCACATCACCCCAAGATCAAATTAGGCATGAAACTAAGATACTCCTTAATCGTTATGATGAAGAATGTGATCTCGATGATATGCAGATTATTAAGTGTGTTAAAAAGGGGATTAAAGAGTGGCTTGAGGAAGATGTTATCGACTTCGATCCTGATCCTGAGCTACTGGAGTAAAAAAATTTAAAAAGTTTTAGTCTAAAATGAATAATTGGTGATTAGAATAGATTTTGGCTGAGGGATGGTCCTTTAGCAGAAACAAGAATGCAACTTATTAAAATGCAGGAAACAAAAGAGATCGAGGTTGCAGATCAAAACGCAACAGAAACAGGAAACCTAACGCAAGACGATTTACTGAATTTCATTAGTAAAGAGTCCACTGAAGAGGAGGCACCTAATCCCACTGAGTATTTGGGGGAAGAGGAGGCTAAATCTGAAGATGTTCTTTCTCAGTCAAATATTAGCGAGAGTGAAGAGTCAGAAGAGGATAACGAAGCTGAATCAGTTGAAGAGACTGAAGATGCTGAGGACTCTGACGAATCTGAAGAAGTGGAAGAGGCGACTCAGCCTAAAAGCATACAAAAACTGCTTAAACAAATAGCTCGACTTACTGCCAGGAGCAAAGGAAGTGAGGAACAGGTTGAGGCCCTAAGGGCTCAAGTTGATTCACTAAAACTGGATGCCAAGGCAGAGAAATCTAATCCCACAATTGATGAAATCCAGTCTTATGATGAACTGGAAACATTAAGGAAGGAGGCTTTATCTGCAAAGAAGTGGGCAAGGTCCCATGAGGATGAGTCTTATGTCCAAGAAGGTGATACAGAGTACACCAGGGAGGAGATTAAGAAAATACGAGATAATGCTGAGGAGCACCTGGAAGAGTTGATCCCTGAAAGGAAGAAATTCCTGGAACAACGAATGGCCTCTGATAATTTATTAATAAAGGATTTTCCTTTTGTAAAAAAGAAGGATTCTGAGTCATATAATTTATTTCAGAAGCTACAGGCTGACCCATTACTCCAGTCGTTAAATAAACTGCCCAATGGCAATTATTTAAAGGCCCTTTTAGTCGAAGGAGTAACCACTTTACAAAGAAGGAAGGGAACAGGATCTAGGCCTAAAATCGCAAGGAAGACCCCACCCCCACCTACAGAACCATTAGGTGATGTAAGTCCCCCCACTCAGCGAGCTAATACAGACAAAGAGAAAAGAAAAGTTTTAGGAGACTCAAACATTTCAGAAGAGCAGTTAACTGCATTTCTATCTCAATACTAACTTCAATTATAAAATTTTAATATTATGGCAACAGCAACTTCATATTCTTTAGGGGATCGCCCCTCTGAGCGTGGATCTCGTGAGTCACTCGACAATACATTACGTCGAACTGCAGTAGAATCCACTCCAATGTTCAGTCTTTTATCACGAGGCCCAAAGGCCCAAGCAATGTATACAGAGTGGTTAGTCGATGACCTCAGTGAGGTATCATTCCCTGGTGTAGTGGATGGAAAACCTCTTAGCTACACTGGTGATGATAGTGGTGACTTCGTAGACAAAACCACTGATCGTGCTCGTCTTGGAGCGAGAGTTCAACAACTTGAGCGTACCTTCGCAGTCTCTCCCCAGGCCCAGGCTGTAAATGTGGCAGGACCCTCAGATTTATATTCCAGTTCAAAAGCTAGGGCAATGGTGGAACTAAAAAGAGATATTGAAGCAATGATTTGCTCTGATAACTCTAGTCGAGTAGGTGGTGGTAGTCAGGGAGACTTGTGTGCAGGTTTAGGTGCCTGGACAGATCCTGATAACTTTTCTGAGTTTGGTGGTGGTGACGCTACAACTGACCTTACTGTAAACACTGATATTGGCAATAAGCGTAGATATCGCTCAGTGGATGGATCTCGTATAGACAAGACTGGAGGCACTGCTTTAACAGAGAATGGTTTTCGTGATATGCTTCAGGCCATTTATGAAAACCATGGAAATTCTGCTTCATATCGTTTAGTCGCAGGACCAGGTGTTTTAAATGAGGTGACTGGATTCTCAAGAGTCAATGTCCCATCAAGTGCAGGTCACCCATCCTATCAGCTTACTCAAAATGTTGGTGATGGTGTTCTTCGTCTTTCTGTTCAGGAATACATTTCTGACTGGGGACGAGTGTTCCTAGTTCCAACATTGTTGGCAGGATTTAGTTCAGGGAATAGCACTTTTGGCGATGCAAATCGCAATCGTGGATACTTGATTCCTGGAGATAACTTCATACAACTTCGCTACCTTGAGGACATGAAATCCATTGATTTGGTTGATGCTGATGGTGGTGGTAAGCGTGGTTTAGTTCGTGCCATGTTAACCTTGACCCCAACAGCAGGTTCAAAAGCCCTTGGTTCGATAGTCTAGTAGTAGGCTTATTCATTATGTGAATGGGGAGGGAGTACACTCCACACTCCCTCCCCTTTTTTTAGAAAAATGTCATTAAATATCATAGTAAAAGGTAGCTCAAAACATAAGGTCAACGATGAGGCATATATTGCCAAATTAAGGGCACGAAATGAGGCTGAGGCCAGGGTTGAAAAAGAAACCTACAAGGCCAGGCAAAGAGATGTAGCTAAGAGTCATGAACATTTAAAGGGATTATCTAATAAACACTTCAAGCCAGTTGGAGCAATTGATGCCAGGACATTTATCAGATGGGAACAGCAAGAACCAGGTTTTTGGAACGACAATGCAAGTCGAGATAAATTCTATAAAGATAATCCTGAGTGTCGCATACAAAATGACTAAAGATGGCTAATTACCCCACCCTTTCATACACTCAATTACAGGACAGATTTAAGGCATTAACTGGCCTGGAAAGCCTCCAGGTAACTGATTCAAAATTCTTAAGAGACCTAGTTAATAGAAGGGTCAGGATTGCTTATGAAAGATACCCCTGGCCAACTTTTACAATAGTGGGAGAACCCCTTGTTCTAACATCAAATTCCTTTTTAACTTATAATGTAGATACTGGTAATGGGTTGGCAAATAATGCAAATGTTGTTTTTCGTATTCATAAGGAGGATCCTGTCATTACGAGATATCCTGATGAGCACACTTTTCTCCAGGAGGTCAACCAATTAAATGGCAACCCTCAGATCAAAATTATAACTCCTGAAAGTTTATCAGGTCAGACCATTTATGTAACATATCGCAAAGATTTAACTGATGTTGTTAATGCCCCTGCAGGCACATCAACTGGATATTTTGGTGATGAGGATGGAGACAATCAAGATATACCCTATTTATTTTTTGAGTATGCAACGCATGGGGCACTAGCAGACTTTCTTCGAGGTGATGGGCAAAATTCAAAAGCTCAAGCAGAAGAGCAATACGCTGAATCTTTATTAATTCATGAGATTGATAAGGTAAGCAACCAGGGTAGGCAATTTAGGCATGATATCCTCCAGTACAGGCCCCCTTCTCAATTTAATCGTCATAATGTTGCAGTAGGTGGGGCCCCAATTGGAGGTGCCCAGGCTCAGTTAAGAAATGATGTTCAATAAATGAGATGCAGACTATTAGCTTCACAGATCTTGAGAAAAGGTTCCAAAGCATTGCAGGCCTAGCAACTCTTGATGCCACAGACAAATTCTTTTTCTATAACACATTAAACTCCAGGATAAAAGATGCCTGGGATAGGTTGGACTGGCCTGAGCTAATAGAGCTTAGGCAACTTGTTTTAGATGAAGACTGGGAGGGCAAGTCTGCTGATGTAAATTTTGATATCTTAGATGCCTGGGACAAACATCCATTCAAAGATAGAACTGCAGTAAAGGTCAGTTATACAATTATTAATGGCAAGATGGTTTTAAAACCATCTTACACCAATAATACAATTTTTGTTTTATCTAAAAGAGTAGTACCTACTTATAATGAAACATCATCAGACATACCTAAGTTCCTGGAGAATTTTTTAATATCATCAATATTGAGCGACTTTTTCAGGGGAGATGGCCAGGGAGACTTGGCATCCAGGGAAGAGTCCAGGGCAGAGGAATATTTGCTTAGACAGATTGATAGAGTTGAAAAACTTCAACAGCAAAACAGACCCACAATAGCAACCTATCCAGTCAACGATCAGATTGGATCAATTTATCAAAATTAAAATGAGCCAAGTAAATGTTAGAAACTTAACAGGTGAAGCAGGTGGAAAGTTAATTGATTCCACTAGTGGTTTACATCAAGGAAAATGGTGTGCAATCCAGTTTACCCAGGACAGCATAATTTCATCTATAGAAAGTAATATAGACACCTCATCTTCAAGTTTTGTAAACCTGGGGGTTCCTGGAGGGTTGGTACTTTTTGGTATCACAACAGCAATACAATTAGGGGCAGGTTCAGCCATCTGCTATGACCATGTTGAATGATTAGCCACCTCTGTAATGGTTTGATTTATCAGACAGGCTTATTCAAAGGCTTTTACTCCACTATTAATTTGGGAGACGCTAACCTGGCTACAGATGCAGGTGATCTTTTAGTAACAGAAGAAAGTTCTGAGGAAGGTGGATTTGATCAAATAATTACTGAGAATGGAATTGTAAATGGTTCCATCCAGGGTGTTTATGGTTATCAATACAAGTTTTTTCCTGAGACTGGTTATAGTGTTCAGTTCGATGAAACTGGTCAGTCATATGATCCCAATGGAGGATTCAGAGGTAGGGGTGGATTTAAAGATTTATACTGCAGGGGCAATGAATGCCCATCTAAACCAGTTACAAAGATTACCATAAATGGTTCTGAGTTTTATATTTTATCACTTTCAGGAGGAGACACTAGTTTCAAGTATCACTGGATACTGAGATACGAGGATTTTGATTATGTGGCTTATGTTACCAAGGAGAATTTTGACAAGACATGGGATCCAAGTATTGGGACTTTCACTGAAAGACCTGCAGGGGTGTACAGGGGCAGTAGTGGCCTTACCTGGATAGTTGAAAATGAAATGTTTCTCCATGATTTTTCAAGTGGGCAGGGAGTTGTAAAAATTGGAGAATTTAAGGATATTTAAAAATGGGACTAATTAAAATTTCAGAGTTACCACTAATCCAATTGTCAGAGATTGATGATGAGGATTTTGTACCAGTTGTAGATGTTCCACCACTTGGCACATCTAGAACAAAGAGGATGCGAGTGGTTGATCTTTTTTCCAAGGCTCCAGTTAAATCTGTGGCAGGCAAAACTGGCGAAATTACTTTGTCGAGTGATGACCTTTCAGATGGGGGTTCCCTGGGTGGAATAAAGTCAATTAATGGGGTCAATCCTGATGCTGATGATAAGGTAACCCTTGCAGTGTCAGATCTCAATGGGACAAATTTATTTGTAAGCAGGGCAAGCCTGGGAAACATAAGTGGATTCACAAGTGAATACAATGCACCTGGCACTAATGACCTGACTACTGAGTTTAATCAGTTAGCTAAGTTATTGGGCCAGGATATGGTCAATGTCAGGGCCAGTTTATTCCAGGTAAAGCAGACTGCAGAAAATTCTATTTCAAGCGAGGTCCAGGAAACTTTTGCAACAAAAGCAAGTTTAGGTTCTTACTTAAAAACAACAGACATTCAATCTTCATATTATACAAAAACAGATTCAGATTCTCGTTTTGTATCTGACCTGAGTGATTATTTAACATCCACAGAGATCAGTAATGATTATGCGACTAAAGCAGGAGTTTCTTTGGCCCTTGCTGAGTTTTCCTCTGACACTTTTGATGGGACAAGTGTAAAATCTCAAACAGGATCTTTCTCAGGGGACCTGGATGCCAATAGATTAAGTATACAAACATCAGGCACATTCCTTGGGGCACTATCGTCACTTAGGGCTGATGTGGGAGATGCTTCAAGTCCTTCTACTGATATAGGCAATAATTCCACCCTTGTGGTTCATGGAAATACCCAGGTGAATGGAAAGATAACAGCAAACAACCTGGAGGTCCTGGGGGGAGTAAGAGTCAAGAGCACTCAGGTGGTGGAGGTATCTGATGATTTCATTGAGATTAATAAAACTGACACAGATCCAACAGGAACTGATTCAGGGATCCAGGTATATAGAGGAGTTGGGCTGAGTAAGCCTGAGCTTTCCTGGGATGGCACAGCATCTATTTGGCAAGTAAAACTGGGAACCTCGCTTTCAGGTTTAAGGGCAAACACAATTGAGTATGCCAATAGCTATGCTGAGACAGATCTCCCAACAGCATCCAACCATGGAGGAATGTTTGCCTGGGACACAACAAATTCCCAGGCAAAAGTTTCAACAGGATCTGAATGGAAGACACTAGTTTTATCAGAAGAATTTGGGACCCTGGAAGAATTTGAATCAGCATTTACCACAGCATTAGGAGTATGAAATTTTTAGAGCAACTAGCAGTTTTAATTGCGAACCAAATCAAGCCTGTAATTGATGACCTCGAAGAGACAAAGCAAAGCTTGCAGGAATCCCAGGAAGAACTTGTTTACATAAAAGATTATGTTGGATGGGTAGATACAGATGATGATGGTGTCCCTGATGACTCAGATGCATTTCCTAATGACCCCAATGAGTCTGCAGACACAGACAATGATGGAGTAGGAGATAATGCTGATGTATTCCCTACTGACCCAACAGAAACAACAGATTCAGACAATGATGGTGTAGGTGATAATGCAGATGCATTCCCTAATGATCCCACAGAGACAACAGACACTGACAATGATGGAGTTGGTGACAATGCTGACGCATTTCCTACTGATCCCACAGAATCAGTGGACACTGATGGAGATGGAGTAGGAGACAATTCAGACCTGGATCCTAACGATCCAAATGTTAATACCAATGTTGCTTATTACACTTATGTTGGGGCTGAATACCCAGGCTACTATTGGCCTGTTTATGCCAGTGCTAGTGGTTTAGTCACTCCACAAGTTTACAATATAAATGGACAGACATTTTATTTTGATGATGCTAATTACTCAGGGGTTGTGGGGCAAGATTATGGGACTGGGTCTGAAACCATACCAGGTGATCTTCAGCTTCCTTTATACCCCAGTGCAGATCCAATTATTGATAGTGACAGTGATGGAGTTACAGATCCTTTTGACGCTTTCCCTAATGATTCCAATGAAACCACTGATAGTGACAATGATGGGGTTGGAGACAATGCTGATGCATTTCCTAATAACTCCAATGAGACTACTGACACAGATGAGGATGGAGTAGGAGACAATGCAGACGCATTCCCTAATGATGCTAATGAGACTACTGATAGTGACAGTGATGGGGTTGGTGACAATGCTGATGCATTCCCTAATGACTCTAATGAGTCTGCAGACTCTGACAATGATGGGGTGGGAGACAATGCAGATGCATTTCCTAATAACTCCAATGAGACTACTGATAGTGACAGTGATGGAGTAGGAGATAACTCAGATGCATTCCCTAATGACTCCAATGAGACTGCTGACTCTGACAATGATGGGGTTGGTGACAATGCTGATGCATTTCCCAATAACTCCAATGAGACTACTGATAGTGACAATGATGGAGTAGGAGATAACTCAGATGCATTCCCTAATGACTCCAATGAGACTGCTGACTCTGACAATGATGGGGTAGGAGATAACTCAGACGCATTCCCCAATGATTCCAATGAATCAGTGGACACTGACAATGATGGGGTTGGAGATAATGCTGATGCATATCCTAATGATGCATTATTATCATCACCACCATCAAACTGGGATGCCAGTGTATCAGGCACCCAATTATGGTATGACCCCAGTGACTCTACGACTTTAACTTTGTCAGGCACAGAGATAACTTCAGTTCAGGATAAAAGTGGTAATGGTTATCACCTGTCTGTTAATAGTGGGCAAACAGGCCCATCTCATCAAGAGACATTAAATGGTCTAACTACATTTGGATTTAACAATAACAACTTAGAAACTGTATTTAGTTGGGACCAGGAAACCACTCCAATTTATATGGCATTCATTTTGAAGAGTGATCCTGAGCAAAATGGAACCCAGTCATTCCCAATGGCATTTTCTAAAAACTCTTCAGGCAGACTGACCATTAGAAAAAGATCAACAGGTCTAATGGAGTATTTTGGTAAAAGAGATGGTAGTCCTGTTGCTTGCTACTTTAGCAATGTTGATGATCAAGGGTTTCAATTGTTTTCTGCTAAAATCAATGGGGCAAACTCCTATACAAGAGTTGGTGGGGAACAAAAGTTTCAACGAGATTTAGGAAGTTATGCTATTGAGAATATTGTTTTAGGCCACAACGAGAGTGACTCACAATTTCTTGATGGTCATATTGCTGAAATATTAATGTTCACAAGTGAAAGTGAAATTGAAAAAGTTGAGGGATATCTTGCCCATAAATGGGGACTAAATGCATCTTTACCTGAAACTCACTCATATAAAAATGAGAGTCCTATAGGCCAGGCAGTAGATACAGACCAAGACACAATCTTGGATGGCAATGATTATTTCTATTTGGATTCTACCCTCACGCATACCTATGAGGAACTAAATGCGTATCCTGTCATTAGTGGAGATGTCTCTATGACTAAACCAGGTGCTGTTTTTAAATACCTTGGCTCACCCTGGGAGGGGTATGAAACTAATCAGTTCTATATAGTTGATCAAAAGATTATTAGCTATGATGGGGTTTTCCCAAATGTTAATTATAAAATGAAGGGCAGGAATGGGGTTGTCTTAAACAAGACACTTCTTGGAATGGCAAATGGCCCATCATCTCCCACAACTGATCAAAGGAACTGGGAGATCAGGGGTGTACCAATTGACTCAGATGGTGATGCAGTAAGAGATGACCAAGATTATTTCTTTGGTGGGGCAAATGATACTAGTGTAAATAATTATTGGGATCACACTGGAACAAGACCTGAATCAGAAGAGCAATTAAATGAATGGGTTCAAGACCCTGATGGGCCAATTGGGGTAAATTCAGTAATTAAAATTTTAAGTGTGGCACTAACAGATCAAACTGTTGGTGAGTATTTACTTATTACCAACGCTCGAACAGCAGGATCAGGTACACAACTATGGGATGCCATTGATAAGCTTGGTAATACTTCAAGGTATGTTCATCAAGACGCTAGAGAAACTAATTATGAAGTAGTTGTGCCTGATGGTCAGCAAACAATTCTCCCTGATTATGATGGTGATGGGGTACCTGACTCTGAAGATTATTTTAAATATTATTCTGATTATACATACACAAATGACCAATTGGACTCATTCACTAGGCATGATACAAGCAACCCACTAGGCAGACCTGAGGAGGTGGGTGATATTGTGGTTAGAACTGGGTCACTCTCAAATTATTATGGATGGTATATGTCAACTTCAGGTCCCCAGTATGCAATTATTAATGAAATTACTGGGCCATTTAGTGGTACAGATGTGGATGGGAATCCAATTACCTACAAAAAGATTAAAATTAAAGCAGGGCAAAATGGAACATTTCTAAGTTCTCAATTTTATATGTGGGGTGATGGAACAGGTGGACTGAATAATGCACTTTGGAGTGGGGAACCTACTTCCCAAGCGAATCCAGTAACAGACCCAGGCCTAACAACATTTGCAACAATAGGCAGACCCTAATTATGTCATGCACTTTACATTTTTAATATGCATCCTGCTATTATTAAGTTCCTGCTCGATGAAATCTATGGCACCCACAATGGGAGCAGGCCTGGGGGCAACAGCAGGACTCCCAGGAGGACCAGGAGGGATGATAGCAGGAGCAACCCTGGGAGCAGGAGTGGGCCAACTGGTCCACGAACTGGACAGGAATCAAAAGCTATCAGCAATATCCAGGGGGGATGTGGAGGAACTAATAAAAATAAAGGTAGAAGAGCAAAAAGGATGGTTCTCGCAAGCTTTGGATGGGCTCAAATCAATCCTGGTCATATGTGGTGTGGCCTGTGCCTTGTGGATCTTAATACCCTTAGTATACACCAGGCACATTGGGAAAAAAATTAAAAATTTAAGTAAAAATGAATGATCACGTACCAGTAATTGGGCTAATTGGGACAGGGACATCATGGGCCTTCGCCAATTCTTTTGTGGGAACAATGGCAGGTATTTTGACCTGCACATATATGATTTGGAGGTTGTACAGACTTTGGAAGAAAAAGGATGAGGTATAGAAATTATGGGCAATTAGATGACCCACCAATAGTGGATGGAGATGAGGCATTTGCAGGAGTTAATTCAAAAATAGCAAGTGACCAACTTCAGCCTGGATTCTTATCTACATCTAAAAACGCAAGACTAGAGAATGGAGTAATCAGGCCTAGGCAGGGTGCTGTTCAGTTTAATGTCTCATCATCTCTTCAGGATAAGCTTATAAATAGTGATTGCTTTGATGCCATTGAATATGTGGACCAGGACTCTGCTAATGATAGAATAATAACAGCAGGAACAGATAAGGCTTATATACTTGATAGGAACAGCCAGGACCCCATTGAGGTAAGTTATCCAGGTGGTCATGAATTAAACACTGGTTTTCTTTTAAAAACCAGTGTTACAACTATGCTTTTTGGAGACCCCTCCCCTACTCTTAATTTTACCACTGACTCCACCTCCCTGGGTAAACAGGTCATGAGGTTAAGGAGGGTTAATGAATATGACACCAATCAAAGTCTCACTGGTATTACCTCGAAGTTTGTTTTTCATAAACAAATATCATGGACTGAGTTTGGAAGAGAAAATGATGATTTGTATATCAAAACTAATGGCACATCAGAATTTATACAGGGGGAATTGATTTACCTTTCAGGCTCAGGTTGGGAGGCAATCTATAGGGTAAAATCTGTTGAGGAGGAAAAAGTTTATTTTGATATTCCTGACAACGATCCCAATCGCCCTGTTATAAATCCTGGTAACTTTTCTGCAACCCCTCCTACGCAGTCTTTGTATGTGTACTCAATTGAGGACCAATGCCCCTCTGCTCCTTTTGCTACCTGGGCAGGAAATAGATTAATTGTACCTGCAGGTCAGGATGATATTCTAATATCCAGTCCACTTTCAACACATGATTTTCCTGAGTATAATAGGCTAACAATTGGGTCCACAGAGGGGGGGAATGTCACAGCCCTGGAGCCCATGGTTGATGATTCTATGGTGGTGTTTAAGCAGAACTCTATTTACCTGGTGACAGGTGTTTATGCTATGCGAACAGCAGACCAGGGAGGCAACCTGGCGATACTTAGGATATCCAATCAACTAGGGTGCATGAGTGACAGGGCTGTACAAATCATAGGTGAAGAAATTATGTTTTATAATCGCCAGGGCTTATATGCCCTGGTGCTAAATCCCAAGGGCGAGGGTGCAGTTGGTTTACCTCCTCAGGCTGTAAGGCTTACAGATATTGCTGTATCTAATGATATAGAGGATCAACTGGAATCATCTATTTTGGAACATGATTTTGCTTTAACTCATTTTCATAAGGGTAAATTGTATTTAGTTTTAAATCAGAAAATCAGACAAAGAAGATCAGGCACCCAATCATCTGATAAAACCAAAGTTTTTGTTTACTCAACGCTTATGGGTAAGTGGGAAAGTACAGATGAATACGAAGGTTCACTGACCAGGCTTTTTACAATAAACAATAAGGAACCTTTGTTGATTGCATATGACTCAAGAAATCAGTTTTTGGTTCTTGAGAATAATGGTGCTCCTTATGATGTGATGCAACATAAGGATGTTTATTATGAAACTGAATTTTCCACTAGAGCATATAGATGCAAGACCTTTGGCCTAAAGCATTGGAAAAGGCTTTTATATGCCTTAAATAAAACACTTTTAACAGGTCAAGAGGATGCCTCAGTGACCCTTGATTATTCTTTCCCAACCAAGTCAGAGTCTTTTCCAGTAGATGTTTCTGAAACAGGGCAGAAAAGATCTTACCTAAAGCTAAAAACAATGGCTGACCAGGTCAGATTCACTCTAAAAACTAAAGGAATCATGTATAATTTTCACAGGTTGCTTTTTGAGGCCAGTGAAGGAAGTAGACAAACAATAGATAGATAGAATGAGCGATTTAACATCAGGTACAACATTTGCACCAGGTCAACTGGTCACAGCAGAAATTTTAAACAGGTTAGTAAGTGATGCGACTATAAATGAAGGTTCCATTAAGAACACTCATATAGGGGCAGAAATGATAAACAACCAACCATCCCTGGATCAGGTTACTCTTTCACCTGATGACTATTTCCTGGTTTATGATTCATCTGAGGGTGATTACAAAAAAGTTAAAAAATCAGACTTAGCTGAAGTAAACAACACACAATACACTGGTGGCATGATTACAGGAGATGATGGGACTGAAACCATTATTGATTCAGCTACTGGAAATATAGTTTTATTGGGTGGGTCTATCGAGGTTAAAGAGGGATCCATTACATCACCATCTTTAGATTTAAAAAGTGGTAATTTAAGTTTGGATACTGGAAATGTTTATATAAATGGAACAGCAGATGGAGAGGGGATTCTTGATGTAAAAGGAACCCTATTTGCCAGTAAAATTACTGGCAACATTGTGCTCACTGGTGGGATAACAGCCTCCTCAGATTTAAGTGCTCAAAATATAACTGCTAGTGGTTCAATTACATCAGGAACATCCTTAAGTGCACCAAGCTTAACTGTAACAAATAATTTATCTGCAGGGGGGATTGGTTCATTTGGATCTGTTACTACTACTGGAGACATTAGTGGAGTAAACTCAACCCTGACTGGAAACCTTAGTATTGAAGGAAATATAACTAATACAGGTAACATTATTTCATCAGGTAATATTACAGCCCCTGGCCAAAATGTGACAGCACAGAACCTCACTGCTTCAGGTAGCATTACAGGTCTAGACATAACTTCATCTAACGAAATAACAGCAAAAGATATCACTGCTACTGGTGATGTAAGTTTGCGTAATTCTGTTTTTGGTGAATCTCAAATTGATTTCTCCAAAAACCTTATCATGAAAACTGAAACCACTGAGGGATCAGGTGATGGTGCTAAGGTTTACACTGATGAGGTCCAGGTAAATAAGCTTAATGACAGAAATTCAGGTTCTATCAAAATTGATTCAGTCCTGGATGTAAGTGCAAGGATCGAAGCAAGAGGTGGGGCTTCTGTAAAAAACAATTTTTGGACTTATTTGGGTGAAGACCCTGATGATCCTGATGCCCTTACATCTGCTGTTTTACGCCATCCTGAGTTTAAATGGACCTTTTTAAATGATAGTGTAAATGTTTACAGAAATATCTTTGAAAACAGAGGTATAAATACAGATAATGATCCTGGGAGTCATAAAATAATCGAGTCATACATCCTGGGAGGTCCTAATGATGACCCCAAATGGTATATTAATGCAGAGGGAACTCGTGAAAATGATTTTCAGCTTGTTGTTAATGGTACGCTTTATGTACAAAGGCAGGGGAAAACATCAGACTATTGGCGAATCAGTCCTGATACTGATGCACCTGATCAATCTAATATTTGGAGGAAGACAGAAACTCAAGATATTGTCACCACAACTGGTGCAGAGTATACCACTGGGAAAGTGATTCAGCATTTTGATTATGCATGGAAGGATTCTGACTTTTTAGGTGCAGATGTTCTGTATAATTTTGGAAGTTCTGCAACTCCATTTCATATGATTTGTAGAGGAAACTTTACCTGTACTGGAACCAAAAACTTTAAGATAGAACATCCAGTAGAAACAGGGATGGATTTGAGGCATTGTGCCATAGAGGGGCCCAAAGCTGATTTAATATATAGAGGGAAGGCTCAACTTTCCCATGGCCTGGTAGCAATAAACATAAATACTGCTACTAATATGTGCCATGACACATTCGTGAATTTAGTTAGAGATGTACAAGTTTTTGTACAAAACAATGAAACCTGGGACCAGGTGCGAGGAAGTGTAGAAGGTAATATTCTAACCATTAAAAGTCAGAACACTGAAAGTAATGCCAATATTGATTGGATGGTTGTAGCAGAAAGAAATGATACTGAATACAGAAAAACCCTTACAGAAGATAAGTATGAAACTTGTGTGCCTAGGTTAGAGGAATCAGATTTAAGTACACCAAATTAATGGCCTATCAGTTTCCAACACAGTCAGTATTGGACGCAACTCCCTATCGAGGGGTTGCGTACTATAATGCACTGAATGAATCAGCAAGGCCTCCTGGTTGGGATGCCACTGCAGGAGCCCAAAAGGCATTGGGATATGCTGATTTGGTGGCCTTGGGATCTTTACCTGTTGTCCTAAATAATCTTGAGAAAACTGCTGACCCCTACCTGGATACCCTGGATTCTATTGATCAGGGATATAAAAATTTAAATTCTTATGTTGATTACTCAAATACTGCCCAGTTGTTAGATCCAAGTGGAGGTCAGGAAAAATTAGCTTACACACTTTCCCCTGGAACAATTACAGGAACAGCCTTAGACCTTGGGATTTCAGCAATTAATCCCTGGTTTGGATTATCCAGGTTTGCTAATACCCTTACACAAAATGAAGAAAATCCTGGAGGAAGGATTCCAGTTTTGTCACACATCCAGGATGGCATTGATTACACCACAGATGCCATTAACAACACTGCTTTTGGAAAGGGTGTTAGGAGTGCTGTTAGGACAATATCAGATCCAATTTATGATCATGTTTTAGACACAAGGTTAGGTAGGCCATTGTATGAAACTGCTACTTTACCTATGGAATTTGTTGAATCAGGTGGGAACCTATTCAGAGAGACTGGAGAATTTATAGATAGAAGCTTGTTTGGTGGATACCTGCCTGGGCTTGCAAATGATGATGACCCATCTACCCAGGAATGGAATAATCCATTTGAAAACTTTACCAAGGCCCTGGAGGGAATACCTGGATCCTATCGCACAAAAAGAGAAATTAATGCTGATAGTGCCTATGAATCATTTGATTTAGTTTCTCAAGGATTCATTGATGGAATTGTAAATAGGGGGAATGATTATGTCGATATTGTAGAGGGATTTGATAGTGATCGATTGGCAGTTATTGAATCATATTTCTCTAATGATATAGACAGGGAAAAGGCAGTAGCTATATTAAACAACTCTGATTATTTAAGCTCAGTGATTGAGGATCCTGAGGCCTGGGCAATTGATCCAACTGGATATTTTGAGGAAAGAGATCCAGGGCCACTAAAAACTTCTGAACTTAATATTGATCCTAAAAATTTTAAGATCCATGATGATTTGGCACCTAGTTTTCAAAAGACATTGGTTGATACAATTGGGGAAGAGGAAACGAAGCATATTATGGGCAAAGACTTCATGGATCTTGATGTGCTAAGATGGTTTGATGAGGAAACTACTTTTGACCAGGCTTATGACTTTGATAAGCAAATTAGGCCATTGTATTATGATTCTAATGACTACAAGTATTTAAATTCTGAACTCTTCTACACTGATGGAGAATTAAAAAAATTGTCAGCAACTGAGGGTTTTGATGTCGATGAAGTGAAGAGGGCCTTAGATTTCCAGGAGGAAACAGGAAGAGAAGAATTTAGGGATAGATTCAATGATTTATATGACTTGTCTGATTCATCTTACACTCAATCAACTGTAGATGAGTTAAATCAGATGAAAAGCAAGGCAAGTCAGTTTGATGGCGACTTGGCAAGTGACATCACAGGTTTAACCCAAAGAGCTCAGCAAGTAGTTAATGTAAGGGAGGCAGATAGACTGGCATCCATTGATTATAAAAAAATCACTGATGGTCAGTTAAGCCAATTAAACGATTTAGCCAGGTCATTTGATTCATCAAACCCTGCCCTGGCTAAACAATATGATGATAAATATTTTACTATTCAGAAAAACAAAGTTGCTCACCAAATAGAAATAGATCGAATAGCTGAACAACAAAGAGTAATCCAAGAACAAAAAGACGCTGAGAGATTGAGACAAATCCAAAGAGAGAACGCAAGTATTCGCGCAGCAGAAGCCCAACGAATGATGAACGATAATTTAAACAGGCAAATCGCCAGGGACTTGGCAAATACAAACCATTACAATCATGCAACCAGGACCCCTGGAAATAGGTTTGCATAAATTTTAAAAAAAAAGGAATCAAGGCATGGCATATATAAACAGACCCTCAGTAATTAAACCTAGCACTGGTGGAAGTTCATCAACTTCCATTGCTAGGGATGCAGTAAAAGAAGCACAGGAACAGGAGCAACTTACAGAACAAGTAAAACAGCAAGTGGCATCCACCACTGCCCCAACCAATGCGAGCAGTGATTATGATGGTCAAAAGGCAAGCGAGCAGGAATTACAGGCTCCACTCACACCATTCGAGAGTAGAGAAAAGTTTATTGAGTCAGGGAAGGGTGAGGGATGGTTTAAAGAGGGGGATGAAACCCTTTACACAAGTTCAGAATTTGCGTCAGCAGATAATCAAATAAACAGGCAGTTTTATAGTAATAAATATGGTTGGTTTTGGGAGAACATAGAAAATCCAAGTCTTAGGTATTTTAATGAAACTGAAACCCCAGGGTGGGCACAGGCTCAAACTGATGGAAGTTTTTCTTATTATGAATCAGGTGTTGCTGTAAATGCCCTGCCTGATTGGGACTCACAACAAACTGAGCAACCAAGTGATGATGACCTAAGGAGACAGGATATTAAAAAGGCAAACCAGGAAAGCATGGGTATCCTTAAAGGTGATATTTCTACCCTGGAGTCAATGAAATCATCTTTGGATATTGTAAATAATCCTGATGATTATGACAAAATGCTTAGAATAGACTCCTCTTTGAAGTCGAAGAGAAGAGAGCTATTAATCGCTCAACAATTAGATGGAGACATAGACACTAAAAAATTTCAAAAGGATGCCAATGGAGATGTCATTAAGGATGTTAATGGCAACCCTGTTGAGGAGGATAAGTGGGACCTAAAAGACCTGGCATTACTAACAGGCCTTTTAGCTTCAGGGGCAGTTTTTGCAGATAGTATTTTTTCATTATTTGATGATGAGGAAACTGAGCAATTAGACATAAAGGATGAGTTAATCAAGTCAGCAGAGGCCACTACTGATCCAGTGCTGATGGACAAGATCATAAATGCCAGTTATAGGGATCAGCCAAGATTAACAGACCTAGAAAACCTTACCAATTACAGGACTACATTTGGGTCTATGTCAGGAGATTATTTCAATACTGAATATGGTCCTGAGTTAGAAACTAAATACCAGGAGTGGTTGGGAAATAATCCATATGGAAACAGGGACCAGTTCCTGGTGGATTGGGCTGAGCAAAATCCCACAAACCCTCTAAGTGCTTCAATCAGAACCCAAATGTCCAGGTTGGGACAAATGGAAAGAAGTGGGAAGATCCTAGCAGAAATGGACGCAGGTTTAATCCAGGATGGAATGAACAGGGCAAGAGATTTCTATAAGCCTACTGAAATGGGTGGCATGGGTTTCAATCCCAGTGATTTTAGGACGAACGATCAAAATGCCCTGGTAAGAAAAACTATGGGGTTATTAAATGATCCTGAGGTTGATAGAGTAAAACAAAACATTAGTGCCAGGATAGGAACAGGTGGGAAACTGGGTGCTGATGAGGCTAGGGATATTACAGCATCATCATTGACTTCAGTTGATTCCAGTTTAGCAAACCAGGCATATTTGAGAGATGGTGGACTAGCAAGGGCTGTGCTTAATAATAGCACAGCCCAAAGGAAAAGACTAAGGGAGGATGAGGCCTCTATGCTTGGTGTGGTTCAATCGCAACAAAGCTTTCTTCCTACAGCCAATAATGTTGTAATGTCCAACACTATTGACCCAGTAAAGGCTTTTGGAATGCCTGGAAGTCAGAATGAGTTGGCTAATAATATTTACGCAAGTAGTCCAGTAGTTGGTCAGGATTATAACCCCATGAATGCTTTTGCTTCCTCTATAATTGGAGCCAATGCAAACATAAATCAGGCAAACTCCCTAAACCCATCAACCCTGGAAAGTGTAAGTTCAACTTTAAATAATGCATCTAATTTCGCAGGCAGTGTAAGCGATTACCAAAATAGAAACAAAGACCTCAACTCACTTATTGTATGACCTACTTTAATACAAGATTCCAGGGGGCCAGTGTCCCCATGACAGATGCCAGGCAGACGAAGCAATTCCTGGAGAATATAAAAAACCAGGAACAGCAAAGGAAGGACAGGGCTAAGGTTTTAGCTGAAGATCAGAAGAGACTTAGTTTAATTGCCCAAGGCCTGGGACTACAGAAGGGGGAAGTGGACTCTATGTCTAGAGGTGAACTTCAGGGCTTTATTGATGCGACATTACAGAAAAAACAGCAGGAGCAAAATTTACAGGCTCACAATATGTCTTTAGCTAAGTTTAAACTAGATCAACAGAAGGCCAGTACCAATGAGATGATAGGCCAGGCTCAGCTAATGAATGCCAACACCAATCAGCTAAATGTTAATAGTAATATTACTGCAAGGACAGAAGAGATTAATGCTCAGCAAAGTTATGGTGAGGGTCTACAAAACTTTTTAAGGACAATAGGAGGTCAGCCTCCCCCTACCCCACAAGGTCCTCAGGCTACACCCCCTGGAGGATCTCCAACTCCAGGTGCCCCAATAAATCCAGGTACTATCAATAAATTTTCCCAGGGAACTGGGAGTGGTCCTGCAATGCCTCCCCCTCCTCCACCTAATCAGAGTGTGCCACCAGGACCTCCACAAGGACAACCTCCTGGTCCTCAGCAAGGACAACCTCCTGGTCCTCAGCAAATGTCTCCACAACAAAAGATGCTTTTAATGTCTCAGTCAGGGATGAATCCTAAAACAATGAATAGCATTGCAGAAAAGGTTCTGCCTGACTTGATTAATCCTCCTGAGCCTTCTGTGAATACAAGGCAAACTGCTGATGAGGCCATGATGAAAACATTGGGTGAAGTGGCTATAAAGGATTACAATGACTGGCAGGTTAATGGTGGTATTGAAGGTGCCAGGGAGAAGATGAAAAGAATCAATTCCATTAAGCAAAAACTAAGCTCAGGTCAGATTAAGACAGGAAGGCTTATTAATGCTATTGGTGGGATTTTTGAAAAGTTTTTGGATCCTGAGGCTGTGGGTGCAAAACAAGCACTTGAAACAATATTCCAGGAAAACCTTCGTGAAACAATTGGAGCCCAGTTCACTGAGAATGAAGCTAAGATGTTCCTGGCAAGGGCTTATGATCCTGCTTTGCCTAATAAGACAAACATAGAGAAGATTAATTATGCCTTGTCGCAGATGACCACTTTACAGAACTATAAGGCTCAGTATTTTGGTGCACTGCAAACTAATGGTGCTGAAGGTGTGAGAAGTTTTAAATTCGATCCCAATAAAAACCTCTTTGATAATGACTCCCAAGAAACGCAATTACAGAGTGGAAACAGAGGGTCTTCATTTACTCCACCCTCTATACCTGGATCAAATGTAAAACTCATTCCTTAATGAATTATAAAATTCACTTTCAGAACGATTCCCTGGGAATCAATACAGGCCTAGCATTTGAAAATGAACCAACTAAACGAGATATATATGATCTTTTAGTGCAGGATGGGCACCTGGATTCTAATAAAGTCCTGGACCTGGCTGAGGGGAGTGAACAGGAAAGGCAGTTTGCCCTGGACGCATACAAAAATGGAATTTTTGATGAGCCTGAAAAGGATGTAGATTGGCTTAAAGTTGGGGGAAAGATCATAGGTGACATTTGGGAGGGGACAGGCAATGCCCTAATAAAAGATCCCCTTACATCTGCCAGGCTGACAGATTTTGCAAAGAATCTCAGTGGAGGGAAAGAGATGGTGGAGGGCCAGGAATCCCCCTGGCAATATTATCCTGGTGCCCCCAAGGCTCCTGCCCCCTACAAGGCTCCTGTGTTTGATGAAGAAACTCAAAAGAAAGTTGATAGAGCTTCTTCTAGTTTTATGAAGACAGCACCAACTCAATTGTGGACCACAAAGGTTGGTGACACTGAAGGACCTGATAGGGAACTTCAGTTTGCTATGTCAAAGCAAGGGTTAAATATAGAAGACAAAGAACTAAGGAGTGCTGTTGCCAATAGGGCAATCGCACTTAACAACTTGCAAAATAAGGCCACCAATTACCAGGCAGTGGCTAATATTGTTGGAGGTTATAGAATGCTTGGATCCATGGGGAGAAAAGCAGTTAATAACCTAGAGAGGTTTGTGCAGATGGAACCATCAGGATCTGATGCAGATATCCTGGAAGAACTTCGTCACATGAAGGTCATGAGGGATACAAGCAACGCACTCATGGGACCCAAGGGGCCAGTAACTGGGGCAAAGATCCTGCAAGACAAGGCCAGTGAGTATAAGCTTAGAAAATCATTAAGGGATGGCCTGATAGAGGCTGACCAGGCCCAAGCTTTGGCAATGGAGATTTTTGCTGATCCTGCAAATTACTTTACAGCAATGGGTGCCAAGGCCACATCAATGGGCATGAGAACTATAGCCAAGGGTCAAATAGACAACCTGGCTAATCAAATGCAGGAAGCATCTACTGCATATAATCAGGCATACAGAGACCTGCAGGAATTATATAACTCAAATGCCAATGGTGTTTTGAGTAAGGAATCCTATAATGCTATTGAGAAGCCTATCTTGGATGTCTTAGACCAAAGCAAAAAAGCTTTGGATGATGCCAGTAAGAAATACCTGGATAAAACAAGTGGATATGTGGATGCCCCCTTTATTCAGAAAGGTATTGGAAAAGGCATTGAGGGAACAGGTTGGATGCTTGACAGGATTGGGAGAACTGGTGAGTGGCTACAAAAGATCCCAAAAGAAATGGCTGTGGACTTTCTTGCCAAGACAGGAAGGCTTAGCACTGAGGAGGCTACTAAATTAAGAAACTTCCTGGTAGGGACCACAGCAGTTTCAGGGGTAGGTGCTGTGGCAGTTTCTGATTTGGAGTGGAATCCAGGATGGGGCACAGCAATCACTGCATTGACTTTAGCCTTAGGTCCAAAGTTTGCCCAGGTAGTTGGAAATCAAACAATGCAATTGGGCAAGCATATGGCAGGTGCCAATGGATCTAGAAATTTCTTTGAGGTCTATCAGCAACTGGATACTCAGCCACTCATCAGTGGTGCTGTGGTTGACAGGACCCTGGACATTCCTGTTTCTGCATATGAGCAGGGTAAGAAAATATTTAATAAGGAGCCTGGTGTAGATGTCTTTTCAAGGTTAGGAGCCAGGGGAATGACCAAAACAGGTGCTGACAAGGTAGTCAGTTATGGTGCCAGGACAGCATCCAACCTGGTTGAGAATACAGCATTACCTGGGGCCCTGGGCTATGCAATTGGAGGAGAAGAGGGATTCGTTGGGAATGTAGCTTCTGCTTTACCCTTCTTTGCCTGGGGGGCAACTAGTGGAGAATTATTAAGCTTTAATAGCAGGGCCAATGCATTGGCTAAACAACGAGGTGATGTAACTAATCACAGGAAGAATTTATCTGAGGAGCAGGGTCAACTTTTTGACTCTCTTAATTTCCCTGCCCAGTCAGCAATGGCTACATCACAAATGAAGTTTCCCAATGCTAGGTTTGTTCTTTATGCAGACAAGGATGGGGGCAATGGTTTTCATGAGATGGTGGAAGGCCAGTCAGTGGTCCATGTTAATACTTTGGGTGATGCACCAATTCAGGGAATAGTTTCTCATGAGATTGGGCACCACATGATGAGGCATGGATTAACTCCCATGGTCACTGATATATTTTTTGGCTCAGTAGCTAAGAATAAACCTGGAATATTTACAGCAAAGGACAAGGATGGGAACCCCATTATCGAAACAGAAAATGGGGTTCAAAGTTACAAGCTGAACGATAAGTTCCAGGACCTTAAGAAAGCTTACACCAGTAGGCTACAAGGATCTCCTGAGCATATTCGTAGGGCCTATGAGGATAATTACATGATCATGGAAGAGGTCATGGCTGAACAGGTTGCACATATGATGCTGAACCCTGATAAGCCTGGTGGGTTCATGGACATGAATATGGGCCAGTTGGCTAAGTCATTATTCTCAGCAATGTCAGGGAATGGATTTCAAAAAGATGTCATCCTGGGAACAGGTGGAGGGGTGGATCAGTTTGGGAATGGTTTCTTTGATATTAATGAAAGCCCTGACCTTAAAAAGTTAATAAAAGATTTCGAGAGGACCAGTAAAAGAAGGTCCTCCCAGGAGATGCAGGACATGATTGAGCCTGATGCGTTTAATGATGTGGTTGTCAGCCCAAAGGATATCAAGGACAGCGATGGCCTTCAGCAATTGTTTAATAACAAACTGGTCAGAAATGAAGATGGTACCATCCAATATGGATTGGATGGAATACCCAAGCAAATGACTGACGCACAGCAGAATAAACTGAGTGCTGAATTGAGCAAAGATCTTAGTGATATCATTGAATCCAGGGGAGACAATTTACCCCAAGGTCATGTCAGGATGAGAGAATCTGCTGAGGAAGGAAAGACTATAGGAGAAGGCCTTTTTATTGACGATTCAATCCTGGATCAACTAGCAAGTAATCCTAAATATTCTCCATCACAGATCAACTTTTTACGCCAGGCAAGTGCTGTAGGCAGGGCAATAAATAATAAAGACTTTTCAGGTAATGAGGTCCTGATGTTTTATTATCCCACAATGCGAGGGAACAAAAAGTATAAGTCTTTAAGGGGTGGATACAGAACAGCCCTGGTTTATGGAATTAGATTGACCAAGGCAGGTAATGTCACCCTTGAAACACTTTCAGTCACAGGGATTGAGAATAATATAAACAAGGCCCTTAAGTCGAAAAAAAGACTGGATTTATTTAAAAGTGAATTTGGTGGGAATACTATTTCCCAGGTAAAGGAAAGTTTTTACAAAGACTTAAAGCTTTATCTGCAAAACCACAAACTGGGCATTGAAAATGGAAAACCAGGATCAGGTATTTCTGAGATCAAAAGAGACTTTATCAACGCAATCATGGGGGAAAATACTCCCAGGCAAAGAGAGACAAACTCAATGCTTGCAAACCTCCCTAAGCTTGAGTCCACAATCAGATCCAGGAGAATCGATAGACTTGGGTCTATCGAGCAAACAGGACGAGGAGGCCATGTCGATTATGTCAAAATCAGAGAAAACCTTATGCCCAGGACGAAGGATGCTCCTGGACAGATGGTTATGGACATGAATGACATTGATAACCTGGTAGCACAAAATCCAAATATTAATAGAAAGGCTGACTTTGTTCCTTCCAGGAAATCAATAAACAGGGCCCTGGGTCTTCCTGACAAACCATCAATAAACCAAGTTGCCAAAGCCCTGGTTGATTATGATTACCCTGAGTACATAGAGGGAACTGCAGAGGCGAACCACAAGATCTTTGGGGTGGAGATGAGGGACCTTATTGAGGCAATGCATAAGGCCTATAATCAAAAGATTTATGGCAAACAGATGCCCAAGCTAAATGAGCCTGATTCTGTCATGCAGGATCTTAGCTTAGATGAACTCAATCAGAAACTGACAGACCTGGAAGCTAAATGGAGGCAATATGGATCCCAGGAGGAAACCCTGGGAGTCATTAATGATGAATCCACATTTTCCAGGAGCAGGAACAGAATTGCCCATGAGATAAAGCAGGTAAAACTTGCAATGGCAGACAAGCAGGAGGCCTACATAAATAAAGCAGGAACCTTAAAGGAAATACCTCAGGCCACAATTGATAAGGCCATTGAACAAGGGTATGATCCAGTGCCAGTTTATCATGGAACAAATTCCAGGAGAATCGAGGAAAATACATTTGAGCCAGGGCGAGCAGGGCTGACTTATTTTGCAGAGGAAAGATCCTTTTCAGAGGGATTTGGAAACAATATAGAACCTTACTTCCTCAAGGGTAAAATGTTTGATTTTGAAGGCAATCCTGAGCACAGGAAGAAGGCCATCAAAATGTTTAATGATGGTGGGGGTTGGAGAAGTTTATGGGAGACCAGTGGTTATGATCCTAATGATGCAATAGGAGGACAAAATCCCAATGATGAAGCCCATCCTTTAATAGATACCTTACCTGAATCTGAGAGGGAGCTTGTTGACTGGTTGAAAACAAGATCTGATCAGAAAAATCCATACAACTGGGATGAGAACAATGATCTAGGTTGGGAGTTATTTGATAATCCTGAGAATGATGTTTTATCAGAACTTATGGGTGAGGGATATGACACATTCAGGTTTATTGATGGAGATGGTAAAACAATCGCCAGGGCAACATCTGAGCCTAGTAACATAAAAAGAATAGAATCTGATGTGCCCATGGATCAAAGGTTTGATTCTAGCAACTCTGACATCAGGTATATGCCTCCAGTGCCACAAAGCAAAAGAACATCTGAAGAGTTTATTAAAAGAGCAAGCAAGAAAAGTTCTGCCCTAGAGCAAATGATTGATAGTCTTGCCATAGACAGAAATGTTGATCCCAAAGATTTGCCATTGGATGATTTACTTTCAGAAGCACAATTTGTTTTAGACACCTTCAGCGAGGGGGACCATGTAAACAAAGGTAATAGAGGTGAAGCTAATAAAATCAGAAACTTAATTAAGAATTTTGGTGGAACAAAAAAAGATTCTTTTGGTCTGCCCCCACTGCCAAATATTGACATTAGGTATATGCCAACAATATCAGGGAAACAAAACCCTGATATAATACAAGAGACATCCAATAAGACTCAGATATGGGAACAGACTAAGACTGAAAACTTTAAGAACTGGTTCCAGGAGTCTAAGTTAGTAGATGATGAGGGCATTCCTCAACTATGGTTTCATGGATCCCCTACTAGTGGATTCTCAAGTTTTAACCCAAGTAAGTCAGGCAGTAATGGAGATATACATGGACCAGGGTATTACTTTACAGATGATATTACCCTGGCTGATGATTACTCAGACACTATTTCGCCTAGGGAAACTCCAGGGGTTTACCCTGCTTTCATCAAGATGGAAAAACCCATTGTGCTTGAGGGAGTGGATGGGATGAAGCAAACAAGCATAACCAAGCAACAGGCTTATAAGTTTTTGAAAAGGGCTCCTGATATCCTGGACCCCAATGGTCCTATATCTAATTGGTTAGATACAGATGGGAAACCACCCACTGATGCCCAGTTAAGAGAAATTGCAGAATCATATGATGGTTCCTCCTTTATGGTCATGGAAAATGACTTCTATCCAGGGCAGACAGAAGTATTCCTGGATAATGCTAAGGAAATAATGGATGCTGATGGTTTATTAATAAAAGGCATGGATGGCCTTCCTGATGTTGCTGTCTCCTGGGATAACAAAAACATCAAGTCAGCAATTGGTAATAAAGGAAACTTTGATCCTGATAGTGCTGACATCAGAATGCTCCCATTCATGTATGTGAAAGCTGAGAAGACTGGATCCAATCCTTCCCAGGAGCCTAGTCCATTTGATAAAAGGTTTAATATAGGGGAATTTGATCAAGGGGGATATTTCTTTGATGTGGAAACAGGTGAAAACCTAAATGGAAAAACCTTCTCATCAATGTCTATCAGCACAAAAACAGGAAGACCTGCAACTGAGTATGGGGACTCAATAGCTCAACAGGAAGGTAGGCCTAAAGACATTGGTAATATCGTTAAGGTCAATATGATTGATGGAAGGCCTGGACGATATGGCAACAAGTTTGACTGGATCCCATATCCCTATCAGGCCAGGGAAGGACTTACAGCAGAATCCTTAAAGGAAAAATATCCCTGGCTGATTTCGATTGAGCAGACAGGGATAAAGAAAAAGCACAACAGGAATTATCCTGATTCACCCACTGATCATGCTTTTGCCCTTGAGGTTGAGAACATGGTGCCAACCACTATGGCAACCTACCCTAAAGGATCTAATCCCAGGGGTAGACCAACAGCATATGGAAATGTGGTCTTGGGAAAGCCCATGGGAGTCATGCAATTCAAGGGAGGGAAAAAGCATTATGTTTATGATAAGGTAACCATTCTCCCCAAGAAAGGAATGCCAGGTTTTGATAACCTGGAGCAGATTGCCTCAAACATGAAAGTCGTTCCTCACAGAAAAGATGATCTCTACCTAGTAAGGGTTGATGTGGAGGCCTTTGATAAAATTTACTCCCAGGATAATAGTTATGTTGGACCTGGAGGAGAGGGGGGTATTGGTAATCGTTATGATGAAGCTAAGCTATTCCTGGCAAAGGGTGGGGGCATGGAACTAGGCCAGGGAAGCATTTATGCACCTGAAGGTTTTGTGAACAAGCATGGTAGTGCAGGATTCGAAGATGGTAGGCATAGATACCAGGTACTCAGAGGAATGGGCATGACATCCATGCCTGTAGCAATGACCAGGAACTCTATAGAGAATGCCCATGACCTTGGACTTCTTACTAAGGATGAAAATGGGGCATATGATTTTAGACATATGCCCAGGGTAAATCAGCACCCTGAAGCTTTTCCTGTGGTCCAGGCAAAAGATAAAAAGGGTAATCTA
>Ga0209534_10000624_pt1 | contig 40328 bp, 37 predicted proteins | sample COG_07_FD_184751 | JGI IMG/M metagenome (GOLD analysis project Ga0209534, IMG submission 184751) | Pelagic Microbial community sample from North Sea - COGITO 998_met_07 (SPAdes) (version 2) | ecosystem: Environmental > Aquatic > Marine > Neritic zone/Coastal water | place: Helgoland, sampling...
ATCTTCTGGCTCGACAACGTAATCCGATACTTTCCCAATAATAGGAGGGTAGCCATCATAACCATTTAAGGCTTCATTCCAGTCATCCAGAAATCCTTTAATAACATATTCTTTGTTGTAACCATGACATTGCGTCGACAGATCATAAATTTCTCGACCCATTCCTCCAGCACCAATAATAATTAAGTTTTTCATACATAAATCTTTAGTAATGAGATGTCTGAACTAGAAAGTACTAGACATCAAAATTTGATTTTCATTTTGCGCTATTTGAAAATCTAGCGCCACAAAATTACTCGTTTTATTATCTTTATGTTATAATATATTCTGTGTTTTTACAAGTTCATAAACCGCTATATATGTTTTTATTTAAAGCTATCGCAGGTGTAATTTAGTACAACGATAGAAACGCATCAATCACAGCAACCCTCTTTATGCACGACGGCTCCCTCATAATAAATTCACCAAGAAATACGTGAGCCCTGGCGCATATCCTCAAGATTTTTAGGGCAATGCTTTATCCCTAAGAGCATAATTAACGGTGCAGTCTTTCTTTTAGAAATAAGATTAAGGAAACCGAAATATACTATGAGGTATATTTAAACCATTAATTTAAGAAATCTAAATTTTTGTCATTCGGCCTTGGAATATCTGTAAATATTTCAAACAAATGAATGGGTCTTGATAAAACTAAACCATAGAAAGTTACAAATATTATTTTTAAATAAAGAGCAAAGCTTTTATGTTCAACATACCAGTGCTCAAGTGCTCCTTTATAAGGCATTACAACTGAATCATAAAAATCATCCGGATCCTTAACACCACTTAATATGCTCTCTTCATCTCGAAAAACTAAAGAGCCTAGTCCAGTTAATCCAGGCCTAACAAGCGTGATTGCATCTCTAACCTCTTCATGGAAAGCATCAAAGTTCCTTTTAGATTGAGGCCGGGGACCAACTAAGCTCATATCGCCTAAAAAGACATTAATCAATTGGGGAAGTTCATTAATCTTGAATCTTCTGAGAACTTTCCCTACTGGCAGGATCCTTGGATCATTCCCTATCGTCAAGGTGCCAGTTGCCATATTCGGACTGTCTTTTAGCATTGTTGAAAATTTTAAAATTTGAAACATTTTATAATCTTTACCAACCCTAGCTCCTTTAAAAAAAACCATTCCCTCACCAGTACATTTCAAAATAATTATTAATGGTAGCAATAAAGGCGAAAGAGCCATCAAGGTAATGCCTGATAAAAATACATCAAAGAATCTTTGCATAACTTACATCCTTCCATCCAAGTATTTACCTGTTTCTTTGTGTTCAAAGTTAGGGATCATAAGATTAAAAAGATCGACTAAGGCAGCCTTTTCCCACATATTACCGCTCCGGATAGATTCGACCGTACTGAGAAACAGATCCAGGTTATTAGAACTATATTTTGCGTCATTTTTAATTATGCCAAGATTTTTGAAGCGATCCATTTCCAAAATCTCACTATTGGTAAAAAACTCTTCAAAATCTTTTTCGCCTGAAGTGTTGGACTTAAAGAAATAACAGGGCCAACGCTTGGATGCAATTAATTCAGCTGAACGATCTCTGGCTTCTTGTTCAGTTGAACAATGGTAGGACTCATAGCCAAGGCTATTTATGTAACGTTCCGCAATATCAGAAAAAGTAGTTAAGTGAAGCTGCTCACTTAACTTAGGAAAAAAGATATCTCTATTTTCACCAAGCAGGCATGACATCAAACAAAGTTCGCCAGCCTCTTGTGGGGTCACAAAATATCGCCTCACATCATTTGGTGCAGAAATCGGCTGTTGTTTGGCAAAGCGTTGATTGAAACCGTGTAGTAATGAACCATCAGAGAATGCTACATTTGCAAACCTCGCGGTTGAAATCGGTAGAGTTTCACTTTCACGCATCATAAACATTTCCATTATGCGCTTACTTGCTCCCATCATATTAACAGGGTTGGCGGCTTTATCCGTCGAAACACAAAAATACTTCTTAACCCCGTGAGCCTTAGCCATTTGAACTGTTTTAATGGTATTAAGGATATTGACCTCAATAAGACGCATCAACGTAAAAGGATCTTTTTCACTACGAACATGCTTAAGCGCCGAAAGATTAAGAACATAGTCATACCCCTTACAAGAATTCATGAGTGCTCTATATTCGTTACTACCACAATCAAGCGCAAAGGTGCGGAAATCACCATCGATATATCCCAAAGTGCTACGTATATCCCGAACAAGCTCCACCATGTTATTTTCACTAATATCGACAACATGTAACGCAAGTGGCTTTCGCTTAAATATCTCACGCGTCACTGCTTGACCAATAGATCCAGCACCACCGATGACTAAAAACCGATTCTCAGCTACAAGCTCTCCAAGCTCATTCTTTCGAGATGAAATATCGGATTCAAAGAGTGGGGCTGTTCTTCCAATTAATCGCAAAATATTCATACCGTCTTATTAACCTCCCATTTGGCCAAAGCCAGATCTGGTACACTTGATGGGATATTTACTACGCGATCTTGTAACCAAAGTGAATTTACAAGTCCATCATTCTGGCAGTCTTGAAACATTGAAAGTTGAGACATAAGCTGCCAAACAGGCCGCGTCATAACACCACTATTATTGGTCTCTTTTAAAAATTTATCACGATCGTCTCTGGATTCCAAAACTATGGCGTTTAACCAATAATTTGCTTTACTGCCCTCAATTGCTCTAGCAAAGTCAACCTGCATCTCATTAAAAAACTGAGCCCACTGTCCAAATAATTGTTTTTTTACAAATAGAAAATTATCCAATCTCTCCATTTGCGCGCACCCTAAAGCAGCATTTAAATTTGGCATACGATAGTTATACCCAATTTTATCATGCACAAACTCATAGGGATGAGCAACTTTTGCTGTAGTTGTAAGATGCTTAGCGCGTTTTGCAATGTGCTGGTCATCAGTAATAAGCATACCACCACCACCGGTAGTGATTATCTTATTTCCATTAAAACTCAGGGTACCCATCGATCCAAAGGTCCCGGTATGTTGATATGCAGCGTAACTGCCAAGGGATTCTGCCGCATCTTCAACTAAAGGAATGCCCCAATCGCTACAGATACGAGCAATCTCTTCTATGCGGCAAGGAAGTCCAAACGTGTGCATAGGGATACAACATCCTATACGCCTGCCCGATGCCTTGTTGAAAACGCCACCAGTCTTCTTTTCTGCATTATTTTCGAGAAAGGTTTTTAATGCTAATGGGCTCATACCCATTGTATCCAAATCTACATCAATAAATACAGGGAATGCACCAGAGTACTTAATAGCATTGCAGGTCGCAATAAAGGTTAATGCCTGAGAAATCACCTCATCTCCAGGAAGAACCTCCGCAAGCTGAATCGCCACATGCAATGCCGATGTACCGTTGACCGTTGCAATGCCGTAGCGAGCACCCGTAAATTCAGCCACTTTTTCCTCAAATTCTGTAACTTTAACGCCAACGGAAGATACAAAATTTGAATCTATACAGTCAATCAAATATTGACGCTCATTACCTTCAAAGAATGGACGATGAAGAGGAACAAAGTCATCACCATAAATCTCACGAACCATATTCACCGTACCTTTTGTCAAGCTCTGCATGTCATAAGTCATTATCTTGGCCTTTTAGAGTAAATATTAATAATCCCAAAAAATCCTACATATCAGCCTGCAAGGCACCTTAAGGATAAAATTTTTCAGAATAGTTTATTTATCTGGAGATTCAATCGTGCGTAGTACATTCAACGAAGGACTATTTTCTCGAGGAGAGGGCATTAAAATGAATTCAGAGAGTTTTTGGTAGCTTTTTTCTCGGTCAAACAGCGCCTCTGCCATCTTGCGTGCATTAGAGCGCTGTTGTTTTAATAGGTTTAAATCTGTTAAATAGTGCCCGAAGGCGGCATGCAAAGATGCAGCATCACCTTCGTCATACACGGAACCCGCGCTCCAGTGATTGAGCAGATCGTCCAACTCACCTTTGAGACAACTGAGAATTGGTAAACTTGCAGCAGCATATTCGCCAGCTTTGTAAGGGCATGCGACCAAACTGTCCGGTCTGTTTGTTACAAGGGCAAGGTCAGAAGAAAGCAGGAGTTTGTTGATAGCATCTTTTTTTAAAAACCCATGAAATACAATGCGAGCGTTAGAGAAATCTGCTCTAGATACAGTGCTATTATGGATCGTCTCATGTTCAGACTTATCATGGGGGGGGCGCTTTGGCGTTAAGAGCCCAAGTTCTTGGCACCTTACTTTCAGTTTCTTTAGCTGAACACCAGTTCCAGCAAAATGAATCTGAAAAGGAAAAACATCATCCGATTTCCACCGTGCCGCTGTGTCAATGATAGTTTGTAGATCATAACCAGAACCCATTGAACCCATATATACTGCGCGTAGCGTTGCATTTGGTGAAAGCTCAATATTAGTTGAGTTGTATTTAGACTCATCAGGCGATCTGGTCATACCTACAAACTTATCTATATCAAAACGGGATAAGTCAGTACCGTGATAGCAAAGATGTAATGGCGTTTGAAAAAACGGTTCACCTGTTGCTCTTTTGGTATGTTCAAAACCATCAGGATCGTCGAGTTCACTTGGCAAATAACTCTGAGCAAGATCAAGGTAACTTTGCCCAACACCACTAATCTTATCCGCGCCTCGATAAGCGCATTTTGCGCTCCTATGCATCGAAGTAAGTAGTATTGAACCAAGGAAGCTGCGCAACCACTTTGGAAGTAACTGATAGAATGCCTCTGGCCATGCATCCATGATATCCACGACCACCTCGCAAGGTATCGTTGTGTAGTCGCTCTCATCGATCTGTGTTACAGTTTTCTTTTTATTTGTGTAGTCTCTTATCCGGAAAGCACTTTCTGCGACCCCCAGAGGTGGCAGGGAGACTATAATTCGTTCAGGTGCTTGAAGTTCGCCACTATTCAATCCAGCCATTGCGTCGAGATAAAAGCCTTCGGCAAAGGCTTTATGATTCTTGAGGCGCGCAAAACTGATATTTTTGGTATAAGGCGGAGTTTCAATGAAGCGCACACGGAACCCGTTGGTGTCTGGGCATGGCTTTCGTTTGGTTTTATGCAGGTGGGAAAAGTCAGAAGTCCACCAAATGACATTATGTCCTTGCTCTGCAAAAGTTCTGCACATTGCCCAATAGCGGAGCTCCACATCAGATTCATTTGGGAGTGTATCAAAAGGGTTGACCACCCAAATCTGACAAGGGGGTAGTGTAGTTCTATTTTTATCAAAATTTTGCATATTTATATCTCGTTAAAGTAAACGTCTTTTTAATGGGGGGTTTTCTTAATGGGGGGTTTTCCCTTAAGCTTATTTAGTCAACTCAATTTGACACGTATATTCTTACCCCAAATCAGGCATTTATAGCAAAGGTGTAATAAATTCAAAAATGAAAAAATAATCATTCTAATAAAAGAATCAACTCTCACTAACATTTTATAAGAAGTTATGTTTTTCAACCATTATTTGAAAGTCACGCTAAAATCCTTATTCAACTATGCAAAAAGCAAAGGCAATGATATAGCCCCCGCTCAAAAACATTAGGCCTGCGTTCAAAATTCAGATGACTTCCTATTTCGGCATTATTCCAATGAGCAAATCTAGGTCCGCGAAGTAATCTATGGAGCAAGTTGTTGTTTAGAGTTATTTTTACAAAAGGCTCATTAATAACTTGTGTCTCAGTTATAATTTCTGGACTTTTGTTAATTTTTAGGTTGAAACAAATTTTTTCGCTCTGAATTATTAATGCAGTATTGGAGACAAATCTAATTTGCTCTGCCTTAGCCTTGAATCTGCCATACGCTTCATCCATTAGTCTTGGCAATTCAGCATCATCCCAGAGGTCATTATCATAATGTAACTCGTGTTGAGATATCTCAACCAAGTATTCTTCATAGCTTTTTGCAAATGTCCTTTCTCCTTTTAACTTTTTAATCTCCAGAACCTCTAGGGTATCGAGCGACTCTAATAAAACGCCTTTCGATATCTCTAGGACATGTTTTGAAAGATAGGACAATGCATCCTCTACCGAAGGTACACCTCTATATTTGGTCAGACCAACTAATCGAGAGCCTAGGATATAGGTGCCCGCAAACGGGACATAGGCTCGGGGTTTTACCAGTTCAATATACTCTATGGCTTTATTGAGAAACTGTTTCTCTTTAGCTTTTGCAGCAACTAATTTATCGCCAACACTTTTAAATTGAAAACATTGCGGAAACGGACCAGCACCACCATATCCCACGCACAAAACGTCAATACCAATGTCATCTAAATTATTACTTTTAATCGTAGCTCTAGCCAGTTCAAAAGGACAATCATTAGTATTCAATATCGATTGGCCACCATGCTCAAACAAAGCTAATGTATCAATTTGGGTGCTCCCAAATTCCGCTTCTACTGGAGCACAACCCATAAATTTACCACACAACTCAGGATCACAGTTATCCGCAGCGAAAATAGTAATTGAACCACCATCATCAAACATAAAAGGTTCTCCATGAGCACACTCAATCACATCATAACCAAATACCTTTTCAATCTTGAATTTTAAAAACGGTGACGCATATCTATGAATTAGGACTGGTACCTTTTTTGGAAGGGATTTAAATGTTTCTTCACTTATATGATCCGGATGAATGTGGGATACATAGATATAGTCATAATCCAGTTTATCTAGATCACGTTTTTGAAATGGCGGGTAATGATACCAGCTCCCCAAATACTCACCATCAGTAAGCCATGGATCGGTTAAAACCTTTATAGTGTCAAACTGTACTATTTGAGTTGAACTCTGAAGATGAGTAATTTGCAATTAGTTTCTTCCTTAATTTTAAATAAAATTATTCTATTATACTATTAAATTTTTGAATAGCCCTCAAAGCAGTATAATAGTAAGTCAGACCATTCTTGATTATTCAGAATTACTTTACACACACATATCAATACAATGACTTATAATATATGCTCAACAATATTAGAAATTTAACAGAAGGCAATTGATTCATAATCATTTAAATAATTTGTTTTATTAAAACCGAAAGACCATAAATAATCTTCAAATCTTTATGATACTCTTTGTATAAAACTGCATATCTATGCAATATCTTTTTGATCGGATACTAAAATTTATAGCAAGACTAAATCCTTTAGCGTTACGGGAATTCTTAATGTCTACAATATAAACGAATAAATGCTCATCTAATGATTCATTCGTTATAATGGACAAGTTCTTCAGGGTCAGCTGCAAACTCTTGCACTTTATAGTCACTTGTTGCATAGACAGCACATAGCATCAACCTTGGAGTTTTTTTTGGTGATTCCCCTTTGTGAAAACCAAACGTATCCGCTGCAAGTCCAGCTCCAGGTGAGCCATACATCGGACAAATTGAATCTACCCCAAATCTTTTTGTTACGGCGGTATCAGTATGGCGATTTATTCTAAATTTCTCTTCAAACAATTGAGCTATAAAATTAGGTTTATGTGAATTTCTAACATAAATATGTGGTCCCCCACCCGGTTTGACATCAGTCAAATAAAAGAAGAACTTAACAAATCCCCAAGCATCAACATCTCTATGATAATAGTGCGCTGCTTTTGATCTGGTAGCAGTATCCACATCGGCTGGAAAGGTCCACCATAGTTGAGTAGCAATATTCTTAGCTCCTCTGCCAAGATATTTGGAAGCTATGTCTTGAAGTAAAGATGAACTTATAACTCCAGCAAAAACCTCTTCACTTTGAAAGTTGAAATATTTCGCTATAAGAATATGTTTCTTTAACTTTTCCTGGCAACTTTCCTTTTCTGAAAGGTGAAATCCATATTTAGGGTTTCCATAAGCATAACATCGAGTCTTATTCGCGAATGAAAAAATTTCACCCAAACTTTTCTGACTTAGCCTTAATTTTTCAGAGAAACCGTCTTTATTAAGATCAGTCACTATTTCATCCACAGAAACACCATCGCGTAGTTTTATTCCATCCGCCTTATCAGTTTGGGCATTATCCAATTTTAAATTTTTAAAAAAACGATTAAAGAAAAGAAAAATTCTTTTTAATAAAAATATCCGGGAAAAAATCTTCATTAAAGCGTAATCATAATTATAAGACAGAAGATTGACAATTTTACCTATTATTCCTTTTTGGTTTATATCATGTTTTCTGTCTTGGTTTAAATCTTTATTTATCATGCTAAGCACTGCCTCTGAATTGACCAAAAGGATTTTTTATCCTCTGACGATTAAAGTTTATAATGTTTGGAATCTTATTTCTAAGCAAGTATGAGATAGCCAGCGCATAAACAAATCCACTTGGCCAATAATCTAAAATTCTGTTTGATCCAAAAAATACAACAAAAACTATTAAAGTGTAAGCAGCAAAATTGGACAGCGCTGTGTTTTCTCTTAAACCTCGAAATATTGTATACAAATTACTAATAGTGAAAAGAGCCATCATAGGTATACCCAATGTGACTGCTAAAGCAATATAGAATCCATCTCCTGAATAAAAAGGCATAAAATTTGGATGGCCAAAAACTATTGATAAAGGATTATCATTTAACAAGTTCAGTCCTTGCATCGTATATTCCCCTCGTCCCACAAATGACCCACCAGCAGATTCAACAGAGCCACCGTAAAAAAGAAATTCTATAAAACCTTCAATCTTCATATATGCGTGGTATACAGCCCCATATTTAGCGTCCCTCATAGCGCTCCAACCAAAAAACACCGAAGTATAAATCCCAGAAATTAAAAATACTACACCTATACTATTCCTCCAAAGGTTGATAATGAGACTTTGAAAAACAAGTGCAAATCCGACAACTACACAAGCAAAAGAGCCTGTGCTCAAAGTAAAAAGTAAAATAATGTTAGATAGTAAATGTTGCTTATAAATAAATCGCAAGCCCAATCCAGCCACTATTAAATGCAATCCAAATGTATTTGCGTTACCCATCCCACCCAAGACTGTAATAACTAAATTTAATCCGAAAGCCTTTAAAAATAGGTCCACAGCTAACTGCAGACACACTACCCAAACAATTATCTTTACCAATTCCGTAAAAATCTCTTCACCACGTTTCCCACTAAAGTCCAGACAAAGTATGGGAATAAAAAGCACCAAGTTAACAGCCTGAATATAAGCATTAGTATACGTAAACGGGAAAACCACAATAACTGTCAAAATGTAATATATGAGTGGGATTTTTAAAGCGAAATTATAGAGGAGTGCCTTGACAGAGAAAAATTTATATAATGAAACGAATATCAGAAAAAGGGCAACAATTTTTAACAAGAACCGCTGCAGTCCGCCGCCCTTAACGTACAGAACCCCATCAAATACTGCAATGTTAGTCCAATAAATTTGGAATAAAACGGACAGTAAAAGAGTTACACCTAATATTAAAATATAATGCGAAGTTTTCGTTAGATATACCTTCATTATGTCACACCTACGGGATCAGATTTATCCCTATTTTATCACAAACATAGCTTAAAATACTATAATAAAATGATTTATTCTAATTGTAACTGTATCTGCAGCCTGTCAAATATTAATCAGTTTTAGCAACAAAATTAACACTTGTTTTTTTTGAAATCAGGCTGAGAGCTTTACTGATTTTTCTCGGTAAACTCAGTCTATAATAAAAATAGGCTATGAACTGCGAAATAATAATCCCAGTCTTTGATGAAAAAACTAATACGTATTTTAATAATCGAGCAATAACTGAGTGCTTTGTCTCTAAGCTTGCAAATCGGCAATAGTTTGCGTTGTGCGCTTTCTTACAATTTGTGTAACCTTCTTTTCCGATAGTGTACCAACTCGTAACTATTTTGCTAGCAAGACCTACCTTAGCACCCCAGTTCTCAGTTGCAAATTTTGATATTAAAGCCAGATCATCATCATCAATATATTGCTCGCCAGCGTCACGATTATGATAACCTTCATACTCAATTTTAGTCTCGTCTCGTATTAACATAATAGAGTTTGTTTGTTTTATTTTTCCTAAGGCACAACACGTAATCTGATCCATTAATTCGCTGGAACTACTATATTTTAAAACCTCTGCAAATCCCAAACTTTTGATTAGAACTTCTCGACGTCTAACGCTCCAGTAGATCGGTGAAATACCATGACCATTCATTCTTTGATAGTTAACAATCCTAACTTCAGGATCCTCCTGCTCTAGGCTTATTCCACGAAAAGTGTCAGTCATGTACGAAACTCTTTTCAGACCAATGGCGGATCGACATATAGTTAGATACCCCCCCAGATAAGCAGAATAACCTGGATTAACTGACATAAATGCAAAACCATCTTTCAGAAAATCAGGGGAAAAAACATCTTCATCATTTCCTATCGCCACGACGTCATCATCAATAGTAATCAGATAGTCTTTAATTCTCAAAGCTAGATCATCTTGGCCTTGACATGACACATACTCCACTGAGTCCAAGTGTCGATTCACTACTTTATGATTTGCGGCAATATGGCTTTCTTGGTTGCTACCATCCAATATGATTATTTTCCCAGAAAATCCTAAATATGCGTATAAATCAAGCGTTCGAGCAAGTTTCCCAGAACGATTAAAGGTAGGCAAAATCAGCAATACATCGTCATTTTTATTTTTCATATTGAAAACTCCCTTAACCACGTTTCAAATAACCATCTGGGGCAACTGTGATCTGAAGTCTAGCTTGTAATTCAGCATCATTTTCAAAATGTAATTTTTTACCATCTCTTGCTGTCGTTTCTGAGTTATTAAGAATAGATAGATATTCTCGAAGTGCAGTTTTAGGATTATCTCCTGGACCCCAAGGGCGATCTGGATAAAAGCTACTCGGGACATCTTCAACATGGGTGTCAAAAACCACACAATAGCTCTGAGGACTAACTAAAGGCGCATATGCTTTAAGCTCTGCAAGAACATGCTCGTGCGTATGATTGGAATCCAAAAATACCATAATGTTAGTGAATCCCGTAGCGTATTCCCAGACTTTGTTTACTGTAGATGACTCTACGGAGGATCCCTCAATCATAGTAATTCTGTTGGACATAGGATGAGCCTCAATGGCCTGTCGGTTATGATCCCTTATATCAATATCTACGGCAAGGACCCGACCTCTGGGTGAATTTAACAGCATCTCAGCACCTTCATCAATGCACTGGGACATTTCAATGAGAGCTAAGATAGATGATGTTAAGATCAGTGAGCCGCCATGCGCAATACCCATTTCGATTACGAGATCAGGTTTTACAGTCCAAATAAGCTCTTGAATCGCAACCATATCCTGAGGATATTGAATGATTGGTCGACCAAGCCAATCAAAATTATATGAATATCGTGCCGCCAAAGACTCTCTTGTGAAATTTCTAGTTGCATTCTTCAATTCTTCATTGGAAGAATATGAATCTATACTTTCTTTACGTTCAGCTAAAAACTCTTTTTTAAAATCCATGATATATACCGTATATTGTTAAAATAAATAAAAAAATTAGTTAAAAGCCTTATACCTTTAACCTAAATAATCAAGCCACTACAATCCGTTTAATTTTAATAAACGATATCAATACTAAGGGGACGAAAAATATCGCTATACTTTCTGCAAAAATAAAAAACTTCATGTCAGCTAGTTCTAAACCACCCTTATTATTCAAATAAAAATAAAGGAAAGTTACAATAAGTATTGACACTAAACTAGGCACATACAGAAATCTTTCAAGTCCACCTAAAAGAAAATAAATCCCCCAAACATCACACATTTTTGCGGCACAAAGAACGACAAATGGCGACACTAAAACCAAACCAGCGATATAATTTGGATAAAAATAATTAATTATATAAGGCAATGATATATTTCCTAGCAACAATACTAACAGCGCCAAAATAAATATTCCCATCCAAATTTTTAAAACAAAATTTTCAATTTCGTACGCTGGCCTAGCACTCAATTGAGACGTGATAATTGGACCGAAAAGTACAGCTACGCCATATTGAAACATTATGCCAATAGCGGCTATTAACGACATGAAGTAAAAAACACCCAACAACTCATCATTTAAAACATCAACTGCTATTAACCTGGAAAGAGACACCGCAACAGTCGTAAGCACCACTGGTAGAAAAAAAGGAATTAATTCATTACACTTTAGTCCTAACCTAAGGGAATTATTTTTAAACTTAAATTTTTCTTTCTTTAAGATCAAAGATCCCAGAACAATAATCAGAAGAGATTCGGCCAATAAAGTCAGCAATAATGAACCAGTAGCATAACAAGTGATTACAGCTAGAAAGCACCCACCCACTCCTCGTAATGCCTGAATCTTTGCAAATTCTTTAGAGCTACGAACATATATTGCGGTAGTAGATGTACTAATAAATATATTCCCTAAGGAATATATCAACATACATCCAAATAACATAAAACTTGGCTTGGCCAGTATATAATATATAATCGGTATTGAAATAGGCAGTAAGTATGCATAGACTACATACTGCTTAGACATCAGACTATTAATTAAAAAAAATTTCTGTCTACTTTCATACAATGCCGCGCGTCTAGCCGAGTAATTATGGAAACCTAACCCCCCAAAACTAGACAGCAATTGACTTGCTAAAATTGCTGTAGCCCACCCTGCATAGACTCCTGGACTAAATACACCAGCCAACCAGCTCTGCTTCAAAAATTGTGACCCAGTCGCCAAAACAAGCAATATTATTACACCAACACTTGATCCAATTTTTATTTGCAATTTAATAATTCTTTAACGACACCAATAACCCTGTCTTGCTGCTCGATAGAAATGTCATGGAAGGAGGGCAGATTGATTGCTCTGTTTGGAATATCAAAAGCAACCGGAGTATCTACTTCCATATCAACAAAAGGTAACTTTGATAACGGCCAAAAGAAAACCCTTGCATCAATATTAGCAAGATCAAATGCCCTACATATGTCATCACTTTCAAAACCTAACGAAGCATCAAAAACAATGTTATTAATCCAATACCCACTTTTTCGATCTTTAAACAAGGGGTTAATTTTTATCCTATTCTCAGATTTAAAGCTAGCGTTATAGTAATCAAAAATTTCTTGCTTTCGGTCAATTAAGCTGTCAATCCTCTCTATTTGCCCCAAGCCAATAGCAGCCTGAATATTAGACATTTTGTACTTAAATCCAAGTTTATCAGGCCAAAATTGTTTCTTCTGAGCGCGATCACGTCCATAATTACTCAGAGTTAGAACCCTGTTATATAAATCTGTATCGTTTGTAACAAAAATTCCACCTTCACCAGTAGTCATTGTTTTAGAGCCATGAAATGAAAATGCTCCAAAATCCCCAATAGAACCAGCACGCTGGGCTTTATAAACAGAGCCTATAGCTTCCGCAGCATCTTCTATTAAATAAATACCATTACTTCGAGCTAATTTAGATAACTCATCCATGTCACAGAGATTGCCATACAGATGCACTGCCATAATAGCCTTCGTCTTACTGGTAATTAATTTACTAACTTCGTCTGAATTGATGCACCAATCATCTTCATTTATGTCAACAAAAACTGGAGTGGCGCCAAGGTAAAGTATCGGCGCTAAAGTGGCCACCCAAGTCGAATTTGCCAATATAACCTCATCACCTTTCCCTATCCCTAAAGCTGCCAAACCCATATGGAGAGCACCTGTTGCACTTGACGTAGCTATCGCATATCTGACACCCAAATGTAGTTTAAATGCCTCCTCAAATTTCTCAATATACTCATAGCAGCGTGGCCCCCAACCATTTCTAATGGCATCCGTTACATATTCAGTTTCAAGCTCTGATATGGAAGGTTTTGTATAATCAATTCGTTCATTCATAAGATTTTCATTTCCGGGATTGCAACTACAAATTGACAACCCCATTGACGCATGTAAGCCAAGCGTAAGATTAATTCTTTTTGAAGGTTCCAAGGAAGAATGACAACATAATCAGGTTTATAACTTGCCAAAACTTCTTCTGATACGATTGGAATTCGACTACCAGGCATAAATTTCCCTTGTTTAGCTGGATTACTATCAGCAACAACGGAAATTAAATCTGGTCGAATACCAGCAAAGTTAATAAATGTATTTCCTTTAGCAGCTGCTCCAAAAGCGCAAACTAACTTGCCATCTTGTCTTGCATTAATGAGAAATTCAACCATGTCATCTTTCGCTTTTTCAGCAACATACTGAAAACCGACATAAGCTCGCTCAGATAGATACCCATCAAACTTTTCCTTAGAGAGTAATTCATTGACCATATTAGATTGAAGTTTTTTGTGCGATGAATCTTTTCGCTCCGCAAATACTCGTAAACTCCCACCATGGATATCTATTAGTTTAACGTCGAAGACATGTAATCCATTCGAACTAAAGATTGTATTGACTGCACTAAGAGATAAATAAGAATAATGCTCATGATAAATCGTGTCAAATTGGTTTTTCTCAAACAAATTTACCAAATAAGGGAACTCAAATGTTGCAATACCCCCAGGTTTAAGCAAAATACTGTAACCCGCAACAAAGTCATTAATATCAGGCACATGAGCCAATACATTATTTGATGCTATAAGGTCTGCAGAGAAACCATTGCCCACAAGTTTTTTCGCTAATGCCACACCGAAGAAGTCCTCTACAATTTTAATACCTTTAGATCTTGCCACTTCAGCTGTGCTTTTAGTTGGCTCTATGCCGAGACAGGGAATACCTTGTTCTTTGACGAACTGGAGAAGATAACCATCATTGGCAGCTATTTCGATAACCATAGTGTCTTCGTTTAAATTAAATCGTTTAACCATATCGTCCACATAGCTTTTGCTATGATCGAGCATAGTTTTTGAGAAACTGCTATAATAAGCATAATCGCTATTAAATAGTTCATCCGCATTTGAGTAGTCTTCAGTTTGAACAAGAAAACATTCGTTGCAAACATTTACTTTTAAAGGAAACCATTTTTCTAATTTGTTAAGGTCCTTCTTTAAAAGATACGCATTAGAGGGTGGCGACGAGCCAAGGTCTATCACTGGACTTAAATTTTGACTATAGCAATGTCTACATTTCATAAGTCATATCCTATAAAATCGTTGTTAAGGTATTTAAATAATAGGTCTCTGTCCGAGATTTGTGTGTGAGGCAGAGGCCATTTTATGTTTGCGCTCGGATCTAGAAAGCTAACACCAACTTCATCACTTGGAGAGTAGTTTTCAGTATGCAGATAAAGTAGTTCACTATTTTCTTTTAGAGACTGAAATCCATGCGCAACTCCAGGAGGAATAAGTAACGAATTGTGTTTTTTTGGGGACAATACAACGCTATACCATTGAAGAAAAGTCAGTGAATTACGTCTCAAATCCAGTGCTACATCAAAAACTTCACCTGAAACACATGTGATTATTTTATATTCCGCGGAGGCTCCCAGTTGCATATGCATTCCCCTGATTGAACCCACCTCAGATGTAAAACTATGGTTTATTTGCTTGATTTTGTTGCCGTTTAAGTAAGAACGCAGAACATCATTACAATACAAACGTTGAAAAGCGCCTCTACTATCTGATATCGGAGTCCTAGCAAGCTCCGTTACACCTCCAATAGTCGTTTTATTCGCTTTAATCATCTGTCCAGTCTGCCTGATATTCCATTATCTGCGCCAACGAATAACTATACATATTAGCACCTGATAAAAATTCTTGATAGAACTCTAAAATTTTCCTGAGGCCTCACTAACTTCCCATCTTGGCGACTAACCAAAGTTAGCTTTCGAGCTGTTTAGCATAAGCAATCCAGCCTCGCATCGTAAACTTTCGATAAGCCCGCTTAACTTATATTTAGCTTTCTCGATCATTTCATTTAAAATATCGACATCTAAAAATTCAAATCCATGCCCTGCCAATAAAATTTCATGTAAATTAGCACCACATCCAACATTAAAGATTTTATCTGCAGTAACGCACCTATAAATCAAAATCAACTTCTCAAGGCACTCAATTTCACCAGTGTAGTCTTTGTGAGACAACATATCATAATTTTTTGCACATCCTGCATGTTAGTCGTCACCACCATCTTTGCTATCCTTCATATTGTTTCTCCGAACGATTTAAGGACATTTATAACTTTCGACACATCTTCTTCTCTCATTTTACTATGCAAAGGAATAGATAATACCTCTTCTGATATCTTGTTTGTTGCTGTCAAATCACCTCGTCGACAGTTCTTAAACATTGAGAATTCATGGCCCGGAGTCCAATGAATGCCCGTATCAACTCCGTTTTTATTCATGTACTCACGCAATGACTTACGATGGCCGTCTAGCACGCGTATATAATATAAGAATGGGTTAATAAGCGAAAAGTCAGTATTTGGAGCTACAATCCAATCAAGAGCACCCAGTTCAGTTAGATAGTGCTGACAGGTAGCCTGTCTTGTCGACATAATGACTGGCAGCTTATTGATCTGGGCTATTCCCACCGCAGCGTGCGTATTTGCCATGTGATATCTAAAGCCCAACTCCTCAACATCATACGTCCAAGCTCGACTATCGCTATACATTACAGATGCAGACTGAGTCATACCTATAAGCCGTTTTGCGTGCAATCGTTTTACATTCTCAAAACCCTCAACAACGATTGCTCCTCCATCAATACATGTAATGCTTTTGACAGGGTCAAAACTAAACATGGTATATGGATGCTGGTGTCCTATCTTTTTCCCTTTATAAGTTGAGCCAAACGAATGAGCGGCATCGTGAAGTATTGGAATTCCTTTTCGTTTAGACAAGGCAGATAGCGCATCGTGATCACACAAGAAAACATCATAATCCATAGCGATAATACATTTAGTTTTGGGCGTTATCAGTTCTTCAATTTTATCGACATCAATGCATAGGGAATCTAGATTTACGTCTACAAAAACTGGAGACGCCCCACATGCCGCAATTGCTTGAAAATCAGCAGCGTTATTGAAAGATGGGGTAATTACTTCATCACCTAACCCAACGTTTATCATCAGAAGAGAAAGGTGCAAAGCTGCATGCCCAGTGCTCACCGCTACCACATGTCGATCAGTTGCTTCATCAAGCTCTAAAACAGAAGCCATACTTTTCTCAAACTCCGCAACATAACTCCCCATACCAAGCCAACCTCTCTCTAACGACTCTGATGCAGCTGCTATCTCCTCTCGCTCCAGGAGAGGCTTGAAGACGGGTATTTGATGTTTCTTTTTAGTTTTACTTACAATGCTTTCTTTCAATATAACTTACCTATTAGAACAGGACACTGGAGTTGCTAGCCACCACCATGTTAAATTATTTGAAGGTCTGGTTTAACTACAACAATCCTACGACTCCAAGAATTCATATAACTTAATCTGGCTAAAATCTCTTCTTTGAGATGCATTACAGGAATACGATACATATGGAGCTTAATCGATGTCAATATTATTAATTATCATGGTAACTAATATTATCCTGATAGCTTAGTATCTGGTTTACAGAAGACTCATACATGTCTCTCTCAAGTTTAAAGTCTTTATGCCACTCAATTGTTTTTTTCAAAGCCGTATCAACGTGCCAGCGAGGCATCCACCCCAATCTAGACTTAGCTTTTGAACTATCCAACTTTAGAAAACTTGCTTCATGGGGCTGCTTTAGCGACGAGGCAATCCAATCTGGATAACCTGACAACTCACAAACTTTTGATGCCACATCACCTACTGACCAACAATCATTTTCCTCAGGGCCAAAATTCCATGCGCTATCAAATTTGCTTTTTTCTTTCGATAGTTTTTGAGCCAATAAAAGATAGCCTACAACGGGCTCTAAAACATGCTGCCATGGTCTAATAGAGTCTGGGGATCTAATAGCTATTTTTTTATTCCCATCAATAGCTCTCAATATATCAGGCAGCAATCTATCTTTTGACCAATCTCCACCGCCGATTACATTGCCTGCACGCGCAGTGGCAAGCTGAACACCGCTATTAGCAAAAAAAGAATCTCGATATGCAGCTGAAATAATTTCAGCGCAAGCCTTACTGCTTGAGTAAGGATCATGTCCACCAAGAGCATCATTTTCGCGATAGGGCCATAACCATTCATTATTTTTATAGCATTTGTCAGTAGTGACATTAACTATCACTTTTACCGACTCCACTTGGCGAGCTGCTTCTAAAATGTTTGCCACTCCCATCACATTGGTCATGTATGTTTCAAGTGGACTAGAATAAGAAACTCTGACTAATGCCTGTGCAGCCATATGAATTATGATATTGGGTTTAAATTCCTTTATGACATCCAAGCACGACTGGTAACTAGTTATATCCGAATATGTGCTTCCAGAAATTCTACGTTCCATGGCAACTGAGTTATAAAACATCGAGTCGCCAGTTGGTGGTAGTGATAAACCATGAACTTCAGCTCCCAGCATTGTTAACATTAAAGAAGTCCAACCACCCTTAAATCCAGTATGACCAGTAAGAAGTACTCGTTTTCCAGACCAAAAATCTACTTTTAATCCCAAGTTTTCCATGGCGCCTCCCCAAGTTGCCAAAGACCTTCTAAATACCTCTTATCGCGCAATGTGTCCATCGCATACCAAAACCCATCGTGCCTATATACGTGCAGTTCACCATCCTCTGCCAACTGTTTAAGCGGCTCCACCTCCCAAGAAGATTTAAGATCATGGATCAAATCCACACAACTGGGTTTTAGTATGAAAAAGCCGCCATTTATTAAGTTTCCAAGGTCACCGGGCGGTTTCTCGGTGAAATCTGTGACCTGATCATCGGAGGTCACAAGCGCGCCATAACGGCCAGGAGGAACCACTCCGGTAATGGTCGCTTTTTTCCCATGCTTTTTATGAAACTCTATACTTTTAGTAATATCAATATCTGAAACACCATCGCCATAGGTAAAACAAAAGTTCTCTTCATTCTCAATATATTTTTTGGCGGCCAACAATCGGCCTCCCGTATTTGATAACGCTCCAGTATCTAAAAGGGTGACTGTCCAAGGTTCGGCCTGTTTGCGATGTACAACCATGCTATTGTTTTTCATATCGAATGTAACATCAGACATATGAAGAAAATAATTAGAAAAATACTCTTTAATTAAATAGCCTTTATAACCACATAAAACAACAAAATCATTGATACCATGGGTCGAGTACATCTTCATAATATGCCATAAAATTGGATGCCCTCCGACTTCGATCATCGGCTTAGGTCTGTCTCCAGACTCTTCACTTAACCGAGTACCCAACCCTCCCGCAAGTATTAACGCTTTCATATTAGCTCCTTTATTAAAAATAAAATCGACTGGCGTAGCATGAACTCTCTCTCACTAATCTTCATAAGTCTCCTCGTTTAAATTGACTACGTGCTTTATCTATGAGGTTATAAGGAAAGCGTTTTGTTATGCGATGTTGAATTTTGTTAGCACTTTGAAATTCAGGTGCAAGCCCTATAAGTCTTTCCCAAGATCGATCACTAATTAGATTTATGATTTCTTTTTCTTCATGCACAGAACCTATTGAAGCATCATCCGCCACCACATTTCCTGTTTTTATCATGTTCTCCAGACGGCTCGGGTCGGCTCCCCTAAATGCTATAAATTCTGTAGTTTGAATTGCTCGAACATAATCAAAGTATTGAGGAAATCGTGCAAGAGTAGTGTAAACAGAACGTAATGTGTTACGAATAATTTGCTCTTTTGAGATCCAGTCATCAAAACCTGAAAAATTATCAATAGCTTCTACAGTTTCAAGGAAACTACAAAATGATGCGCCTTTATATATGCTAGGTCCTAAGTTTACAATTTTCTTTCCAAGAGCTCCAGCCTCGATCGCCGCACTCCCGCCGTTCAATATCGCCACATCACAATTGGCAATAAGGCCCATCGTACTCACTAGTTCGTGGGAATCTATATAATGATAACCGTTACTCTGACACCAGTCTTTGTATAGCTTGCGTGAGCTTTGCCCTATGGATTTACCTACTTTTTGTATCCAGTTAGGATGAAATCTAACAACAACTTGATCTTTCGTTGCTCCAATAGATTTTAAAAGCATAGTCAAGCCATCGACATTCGAATCCCAAGGTGTTACCCATTCTTCATGACTACCTGTCTCTGATCCGCTTCTCGGGATTATTAGAATTTTTTCTTTAGTTGTTGTTGTTGGCCACTTGGACAATTCCGGACTACCGGCATTATAAACTCGCCATTCTAGAAAGTTTGTACCCAAGAATCGTTTCGCTATCTCCGCACCAGCTAAACGAGCCTGATAGCTAGTAAGATGTTCTTTATCGAATTTAGTGTTCAAAGCAATACGATCTCTAAGACCAAGAATATTTTCATTAACATGCATTTGGATGCCATGACCCATGAATGCGCGCTCATGGGTTACAAAATTTATGTTTGCATGCTTTGCTGCATCTATAGCAGCCCTCGTCATATCAATCCTTCCATTAAAAACAACAAGGCATTCTAAATGTTTTTTGTCAATCAAATCAAGCGTTGAATAATAAGTTCTTAGATAGTTCAACCGCATACGACTTATTGATTCAGTTAGCTTTTCATTATTCAAATAGTCTGAAGCGACTTCTTCTCTATGAAGCGTTAGAGCGCTGCTTATTAAGACTCTATTAACCTCATTCTGATTTAAGATTTCAGTTGGCAAGTTAGAACTAATCTTATGAACTTCACTATCACCATAAGTCGAAGCCCTACCCATTCGACATAAGATACAACGCGCAATGCCGCCCGATCGATTTAGCTTTGAATAACAGTCATCAAAAGAGCCTCCACATTCTAAGAAATACGTAGAAAATCCTAGCAAACGACACTGACTCTCTAGGAATGCCGCATGAAATCCATGTGGTCTCGACGGGTAAATATTGATAAAACCCACATTCATTTTTTTGCTGCCTTTAGAAGTTAGTCACTGACTATGAATATTGCCATTAAATGGATTCTTTGTCTTATTCCGTCAGATTCTGGCAATATAATTAGATCGCTAAAATTCAATGAAATCACAAATATCTATCCTAGTTTTTAGTTATATCGTCGCTTAATAACTCAAGCGATACAGGGGTGCCACGAGCCCCTAATGGCTTAGCTGAAAAGATTCGCATACCATCAGCTAAAATTATAACTGTACCTTTTTATTCCCACTTTTTTTGAAGAAGAATATCCATCCATCTGTGTTCAGAGAGACCTAACTCGCGGGTTTTACTAAGCCTTAGATTCGAGTCAGTAAATACTCGTGAACTTAGTACTTGGTAATTTCCTATCTGTTTAAATATTTCTGCGTGAGACCCAATGATTTTATAACAAAAGACTTCGTGATCCTTTACGTGCCTGTTTTGATTTCTAATAAAATGATTCGGCACATAGTCTCTTATTATCAGATACCCATTGTCACTAATGTGCTCATCTATATTCGCAACACTTCTCAAAATTGAAGCTCTCGAAATCCAAGAAAATACGTCATTTACTATTACTAAATCGCAGGCAGGAATATTTTCAAAAATCTCATTGTGAGCTGCAATACCTCTCATTAGGTGGCACGTCTGAGAAAACCGTTTTTTTCCTTCCTCTACAGCTTCACTACTTGGTTCTAAACCGTAGCCTTGAATTGCATTAAACTTTTTAACAGAATAATCTAAAAGATCTCCAATCTGGCATCCTATTTCGAGGATATTAGTAATTTCCTTTTCATGTAAATAATCTGAGAAATTGTCTATAAGTTCTTGTTTCCAATAAGGCAGCTTATTGAAATCATATTTGTTCCTTTTGAAGAAATCGTCTGCCTCTTTATCTAAATACACCTTATCTTGATTTGTCATAATTGGATCACTCTATTGATTCTTGTAATTAAATTCTCAACGCTTCCTGTTAAGTTATTGTAGGCAATATGTCTATTCAACACTATAACTTGCGGGTTCTTTGACTCGACAAAATCAAGAATTTTATTAATTTTCTCATCAATCCCCTGTGTGTTGTATCTTTTAAGTTTTGTCGCCTTAATATCGTATTTATCCCATGACGCGTTCTCTAAAAATTTAGCTGTGAAAGATTTTATATTCTCAATCAGCTTATACTCGTCAGTGTGAAATAATGTTTCGCATTCAAATTGCAGAGAAGTAATTTCGTCCTTTCCCGAAAATGAATCGGGTGTGCTAACTCGATCAACATAATAATCAGTATCACCTACTAGGATTTCATGCTCATCAAAATTAATAGGATTATCTAAAACTACGCTTATAAGATAAAAATGAGTTTCGGTATAATCAGGGAATTCCAAATTAAACCGAGAGGCGACATCAATATAGTCGATAGGCAACACATGATAAGTATTTTCTTCAACATCGATTTTGCCGTCACTATCAAAAACTGCGACCTGATAACTCGAATCATCCGCCTCCGAGATAAGCTCCTTGACTGCCTTCCTCGCAGCGTGAGTTATTGCCATAAATGATCCCTCTTTCGGGTACATCACCACATTGTCTTCAATCATATGGTTGTGAAAATGAGGCCGTGTTTTATTTAGACTTCCTTGGGGATCTTCAGGAGTTAAGGGGAAGAACCAAGGATATATATTAGTTAATATGATTTCTGCTGATAGATTATCCTCAATCCACAGTTCATTTTGGACGTAGCTTTTTGCAATATTCTCAATAGAAAATTTTATAAAATCGGATCCATAAATTGCTTCCAATTTAGTCAAAAATTCACTTTGAAAAACCTTTCTGTTTTCAGAAGAAAAATCGCCTTGTATCTCAGCAAAATCATAACCTCTTTTGAATTTCTTACCATTGAAAACCAATGAGCGAGTGCTTGGAGACTTGAACCACTCTATGTCCAAAGAAGTGAGTATATCGGTGTAAACAGGACTTCTACCGACATCAACAATATGGCATCCAACATCAAAGCTTTTTTCTTCAAAGATAAAGCTGTTATCAAAACTAAAGCTTTTGTTACAGTCTACTATTTCTACATGATTGTCGGTCATCAAATATTTTGCAATTAACAAAGATTTTAGTTCACTTGATCCGAATTTTATTAAAGGTTTATCTGACATAATAATTAACTAAGTCCACAAATTTTCATCTTATTCTTTTATATATTTGTATTCTAGAGCAAGGCTAACATCGTTCATAGTTATCGTTGATTAACTCAAATTTTGTCTGAATTTCATTACTTCTATTCACCCTATGCTCATCTTACAGTTCTAAATTTTCGAAATCATCGAAACTCACCGGAGTGTGTTTTTCGATGGCACGTTTCAGTTTTTTACCAATTATTATTTTGAAATAGCTAGGAGCAATCCCGTACCCAGGTCTCACACTTTTAATATCCGCTTTTGTTATTGCATGATTTGCTGGGAGGTCTTTTAAAAAATATAAGGAGCGTCTAAATTTAATATTTCCGATTTCAGAGCTCTTCAATCCATATTCTACGTCACCAAGAGCTCTAAAAACTTCTTCAGCCGAATTAACTAAATGTACTAAGTCGCTCGGCTCCATTGAAAAACTGTCGTCAGGACCACCAGCACTCCTATCACAAGTAAAATGTTTTTCGATAATGCATCCACCTAAAGCGATACTTGCGATAGCTGTATTATTGTTAAGGGTATGGTCAGACAAACCAGTGACGCACCCATACCTTTCAATCATATTACTTACGGTCTTTAAATTATAATTATCAGACGGGGCAGGATATCCACTTACACAGTGAAGAATTGCCAACTCTTCACAGCCCCCAGCTCTTGCCGCATCTATTGCCTGCTGTATCTCCTCTTCATTAGCTAATCCAGTAGAGATAATCATGGGCTTCTTCGTTGAGGCTACATATTCAATTAGCGGGGTATCTATAGCTTCAAATGAGGCTATTTTATAGGCGGGCGCATTCAAATCTTCTAAAAGATCCACCGCGGTATTATCAAACGGCGAACTAAACATGGTAATCTGCATTTTCCTTGCATACTCAAACAGATCCTTATGCCACTCCCATGGTGTAAACGCCGATTTATAGAGATCGTATAAAGTCAAACCAGACCAAAGGCCCTCTTCTATAAGAAAATCAGGCTTATTTGAATCTAGAGTAATAGTATCTGGCGTGTAAGTTTGAATCTTTACTGCATCTGCTCCGCATTCCTTTGCCTTTTGAATGATTTCAAACGCTTTACTAATGTCGCCATTATGATTAGCTGACATTTCCGCGATAATATAAGGACTATAATTTAGCCCTATTACCCTACCATCTATAGAAATTGTCTGATTAGTCTTCATAATTTTCAACGATAACCTTATATTTTTTCCCATGAATTACAAAAAATGCCGGAAACCGATTTTTATCACAAACTCTCAATAAATTAAATTGCTCATTTATAGTTTTATGTACATCTAATCTACTATCTTCTGGCGTCCTTTTTGAATGATATGTTGCCTTGACCTCTTTTAACTGCGGCTTGGGAGAAACAGTATCAAAATGAGCCAATGTGAAATCCATTAACTCAATGTGAGCTTTATTAATAACGTTCAATATATCTTCATATAAGAAATATTTTGGTATCGGTCGTTCTAGCTTTTTCCATATATCACCTGTGTCGACTTTTTTAGATGCTTCAATCAAAGAAACAAATAAAGTGTCACGGCCGTTTATTATGTCCCATATATGAGGACTAAATCCTCTCCCTTTCGGCAAATCACTCGCATGAATTACAAGTGAATTTTTATATTTTGTTAGTATCTCTGAAGAGACAATCTCACTGCAACTAATTAAAAAAAGGATATCTCCACCTGTTAGATCCTTTGGGTTCCTAACGATTTCAATATCAACTTCACTTTTTTGAAGCCTAACCCACTCTTCGACTATTGGATTTATCGGATGGTTGCTTGAGGAAATAATTATGGATATATTTTTAATCATTAAATTTACCAATTAACGCACTTGCGCCGCATCCTTCAGTAATCTTAGAAGCCGCCTTTGAATATGATAAAAGCACATCCCTGCTATAGAATTTCTGAAATGAAGCCTCAAACTCACCATTAGTCAGACTTAGCTCACATAACGAAATGCCTGCGCCATTTTTTACAATGTTTTCAGTGATTTTTTTCTGATTATCGGCAATTGAAAAAATTATCGCTGGCAAACCTAAAGCGCACCTCTCCCATGAAGTTGATCCTGCCGCTGAAATAGCCAAGTCTGCACTCGTCATTATTTCAGCCATATTCGTAATACTTTTCGAAAACTTAATTTGACCACAAAACACGTCTCTAAATGAAGAAATATTGGCACCTAGACTACCCTGAGGCCCAAGCACTACATCTATTTGAATATTTTTAGGTAACTTAATCTTGGAAAGACTTTTTAAAACTTTTTCAGTTAGATTTAACTTATCACCCCCTCCAAAATTAATTAAAATATGCCTAAGCTCTCCAAACCTTTTTTTAAATAGACTCTCTTCTCTTAATCTCTTGAATTCAGGCCGCAGTAGTGCATATTCTGGTCCTAAAAAAAGTCTGCATTTTTTAGGTACTAATTTTATATAGTCCCCTATGTCCGCTCCGAGATTTTGGTCTAGCAGGATTTCGCAATCGTGATGTCTATCTGCAATATCATCAATTACCATTATCTTTTTAGTATTACTACGTACTTGTTTATGCCAAGAAATATCCAAAGCATAATGATCTACAATTACCCAATCTGGGTTTCTCTTGTCTAAAATATTATTTGTTAAATATGCATCATGATCCCAACTTGATCCAAGCCAACAATGATGACTTAACTGATCCATATTTCGGCCGAGTACTAGATTATTTTTTGAGTTAGAAACTTGTAATTCATGAACCTCAAAGTCATTTTCAAGAAGTAAAGAATTAATATTTCCATAATGATTTTTACATATAAAACTACATTCGTGACCCACATCTCTTAAGGCATTAGCCAACGTCATACACCTCATAATATGGCCTGTGCCAATATCAAAAGAAGAGTCTGCTCGAAAAACAAAATACATACTAATTGAGGCGTTTAAAACCTGAATGGCAAACTGGACCATCTAAGACGGACAGAATATCTCTACCATTTTCACATTCCGTAATCAGTTTAAAAACACCAGACAGGTTTTCAAAATAACTAGCAATGACTTGCTCCGAGTGAGCAACCGAAACATAAACACAGTTAGATGCCAAAAACCCTTTTTTTAACATTTCTTGGCTTATCAGAGTTTTATATGCGAGGGCATTTGGACTTTCAAAAGTAAACCCTGTTAGGCTAGGTAAGCCCCAATGACTAATATTCAAAGCATTTTCATCAGCCAAATTTTGCCACATTTGTCTAATTCTATTTCCCTTATCAGTGATCACTTGCCATGAGCCCGTCGCTTCCATTACCTCTAAAGATTTTAGTGCCGCAACAGAGCCAATTCTTTCAGTCCAAAATGTACTACTAATAAACGTTTTTTGAGCAGCTTCCATTATTTCTCGCCTACCAACAACCGCAGTCACAGCATAACCGTTACCCATAGCCTTACCAAACATTGCTATGTCTGGATTAACGCCTGTTAACAAATGAATACCCCCAAAGCATTGTCTAAATCCTGACGTACATTCATCAAATATTAAAATGATATTTTTCTCATCCGCTAGCTTTCTTACTTTTGTAAGAAACTCTATATCTGGGGCTGTTGACCGAGATACTTCCATTTTTATGGTACCAATGTTGTTTTCATTGACTAGATTTTTAAGACCGTTAAAATCACCATACTCAAAGGGATATACTGAACCTGACAGATTTTTAGGCACCCCGCTAGGCTCTAGGCCGGGCAACAAGTGCCCATCTAAACCTTTGCTGTCATTAATATTTACAGCTAAATACCAATCATGCCAACCATGATATCCACACACGGCTACATTGTCTTTTCCGGACGACGCCCGTGCAATTCTTATTGCTATCGCATTCGCTTCACCACCGGATCTGGCAAATCTGACCATTTCTGCCCATGGGTGCATTTCAACAAGCTTTTCTGCAAGCAACACCTCTTCTGAGCAATTAAGTGTTGACATATTGCCTTTAGAAATAGCATCTAGTACCGCAGCATCAACTTGCTCATCGCCATATCCAAGTATGTTGGTGCCGATTCCCATAATTGACATATCAGTATATATTTCACCATCTAGACCTTCGATTAAGCAACCCTTGGCAGACTTAAAATACGTGGGCCATTTTTCAGGAAGGAATAATTCGGGTCTTTTTGATAAGAGCATAGTTCCTCCTGGGATAACACTTTTTGCTCTTTTCCACATTTTTTGTCCGTTACTCATAAAAGACCCTTTATTTCGTTCAATTGCACTATTGCCATGAAATAATTCTGGTTTCTTCTTATAAAGTGAAAGAACGTCCTCCCAACCAAAAAAAATGTCGGGCTCAAAATGCTTAAAAACATTTCTTATTACCTCTAGATCGGCCTGCTCATCTACCGTCCACCTCAAATTCGATAGATCTTCAGAATGTCTTATATTAACTAATGTATCGGAATGCTTATGTTTTATGAATGGGGTGACATGCTCTCTATCAAAAGATTCTTGTGCATGTTCAGCGGCAAACCTTAACGACTCCTTAGAAAACACTTCCACGTCTAGACCATCAGGAAACGATGGTGGGTTTATATTGCTAGCATATTCAGAGTTACCGGTCAAAAATTTTGATATAACCTCATCAACTATATCAACGCTAACTAGCGGACAATCCCCTGTAATTCTAACAACAATGTCTCCGTCGAAATAATCTGCTGCTTTAAAAAACCTATCTAAAACATCTACTTCATCCCCAGCAAAGCTGTCATAACCCAAGCCTGTAATATAACTAATAAGGTTTTTGTCTTGTTCCTGTTTAGAGGTTGCAACTACTATCTTGTTAATCCTCACAGACTTAGAGAGTCTCGACAATAAAACCTCAATCAGCGAATGATCATTGACCGACTTTAAAACCTTACCAGGCAACCTAGATGAGCCCATCCTTGCCTGAACAATAGCTAATACATTTAAATTTTTCTGTTCCATAAACCTGGGTTAATCAATTGACTGTGAATTTCGGATTGCCACTGTGGAAATTGCAGAAAACCCTTTTTATCAGCTATCGAAATAATATTTTGAAGCTGCCCAACATCTTGCACTCCTATAACGATTTTATCTATTTCTTTGAATTGCAATACAAATTTTAGGCATGCCTCGACTGGGTCTATATCTTCTCGATCTAACCAAGAGTACCACTCATCGAATAGTTGTTTAGAGTGCGAGAACCGATTGGTAACAGAGCCTCTCATGAGTAATAGCAAGCCTTGTAGAAAAATTGAACGCGCATGAATTTCGATATCCCTGCTCTTTAATATATGTAAAATAGCAGGATCGATCAATCGCCTATCAAAGATATTTAGCGGTGCTTGAACTAAGTCAATATCATAAGCACTTACATATTCTTCGGCTTTGGCTATGTCATAGATTGACAGTCCTATCTTTTCGCAAATATTATTATTTTTTAGAGAATTTAGCGCTTCAAAAATAGATTTGCCTTGATACCCCAGGATCTGATCAGGATCATGGAGCATAATTCCATAAATTTTGGTCAAGTTTAGTCGCTTTAACGAGCACTCCACCTTATCAATAACCCAACCTTTAATATCTTGAATATTCTGAGGTATAGTAGGTATTTTCGTTATGACATCCCAATCACTAACCCCATAGCTACCGAGAATAGATTCACTTTCTCCGTATAATATGGCTGTATCCAACGTTCTAATTCCATTTGTCTTAGCAAGATCCAGGATCTGCGTACTTTCATCTAGGGTGACTCGTCCTAGCGAATTTGCAATCCCATAATCTAGACCGAACTGAACAGTTCCAAGAGCAATTCTTTCTTGGCTCATATGTTTGTTATTTGTTTGTTATTCGCAAAATTAATTGCTTCACTTAGTGTTCTAGCCACTTTATTTAAAGAAACTTCTCCTATATCAGGATATAGAGGAATGCTTATAGCTGAATCATAATATGCTTCAGCGACGGGGAAATCACCTTTTTTAAAATTTAGCCTTTTATAAAAGGGCTGCAAATGTATAGGTATATAGTGCACATTTACACCAATATTATTTTTGCGCATCAAGTCAAATATTATTCTTCTTTTAGCTGGGCACTTACTCTCCAGTTTAATGATAAATAAATGGTAAGAAGAGTAAATGCTGGAGTCTTCAACAGGCAAAGTAACAGCAAGACCCGATAAGGCATTTTGATAAAAGGCTGCATGCTTATTCCTTTCAGACACAAAAGTATCTAGCCTGTCCATCTGCGAATACCCCAAAGCTGCCTGCATTTCTGTGATACGATAATTCAACCCAAGTTCTAACTGCTCATAATACCAGGCGCCTTCATTTTTATTATGCATTAACGCTTTATTTCTAGTAATTCCATGTGTCCTGAGTGTTGTCATTTTTTGATATAAAGCTTTGTCATTGGTTAACGCCATACCACCTTCGCCAGTGGTAATAATTTTCACTGGGTGAAAACTAAATATTGTTATGTCACTAAACTCGCATGAACCAACTGGTTTACCCTTATACTTACCTCCAACAGCGTGGGACGCATCTTCAATAATTTTGAAATTATACTCTTTGCTTAGTTCATGGATTACCGACATATCACATGAATGCCCACCCATATGAACCGGAATAACAACCTTTGGTAAGGTGCCTTCTTTTTTAGCGTAAATTAATTTCTCCTGTAGAGACGAAATAGACATGTTGTTTGTATTAAAATCAATATCCACAAAATCTACTGATGCACCACAATACAAAGCAGCATTTGACGAAGCTACAAACGAAATAGGTGAGGTCCATAAAATATCACCCTTCCCCAAACCGAGCGATAAACATGCCAGATGCAATGCAGAAGTTGCACTATTTACAGCAACAGCATATTGGGACCTGCAATATTCCTGCATGCGGTTTTCGAATTTAGGGATAGTTGGCCCTTGAGTTAGGAAGTTTGAGCGCAACACATCAATAACTGAATTTATATCAGCTTCTGAAATATTCTGACGACCATAAGGTATCATCTTATCACTCCTCAATTTTATGAATGTTGTTTTTGATCCAACTTTGCAACACCTCTACACTCATCCAACTAGTATTTGTATTGCTGACATAACTAAAGTTTGAATCCACTTTTACCCCATCTTTAATGCGGTTTAAATCATTAGACCAATTATTAATCACCGGGAGAATCTTATAATAATTATCATATTCAAATGTTGAGGCGGCATCTTCCACACCGATCATTTGCTCATGTAATTTTTCACCCGGCCTTATGCCAACAATCTTTTGTTCTGCTTCAGGTGCGACAGCCTTTGCTAAATCAGTAATCACAATCGATGGAATTTTTTTGACATAGATTTCACCACCAACCATATCTTCAAAAGCATGCCAAACAAGCTCGACACCCTCCTCAAGGGAGATCATAAATCGTGTCATCCTGTGATCTGTTATCGGAACAGTACCCGTATCTTTAATATTGTTAAAAAATGGTATGACCGATCCCCTCGAACCCATAACATTTCCATACCTCACAACCGAGAATTTTGCCTTGTGCTCACCCGAGTATGCGTTACCCGCAACAAAAAGTTTATCCGAAGCTAATTTAGTTGCGCCATAGAGGTTTATTGGGCTACTAGCCTTATCTGTGGACAGTGCAACGCAGCCTTTTACTTTACTATCAATACATGCGTCAATAACATTCATTGCTCCATTGATATTCGTTTTTACACATTCAAATGGATTATATTCAGCTGTGGGTACTATTTTTGTAGCCGCCGCGTGGACAACATAATCTACTCCATCTAAAGCACGATAAAGTCGCTCTCGATCGCGAACATCGCCTATAAAGAATCTAACTCGATCATCACCTTCAAACAACTTTGCCATTTCCCATTGTTTCATCTCATCCCTAGAAAAAATTATAATTTTTTTAGGATTATATTTTTCAAGAGTCATCGGGACGAAAGTATTCCCAAATGAGCCTGTTCCCCCAGTGATTAGAAAAACCTTGTTTGTTAGCATCTCATTAACCTTTAATTAGTATTCAAGTGTTTGAAGTAATCGATTGTCTTTTGGAGCCCTGCATCCAGCGACACTAATGGCGTCCATTCTTTTAAGTGTATTTTTGCCTGGCCAATATCTGGTTTACGCTGCATTGGATCATCGGAAGGCAAAGGAAACATTGCGATAGTGGACCGAGATCCAGTTTTCGCCAAAACCTTCTCAGCCAATTCTGCGATCGTAAACTCATTAGGATTTCCTAAATTAATTGGCCCAGTGATTTTCACAAGAGAATCAGACTGCTCAATTTCCATAAAACGCAGAAATCCTTCAATTAGATCATCGACATAACAAAAGCTGCGAGTTTGAAGTCCATCACCGTAAATTGTTAAATCCTCACTTTGCAATGCCTGAACTATAAAATTGCTAACGACCCTTCCATCTTTAGGATCCATGCGAGGGCCATAAGTGTTAAAAATCCGAACAACTCTGATATCTACATCATACTGGCGATGATAGTCAAAAAATAATGTCTCAGCGCAGCGCTTGCCTTCATCATAGCAACTACGTATTCCAATAGGATTAACATGGCCCCAATAGGTTTCTAATTGGGGATGAACTAATGGATCACCATACACTTCACTCGTACTTGCTTGGAAAATTGGAATTTTAAGCGCTTTTGCCAACTCCAACATATTCATAGCACCAAGAACACAGGTCTTTAATGTTTGAATAGGGTCAGATTGATAATGAACGGGGCTGGCAGGGCACGCTAAATTATAAATTTGATCAACAACGACATCTAACGGAATAGTAATATCATGATTCAGGAATTCGAAGTTATTATTAGAAAAATGATTCTTAACATTGTCCTCAGACCCCGTGCAAAGATTATCCACACAAATAACCTTGTTCCCACGCGCCAGCAGCCTGTCTATTAAGTGGGAGCCTAAAAATCCGGCACCTCCAGTTACTAATACTTTTTTTGAACCATCAGATGTAATAATGCTCTCCTGTTACTCTTTTAATTGTTATTGAAGATATCTCGGGTGAAAACTTTATGTCTTATATCCTGCAAACTTTCCGAATTTCTATTAGTCACAATGATATCCGAAATATCCTTGAATACACTTAAGCTATTGATAACTTTCATTTCATCGAAACTTGATTCATTTAGCTCTGGCTCATAGATTATAACGTCTATACCTGCTTTTCTAATCCTGCTCATCAGTCCTTGAATAGCTGAAGATCTAAAGTTATCACTACCCTCTTTCATAACCAAACGATAAAAACCAACGGTCTTTGGATTTTCTTTTAAAATTGCATTTGTAATAAAGTCTTTACGTGTGGTGTTAGACGAGACAATCGCTTCTATTAATGTCTGGGGGACCGCTTCATAATTCGCCAATAATTGCTTCGTATCTTTGGGAAGACAGTAGCCCCCATAACCAAAGGAGGGATTGTTGTAACCATCCCTTATTCTCTCGTCCAGACACAAACCATTAATAATACTCTTTGTTTCGAGCTCGTTAGCTAGGGCGTAAGAATCCAACTCATTAAAAAATGAGACCCTCATAGCCAGGTAGGTGTTAGCAAACAACTTAACCGCTTCAGCCTCGGTAGATCTTATAAAAAGCGTCTCGACATTTACCTTTTTAGCGCCACCCTTTAGCAGACTTGCAAATTTGAGGCACGCCTTACACTGTCCACCCACAATGATTCGTGATGGATAGAGGTTATCTTTAAGAGCTTGGCCTTCTCTCAAGAACTCAGGCGAAAAGATAACTCGGTTAGTTTCAAATCTCTCTTGAAGAGATTTTGTATGACCGACTGGAATAGTTGATTTAATCACCACCAACGCGTTCTGATTTAAGATAAGGGCCTCCCCAACCACAGCATCTACTGAGCTCGTATCAAAACGGTTTGTGTCTGAATCATAGTCAGTGGGTGTTGCAACAATAATAAAGCTAGCACCTTCATAAGCGTCTTGCTTGTCCAATGTAGCTGTCAAGGACAGAGACTTTTCAGCTAAGAATAATTCAATATCTGTATCGGCAACCGTGGATTGCTTATTGTTGATCCTGCCGACTCTTTCAGCATCAATATCCAGCACGGTCACATCGTTGTGCTGCGCAAAGAGAACCGAGAGTGACATTCCCACATACCCCGATCCAACTACTGTTATTTTTATTCTTTCAGCCATGATGATTAAGCACTAATTTTATGAAGATTATTGTTAGTTGATTTCTCTTTTATAGACTCCAGAAATCCATTTTCTGTGGGCCTTATAATCGATAATAGTCTTTATCTAATCCGTAGTTCTTTCTGGATAGCCTTGATTGCAGGAAGCATATGATTGCCCAACCCAGCCATCGGTGTTACTGCTTTATAGGTCGACTTTACAGAATTCATATTATTTCATAATTACAATAAGTATAAGATTAACATTATTAAACATCTTCATGATCACTATTCAATACATTACCGACAGTTTTCTCTAGAGAATTAATTTCTTTCCTTAGCGTTTCAAATTCTTGTTTTTTACGCACAAGGTATCTGCTTGTAACCAAAGATTTCTCACGAATACCTTTTGGGGTTAACAAATAAGAATATTTAATCTTTTGTGAGCTTTCTTTAAAATTAGAAAGCTTTATAAAGCCCATTTCAATTAATGATGTTAGCAAATAATAGGCGGATCCGTTAGAAATTCCAACTTTTTGAGCAATTTCCCTCGAAGTCATATGAGGGTTTTCATTGATTATTTGAAACACTCTAAACTTTGCATCTTCCTGATGCTCTTTACGACGACTAGCCAAGAATAGCTACCGCACAAAGCCTTGCGACAAAGCTATGTGATTTTATGTAGTAAATGATTATAATATTCTCATAATATTCAAAAATGAACATTTATAAATAAACAATCTTTGTCAACAATAAATTTATATCTTTTTGAGATTTAATATTTTTTTATTTTTATACACACTCTGCAATTGAAATAGAAAAATATACGAATAAATATGTTAAGAATTATTCGTCTTGACAAAATAATGTTCAAAATAATACCTTTAATAATAAATATTTGGTAATAAATTACATATTATTATTTTTATGTGCTCAAAAATGAACAATAATTTATAGGTATATCTACATGTCAAAAGAATGGTTCATTCTAAAGTTTAAACCCAATTCTCACCATCAAGCGAGAAAAAATTTAACCCGGCAAGGATTTGAAGTGTTTTTACCCCTACATGATACCACTTCACGAAAATTATCTCGATTTATAAATACTTCTAAACCCCTATTTCCGGGCTATATGTTTATCAGATTTAATAGAGCAGAATCCAATTGGCATAAAATAAATAACACTTACGGTGTATCTCGCTTAATTACTTTTAATTCTACACTTAAATCAATTCCTACCATATTTGTTGATCATTTAATGAAGCGATACGATTTATCGGGAAAATTAATACCCATAAAAAAATTAAAAAAAGGCGATCATGTAAAAATCTTAAAGGGCCCATTTGCAAACTTTATTGCGACTGTGGAAACATATGAAACGGATCAACGTATATGGATTTTAATTGATTTAATGGGCAGGAAAACAAAAACGCAAGCATTAGTAGAAGACCTTCAATTATAAAATTTAAATACTTTTTAAATTTTATATTATATTTCAACCATCATAGCCGTTTGGGTTGAGTCTATGCCAGCGCCACCTGTAACAAGAACTCTCATATTAATTTTTCAATCTTTTTGCATATTCATATGCAGATGCACTCATGAACCCACCAACAGACCCGCAGTCAAATCTTTTACCCTTGAGACGAATAGCTTCTAATAAACCATCCTGAGCATGCAAATTCAACGCATCAGCTAACTGTATTTCTCCACCAGAATCTGCCGGCAAAGTCCTAAGTAAATCAAATATATCCGAGGTCAAAATATATCTGCCAATCGAAGCTAGATTAGAAGGCGCTTCATTCTGTCTTGGCTTTTCTACCACTCCTAGAACTCCATGACCATCAGATGAAGGAATGATGACACCGTACTGTGAAATATAGGCTTCATCCACCTGCATGACCGATAATTGCGAATTACCAGTTTTTTCAAATGCACCTACAAGATCAGCGGTAACACCTGGAACGTAATCCGTTAAAAAATCATCTGCTAATAAAACTGCAAAAGGTTCACCTGCAACTGCACGTTCAGCACAAAGAACTGCATGACCCAAGCCCAATTGTTCAGGCTGGCGAACAAATATACATTCCACATGCGGTGGAATAATATTGCGCACCATGTCCGCTTGCTCATTTTTTCCTTTTGAGTGCAAGGCTAATTCAAGCTCTTTATTTACATCAAAGTGATCTTCAATCGCACGCTTATTTCGTCCTGTAACAAATATAAGCGTATCAATTCCAGCCGCAATCGCTTCTTCAACTGCATATTGAATTAAAGGCTTATCGACAATTGGAAGTAATTCCTTTGGCATTGCTTTAGTAGCAGGTAAAAATCTTGTACCAAAACCAGCAACTGGAAAAACCGCTTTTTTAATTTTTCTCTTCATTAGCTACTTACCCAATCTTTTCTATTATAATTTCAAAATTTTATATATCTTTAAAATAATAAATCTCTTCGTTTAGAATTTTTATAATAATAGCAGCTAAGTTAATTAATTAATGCTCTTAAATAGTTACTATATTTAGTATTATTCAAAGTTTCAGCCAAACGAGATAATTCAGCTTTTGTGATCCATTTTTGCCGGTATGCTGCCTCTTCAGGTGATCCTACTTGAAGGCCTTGACGCTCTGTAATGGTACGCACAAAATTACCAGCTTCTAATAAAGATGCGTATGTTCCTGCATCCAGCCATGTAAAACCCCGCCCCAATTCCTGCACACAAAGAGTTTCATCTTCCAGATATGACTCCAAAAGCGTAATAATTTCCAATTCACCACGACCTGATGGTTTTATTTTTTTTGCACGTTCAGCTGCAGTGTTATCAACAAAGTACAATCCTGTAATAGCATGATTAGATGGTGGGATTGCTGGCTTTTCTATGATATTTTTTACTTTACCTCTTGAGTCAAAGCAGACTACGCCATATCGCTCAGGATCTGATACGTGATGGCAAAAAATTGTTGCACCGGTTTGTTGCGCATCAGCTGATGCCAAAACCTCTAATAAACCGTCACCAAAATGTATATTATCCCCCAATATCATAGCCGATGGAGCACCATTCAAAAATTCTTCAGCTAAAATAAAAGCTTCCGCCAAGCCATTAGGCTTTAGTTGAATTTTATAACTCAGCTTAATACCCCATTGACTACCATCCCCCAAGAGTTTTTGAAATTGATCCAAATCCTGCGGTGTAGTTATAATCAAAATTTCACTGATCTCAGCCAACATCAAAACAGTTAATGGATAATAAATCATAGGCTTATCATAAACTGGCAATAGCTGTTTAGATACAGCTATAGTGAGTGGATGTAGCCTTGTGCCTGACCCACCAGCCAAAATAATACCTTTACGATGTGTCACTTTTGTCCCTCTTGATTATATTTTAATTATTTAACTTTATGTGATTACTAATATTTGAGAAATCCAATGTATACTTTAATTGCAAAAGGAGGATATCAATTCTTATATCCCAATCGATCTCCCACACCTGAGCGGTATAATAATGGACGCCACCAATCTTGATTTTTCAAATACCACAAAACTGTTTTTTCTAATCCCTCTTCAAGTGTCAAAGAAGGCCGCCACCCAAGCTCATTTCGAATACGACTAGCGTCGATTGCATAACGAGCATCGTGACCAGGGCGATCATCAACAAAAGTTATAAGTTCAGCGTAAGAACCTTGTTTACTTGGAGCAAAGCGATCCAGAATCTTACAAAGCTTTTTTACCAATTCAAGATTATTGCATTCATTTCCTCCGCCAATATTATAACTACTGCCAATAATACCGTTCTCAAGAGTCAAAAGTAGCGCGTCTGCATGATCTTCAACGTAAAGCCAATCTCGGACATTCTCACCGTCACCGTATATGGGTAAAGCTTTCCATGCCAAAGCATTGATAATTATAACAGGAATAAGCTTTTCTGGAAAATGAAAGGGGCCATAATTATTTGAACAATTGCTTAACACAACCGGCAGGCAATATGTTTCATGCCATGCACGCACCAGATGATCAGAGCTTGCCTTTGATGCTGAATATGGACTATTTGGTTCATAACGACTATCTTCTGTGAACTGAATGTTTGGGTCGTTAGGTAAACTCCCAAATACCTCATCTGTACTAATATGATGAAACCTGAATTCCTTATAAGAGCCATTTTCTTGCCAATAATTCAGCGCAGATTCAAGCATATTAAACGTACCAATGATATTCGTATGAATAAAATTAACTGGTTTATCAATAGAACGATCCACATGACTTTCAGCCGCCAAATGCATCACAGCATTTGGTTTATGTTTTGCAAAGATTGTATCTAAACCAGCCCGATCACAAATATCAACTTGTTCAAAAAAATAGTTAGGACTGCTAGACACTGATTTCACATTGTCCAGACAAGCTGCATATGTGAGGGCATCAACATTCACTACACTATGTCCACGTTGGATAGCCAAACGAATTACTGCTGAACCAATAAATCCTGCACCACCTGTTACTAAAATTTTCATAAAATCTCACCAAATATATTAGGATAATACAAATCTTCTAAAAATATGCAATTGTGTTATTATAATTGAAAGTTAAGTTTCTCATTTTTATTTATACACGCTAAAAATTTGGCCAGCCTTAAATATCTCCTGTATTCAGTGTATAATAACTGATCTAAATATGAATAATATCATTATTCAAATCTATAAACATTCAAATTATTATTAATTACATAACTTGATAAGAAATTTAATTTACATGCGGTCTAATATAATCTTATTTATTAATGCTAGTTATAAAATTAATTAAATGAAATTGTCTCTTAAATAATGAACTTTTAATAGACTTTGTTAATTGCTTGAAAAACTTGAGATTGTGTTGGTATTTTGGTGTATAACCTGTCAGCTTTATACGCTCAATTGCTGAATTAATATCACAATCATAAGGTTTATATAAATTATCAATAACTACATTTGGTAACCGGTAATGATCGCAGTATTTGTTATATTTGCCGTATCTGTATGAGTGAAAGTGGTAAAATATAGATGCACTATAAGGAAACCGCGAAGCATTCCAAGGAGCTAAAGAAAATGCATGCTGTTGTAATACATGTGTGTATTCAGAAAATATTATTGGCCAGTTGTCTAAGTATTTTTGATCTCCAAATCGTCCATTTTCAACTCTTGCGTAACACCACTCAACACATCGCTCTTCCCACCATTTACGTACGCATTCTCCACCTTGCCGAGTAAAAGTTATAAACTGAACACAGTACCTTCCAGAGGCAGCTGATTGATCATATTCTGGCGCATAACCATGTTCTGTAATCAAGACCTGTTTACCCGAAGCATTGAATTCATCAAAGATAGGCTTTGGATGTTGGCGGAACCATAAATCAGCATCTAGATAAGTCACACGCTCAACAGATAAATCAGCTTCAAAAACAAATTTTGGCGCAAATGGTGTAAGCGTCCAACAATACTCAGCTTTAGTACGTCCAGGTTTTATATTAAGTAACTCTTGTGTCTCCAATTTACTGATTTGAAGAAGTCTAACATTTGGCAGTTGCAGATTGGCCAATACTTTATGAGCATCATCATCCACACAAATAACCCAAAGGTTATAATTTTTGACATGACGTTCCATAGACATGTGTAAAGCTAAACCTTGCGGCAGAAACAAACTATCAAATATTGTTACATAATGCTCCATCAAAATATCCTTAATGAACTTATTACACCAATATTTTGAGATATGTTCACCTTTAAAATTTCTGCAGGGTTAAGTGGTAAAAAATATCGATTTGCGCGTTTGTAATTTAATTTTAAGACATTTAAATTACAAACAGTAAGTTTTTTTTTTACACCCAAATGTATTAACTTACAAACTAAACTATAACCAATTATGCTAAGACCATCCAAGATTAAAATTTTATTTCTTAAATACTTTTCGAACATAGTTTACCTTACTACTTAAAAAACGTTTTGTTAAAGGCTTTTATATGAATGAAAAACCTTTAGTAATCAAATTTATTATTTTCATGAGAAAATTAAGCATTCATAATACAAAGTTTAGTTATAATTAAATATATATCAGAAGAAATGTCGCATTGCTTCTTTTGATAAAAACAAACACTATAAATAAAAATAAGTAGTCATATCATGAATTCAAAAACGCCACAAATAGCAAGATCAAAACCCAGTAACTTCAATTGGGAAGATCCTTTTTTATTAGAAGATCAGCTCACTGAAGAAGAACGCATGATACGTGATACAGCAAAAGCTTATTGCCAAGGTAAGCTAATGCCAAGAATTATTGAAGCTAACCGTAATGAAGTGTTTCACAGAGAAATTATGAATGAAATGGGTGAGCTAGGTTTGCTTGGGTCGACTATACCAGAAGAATTTGGTGGAGTTGGCGCTAATTATACATCTTATGGTCTAGTGGCTAGAGAAGTAGAGCGCATTGATAGCGGCTATCGTTCTGCAATGTCAGTTCAGTCATCGTTGGTAATGCATCCAATTTTCGCATACGGAAATGATCAACAAAGAAATAAATATTTACCTAGATTAGCAACTGGAGAGTTAATTGGTTGCTTCGGCCTCACCGAGCCAGATCATGGCTCTGACCCAGGAGGCATGTTAACCCGAGCTGAACAAGTGGATGGCGGGTATTTAATTTCAGGTGCAAAGAACTGGATTACAAACTCACCAATCGCTGACATATTCATAATTTGGGCAAAATCAGATGCTCATGATAATAAAATCAAAGGCTTCATTTTGGAGCGTGGAATGGTAGGTTTAGAATCCCCTAAGATTGATGGTAAGTTTTCTCTGCGCGCCTCTACAACTGGCATGATACAAATGGATGAGGTTTTTGTTCCAGAAGAGAACATTCTCCCAAATGTATCTGGCTTGGCTGGTCCATTTGGATGCTTGAACCGAGCACGTTATGGTATCGCTTGGGGCACAATGGGTGCTGCAGAATTTTGTTGGCAT
>Ga0209534_10000627_pt1 | contig 40238 bp, 44 predicted proteins | sample COG_07_FD_184751 | JGI IMG/M metagenome (GOLD analysis project Ga0209534, IMG submission 184751) | Pelagic Microbial community sample from North Sea - COGITO 998_met_07 (SPAdes) (version 2) | ecosystem: Environmental > Aquatic > Marine > Neritic zone/Coastal water | place: Helgoland, sampling...
TACTTTACAGCCATTAAATACGATTAATTCACCACCAATTGTTAGTCCACCATTTCCAGCTCCAACTCCTTATTATACAATAGTTTCAGCTGGTGATCTTGTATCGTTTAATATTACTGCTACTGATAATGATCTCTATGGAGGGACAGTTTTTCAAGATGTTACTTTAGAGATTACTGGTGGTCAAATTGCTGATGATTATGTAACTAGTACTTTATGTGATAATCCTCCTTGTGCCACTTTTGTGAATACTTCTGGTCAGGCTCCACCTATCACTGGATTGCAAATTGTAGAGGGTGTTTTTGAGTGGCAAACAGCTTGTAGTCATGTTGCTACTGATGCTGGTTGTGGTATAACATCAAATATTTACACTTTTGCTGTAAAAGCTTTTGATGATTTTTGCCCTGCAAATGCAATTACAATTGCAACAATTACTATTGAGGTTACTGCCGCAGATTCATTACCTGCGCCTGATTTTGATTGCGCTTGGGAAGATGAGAATGGAGATATAGTTTTTAACTGGAATCATGCAGCAGGATCAAGTTCTTCAACTGAATATCATATCCATGCAGCTTCAAATATTGGTGGGCCATATACTGTAGTTGCTGATGTTTTTTACCCTAGTAATGATTTTATTACAGCAGTATCTTCATTACCTTCAGGATCAAAATATTTTTACTTAACTAGCGAGTCAACTTGTGCGGATAATTCAGTCCCTTCTGATACTATATCACCTATTCGTTTTAATATAAGTAGTTTAGATGTAAATTGTTGGGATGATACAGATGGGGTTATTAGTATCGGCGTTGATGATTACATTAATGTATTGCAGTATAATTTTGCGATTGATGGGGTTATTAATACTAATTCTTTTCCATTGGATACTATATTTAATGGTGTTTCGGCTGGCAGTCATATTATTACAGTTGATGATGTTACTAGTGGTTGCGTCATAGATATTCCGGTTGAGATTTCAGCTCCAGGTTTTCCATTGCAGGCCTTGATTAGTTCTCAGACTTTGAATTTGTGTTTTGATGATACAACTGCTATTGCGATAGGTTCTTCAGCGGGGGGGACTCCTGGTTATAGTTATGAGTGGTTTGAGTTTGGTAATCCTGTTAGTTTTAGTACTAATGACACTGCTTTTGGTTTGGGAGCTGGGAGTTATTTTTTAGAGGTAATGGATGCTAATGGTTGTGATACTTTTGCGTCAGTAAATGTTATCGAGCCTCAGACTGCATTGGGAGGTAGTCCACAGATATTTGGTGTTTCTTGCAAGGGTGATGCTAGTGGTATGTTGGTAGGAGATGCTACAGGAAGTTGGGCGCCTTATCGTTATGAATGGTTTGATATGAGTGGTATTCTACTACAGAGTACTCCAACTGGACTTCCAGTATCAGAGCGAGATACTTTGTTTGATTTATTAGCTGGTGATTATATTTTAAAGATTTTTGATGCTCAAGGGTGTGAGGTGGAGTATTTGTTGAATGTTCCTGAGCCTTCAGTTGCTTTAGCAATTGATAGTATGATATTGATAGATGATATTGCTTGTTATGGTGATAGTGTTGGTAGAGCTATGTTGTCAGTTAGTGGTGGTCAACCTAACTATTATTATGAGTGGGATAATGGTGAGACTACTTTGGTAGCAGAGGAGTTGACTACAGGTTGGCATAGTGTTTTATTGACAGATGATTGGGGGTGTAAGCTGGTTGATAGTGTCTTTATTCCTGAGAACACATTGATAGTGTCTGATTTAGTTGTAGATACTACAGTGAGTTGTTATGGTTTTTCAGATGGTCAGGCGAGTATTTCTACAGTAGGAGGTTCTTCTAATATATATACCTATTATTGGAGTACCTCACAGACAACAATAGCTACAGCTTTTGATATGCATGATAGTTTAGCTTATGGTAGTTATTATGTTACCACTAGAGATGATTTAGGTTGTGAGGTAGTTGATACTGTATTTATATCTGAGCCAGAACCTTTGAGTATGGAGGCTATGGAAGTAGATTGGATAGATTGTTATAATGATGCTACAGGTGAGGGAGTTGCTGTAGCGGTAGGAGGAACGGCACCTTATTCATTTTCTTGGGATAATGGAACCTGGATAAGTAATCAAGGAGATACGCTTGCTACTTTAACAAAAGGGTTACATACGGTAGTTGTTACAGATTTAAGGGGATGTACAGCATCTGATACTCTTACGATACATAATCCTGATTCTTTGTATATTATTATAGATGAGTCTCAGACGATATTGCCTTATTGTGTTGGAATTAATACGGCTAGTTTATCAGCAGTAGCAACAGGAGGTACGGGTTCATATTCTTATGCTTGGAATGACAATCCAGCACTTGCTCAAACGACTACTACAGCATCTGCTTTGCTAGCAGATAATTATTACAATACAATTGACAGTTCTTATACGATTACAGTAACGGATGATAAGGGTTGTACAGCATCAGTTACTACAGATACTCTGCAGACTTTTATAGAGACTATGGATGCAGATACGATTTTAATATCTCAGTATTATAGTGGTACAACTGATGCTAATGAGGTGAGTTGTTTTGGATATAATGATGGAGAGGCTTCTGTTAGTGTCTTGGGAGGACATGGACCTTATACTTATGCTTGGGCAGGAATTAATCCTCCTAATTTCACAGCAAATACGGCTACTATATCTAATTTATATGCGGGAGTTTATTCTGTTACGATAAAAGATACCAATGATTGTATGGTTAATACATCAGTCGAGTTAAAACAACCAGATATACTTACCTTTAATACTTCAGTAGTAATTGATGAGAGTTGTCATGGAGCTTGTGATGGTGAGATAGTTGTTGATAGTATAGCTGGAGGAGTAGCGGATTATAGTGCACAGCTTACTGATAATGTTACAGCTATCATGACAGCACATGCAATAATAGGTAATAGTATTACAGCTGTATGTTCAGGAGATTATACGGTTGCATTGACAGATGTTAACTCATGTTCTTCAGTTGTTATAGCGGGAGGAATTGATCAGCAATTAGTAGGTACACCTGAGGTTACTGAGGCGAATATAGGTGTGTTAAGTGGAGAGGTTTGTTATGGAGCGTCAACAGGTGAATTAGCTGTTTTAAACCCTAATATGAATACAGGCTATACTTACAGTTGGGAGAATGCAAATAATCCAGGACAATTGATAGATACAACAACAACAGTTTCTAATTTAGGAGCAGGTACTTATATGTTGTTAGCGGGCTATAATAATACTGATGCGTGTATAGATACAGCTAGCTTTACAATAACTTCTATGCCTATGTTGGAGATTGCTTATCATACAGTAAGTGATGTGTTATGTAATGGAGGGAGTACAGGAGAGGTAATGGTTGTGCCATCAGTAAATGTGGTGAATCCAACTTATAGTTGGAGTAATGGTTCAAATACAAATACAGCATCAAATCTACAGGTAGGAACTCATATTTTAACATTAACAGATGTTTATGGATGTGATCAAGATTTTAGTTATATGGTAAATGAGCCATCAGCAGTAGTTGTAAATGTAACTGCTACACAGACTTATATTTTAAATACAAATGCAACAGGTGGAACACCTCCTTATTCATATTCATGGAGAGAGCAGGCAAATTCAAACACTTCATTAGGCAGTCAGCCTTCTTATACTGTAGGATCAAATGGAACTTATTATGTAGTGGTGACAGATGATAATGGATGTGTTGAGCAGTCTAATACAACAGAGTTTAATGAAGGGGCTACAGGTTTGGTTAATGCATCAGCTACTAGCATAGAATTAAACATTTATCCTAATCCATTTAAGAATGCAACAACAGTTGATTTTGGAAGATTAATTAAAGCAGCAACAATAACAGTTGTAGATGTTTATGGTAAGCTAATAGAAACACACAAGTTAGAGAACCAAGACACTTACATCATAAAAAGAAATACTAAATCCAGTGGAGTATATTTTATGGAAATAGAAATAGAGGAGCAAGAATTACAAATATTTAAGCTAGTAATTGAATAATTTATAAATTGTAAAATTTTAAAAAGACACTATTTTTTTAGTGTCTTTTTTATTTGCTCTTTATTTTGACTTTAAAACTATAAATATTAACACTGTTTTGTTATAATAAAATATGCAAATAAAATAAGCTCAAAAAAAAACAATAACAATTTCACATTTAATTAATAAATTACTACATTTGCCGCCCATTTTAGTAAAGATATAATATGCCAACAATACAACAATTAGTAAGAAAAGGAAGGGCTTCTATTAAGAAAAAAAGTAAGTCGTTAGCTCTAAAAAGCTGCCCTCAAAGAAGAGGAGTGTGTACAAGAGTTTATACTACAACACCTAAAAAGCCGAACTCAGCATTAAGAAAAGTTGCTAGGGTAAGGTTGACAAACGGAAATGAAGTTAATGCTTACATTGGAGGAGAGGGACATAATCTTCAAGAGTATTCAGTAGTTTTAGTTAGAGGAGGAAGAGTGAAAGATTTACCAGGAGTAAGATACCATATTGTTAGAGGTGCTTTAGATACTTCTGGGGTAAGTGAAAGAACTCAAAGAAGATCAAAATATGGTGCTAAAAAACCCAAGAAGAAATAATATATAAATAAGGAATGAGAAAGAAAAGAGCCAAGAAAAGAATTTTATTACCAGATCCAAGGTTTGGTAGTGTAACTGTAACAAGGTTTGTAAATAATCTAATGTTAGACGGTAAGAAAAACACTGCTTTTAAAGTGTTTTATACCGCTTTAGATAGTATTGCGGCAAAAATAGAGGAAGAAGAAGTTTTAGTAGTTTTTGAAAAAGCTTTAGATAATGTTTCTCCTCATGTGGAGGTAAGATCAAGAAGAATTGGAGGAGCTACTTTCCAAATTCCTCATCCAGTAAGAGAAGACAGAAAAATATCTTTAGGAATGAAATGGATGATTACTGCTGCAAGAAAAAGAAATGAAAAAACAATGGATGCTAAATTAGCTGCTGAGTTAATGGCTGCTTATAAGGAAGAAGGTATTGCTTATAAGAAGAAGCAAGACACTCATAGAATGGCAGAGGCAAACAAGGCATTTTCACATTTTAGATTTTAATTAGATATGGCTAGAGATTTAACATACACTAGAAATATTGGTATTGCAGCTCATATTGATGCTGGAAAAACTACTACTACTGAAAGGATTCTTTATTACGGAGGGGTTTCTCATAAAATTGGAGAAGTACATGATGGTGCTGCTACTATGGATTGGATGGAGCAAGAGCAAGAAAGAGGAATTACAATTACTTCTGCTGCTACTACTTTAACTTGGGACTACAGAGAGAAAGAATATCATGTAAATATTATTGATACTCCTGGACATGTTGATTTTACTGTAGAGGTAAATAGATCGCTTAGAGTTTTAGATGGTTTAGTTTTCTTATTTTCTGCTGTTGATGGTGTTGAGCCACAATCAGAAACTAACTGGAGACTTGCAAATAACTATAATGTTCCAAGAATTGGTTTTGTAAATAAAATGGACAGACAAGGTGCTAATTTCTTAGCAGTTTGTAGAGATGTAAAAGAGATGTTAGGATCTCATGCATTACCATTGCAAATTCCTATTGGTGCTGAAGATGAATTTGAAGGAGTTGTTGATTTAATTAATTTTAGAGGGATTGTTTGGAATGAGCATGATCAAGGAATGACTTTTAAAGAAGTTGAAATTCCTGCTGATATTATTGATGAGGCAAGACAATTTAGAGGTGAGCTTTTAGAGGCTGTTGCTGAGTTTGATGAGACTTTGATGGAAAAGTACTTTGAAGATGAAAATTCATTAACTGAAAGAGAAATATTAAATGCATTAAGAGAAGCTACAATTTCAGGAAAAGTTGTTCCAATGATGTGTGGTTCTGCATTTAAAAATAAGGGAGTTCAAGCAATGCTTGATATGGTTATGGAAATTTTACCTTCTCCAATGGATGTAGATGCAATTGTTGGTACTAATCCTGATACAGATGAAGAAGAAAGTAGAAAACCTGCTTTTGATGCCCCTTTTTCTGCATTAGCATTTAAAATTGCAACAGATCCTTATGTTGGTAGATTGTGTTTTACTAGAGCTTATTCAGGAGTTTTGGAGCAAGGTACTTTCGTTCTTAATTCAAGAACTGGTAAAAAAGAGAGAATCTCTCGTATTTACCAAATGCACTCAAATAAGCAGAATCAAATAGATACTTTAGGAGCTGGAGATATTGCTGCATTAGTTGGATTTAAAGATATTAGAACTGGAGATACTTTATGTGATTTAAAGAATCCTATTGTTTTAGAATCTATGGATTTTCCAGATCCAGTAATTGGAATTGCAATTGAGCCAAAAACTCAAAAAGATCTAGATAAATTAGGAGTTGCTTTAGGTAAGTTATCTGAAGAAGACCCTACATTTACTGTTAAGACTGATGAAGACTCAGGCCAAACAATTATTTCGGGAATGGGAGAATTGCATTTGGAGATCATTATGGATAGGTTAAAAAGAGAATTTGGTGTTGAGTGTAATGAAGGAGCGCCTCAAGTTGCTTACAAGGAATCTATTTCATCAGCTGTAGATCATAGAGAAATTTATAAGAAACAATCTGGTGGTAGAGGGAAGTTTGCAGACATTAAGTTTGAATTATCTCCTGTTGATGCTGATTTTGAGGCTGAAGGTCTTCAATTTATAAATGAAATTAAAGGAGGTAATATTCCTAAAGAATTTATTCCATCAGTTGAAAAAGGGTTTAAGATGGCAATGTCTAATGGTGTTTTAGCTGGTTTCCCACTAAATTCTTTAAAAGTTAGATTGTATGATGGCTCTTATCATGATGTGGATTCTGATGCATTATCATTTGAATTAGCTGCACAAATAGCATTTAAATCTGCATGTAAATTAGCTACACCTAAAATTCTTGAGCCAATTATGAAGTTATCAGTAATTACACCTGAAATTAATATGGGAGATGTAATTGGAGATTTAAATAGAAGAAGAGGTCAGGTAGAAGGAATGGATGATAAAGGAGGTGCTAAAGTTGTAAGTGCTAAAGTTCCATTGTCAGAAATGTTTGGATACATTACTGATTTAAGAACAATTACTTCTGGTAGAGCAACATCAACTATGGAGTTCTTTGACTTCGTTGAAGCTCCAAAAAATATATCTGAAGAAGTAATTAAAAAAGTAAAAGGAGAATAATATGGCACAGAAAGTAAGAATAAAATTAAAATCATTTGACCACACTTTAGTGGATCAATCAGCTGAGAAAATCGTAAAAACAGTTAAAAATTCAGGAGCGATTGTTAGTGGACCAATTCCATTGCCAACTCACAAAAGAATCTTTACTGTATTGAGATCACCTCACGTAAATAAGCAAGCAAGAGAGCAGTTTCAATTATCTAATCATAAGAGATTAATGGATATTTATAGCTCTTCATCAAAAACTATTGATGCTTTAATGAAGTTAGAGTTGCCAAGTGGAGTTCATGTTGAAATTAAAGTAATTTAAAAAAGAAAAAGATGCCAGGTTTAATAGGTAAAAAAATAGGAATGACTTCTCTATTCTCAGAAGAAGGAAAAAATATTCCATGTACAATCTTAGAGGTAGGGCCTTGTAAGGTAACGCAAATAAAAACTGAAGAAGTTGATGGTTATTGTGCTGTTCAATTAGGATTTGCTGAGAAAAAAGAAAGTAGAGTTTCTAAAGCTGCTCTAGGGCACTTTAAAAAAGCTGATTCTACTCCATTGAAAAAACTAGTAGAATTTCCAGCAGACTTTTCTGAAGTTGCTTTAGGAGATACTATGAATGTTGAAATGTTTGAAGAAGGTGATTTTGTTGCTGTAGTTGGAATTTCAAAAGGAAAAGGATTTCAAGGTGTTGTGAAACGTCATAACTTTAGAGGTGTTGGTGATGCAACTCATGGTCAGCATAACAGATTAAGAGCTCCTGGTTCTATTGGTGCAGCTTCTTATCCTGCAAGAGTATTTAAAGGAATGAGAATGGCTGGGCAAATGGGTAATGCAAGAGTAAAAGTTGAAAACTTACAAGTATTAAGAGTATTAGCAGATAAAAATATGATAGTAGTGAAAGGAGCTGTTCCTGGAGCAAACAACTCATACATAACAATAGAAAAATAATGAAATTAGCAGTACATAATATTACAGGAAAAGAGACTTCTAAGAAAGTTGATTTAAGTAATGATGTATTTGGTGTTGAGCCAAATGATCATGCAATCTACTTAGATGTAAAACAATATTTAGCAGCAAATAGATCTGGAACGCATAAAGCTAAAGAAAGATCTGATGTTAAAGGTAGTAGAAGAAAGTTAAGAAAACAAAAAGGAAGTGGTGCTGCTCGAGTTGGGGATATCAAAAATCCATTGTTTAGAGGTGGAGGTAGAGTTTTTGGACCAAGACCAAGAAGTTATGACTTTAAATTAAATAAAAAAGTAAAAAGATTAGCTCGTAAATCTGCACTTTCTTATATGGCTAAAGATAAGAATATCATAGTTTTAGAAGACTTTTCTTTTGATACACCAAAGACTAAATCTTACACTGACATCTTATCTAATTTTGATTTACTAGATAATAAAACAGTTTTAGTACTTGCTGAGTCAAATAAAAATATATTTTTGTCATCCCGTAATTTAAAGAAAGCAAAAGTGGTATTGGCTTCAGAATTAAACACTTACACTGTTATGAATGCTAATAAATTGATGGTTATGGAATCGTCAATCAATGAAATAGAGAACAATTTTTAATATTTAAGTGATGAGTATTATAAAAAAACCGGTTATAACCGAAAAAATGACAGACCAAAGCGAGAAGTATAATCGTTTTGCTTTTGTTGTGGATAGAAAAGCAAATAAGATTGAAATCAAAAAAGCTGTTGAAGATATGTATGATGTAGTGGTTGATTCAGTTAGAACTATGGTGTGTATAGGAAAGAAAAGAGTTAGAGGAACAAAGTCTGGTATGGTTGTTGGTAAAACAGCAACTTACAAAAAAGCTATTGTAACTTTAGCTGAAGGAGATTCTATAGACTTTTATAGTAACATTTAATTAGAGTACAATGGCATTAAGAAAATTTAAACCAACAACACCAGGACAAAGGCATAAAGTAGCAATTACTTTTGAAGAAATTACTGTTTCTAAGCCAGAGAAAAGTTTATTAGCAAAGAAGAATAGATCAGGAGGTAGAAATGATACTGGTAAAATGACTATCGAGAACATTGGAGGTGGTCATAAAAAGAGATACAGAATAATTGATTTTAAAAGAAATAAATTTGGAATTCCTGCTAAAGTTGCTACTATTGAGTATGATCCGAATAGAACAGCCAATATTGCTTTATTACACTATGTTGATGGTGAGAAAAGATACATGTTAGCACCAGATGGATTAAAAGTTGGAACTGAAGTAATATCTTCTAAAGAGGCTACTATTAATGTTGGGAATACTTTACCTTTAAGTGAATTGCCTTTAGGTACAGTTATTCATAATATTGAGCTAAAACCAGGACAAGGTGGTATTATGGTTAGAAGTGCTGGTTCATACGCTCAGTTAATGGCAAAAGATGGTAAGTATGCTGTTATTAAGTTAGCTTCTGGTGAAATTAGAAAAATATTAATGACTTGCTTAGCAACTATTGGTTCAGTTTCTAATCCACAACATCAATTACAAGTATCTGGTAAAGCTGGTAGAAGTAGATGGAAAGGTAGAAGACCAAATGTTAGAGCAACAATTAAAAACCCTGTTGATCATCCAATGGGTGGTGGTGAAGGGAAGCATTCTGGTGGGTTACCAAGAAACAAAAATGGTGTACCAGCTAAAGGATATAAAACAAGAAATAAGAAGAAAGCTTCTGATAAGTATATAATTGAAAGAAGAAAAAAGAAATAATTTATGGCTAGATCGTTAAAAAAAGGACCATTTATTCATTACAAATTGCAAAAGAAAGTTGATGCAATGAATGAGTCAGGAAAAAATTCAGTAATCAAGACTTGGTCAAGAGCATCAATGATATCTCCTGATTTTGTTGGAAAGACTTTTGCAGTGCATAATGGAAGAAACTTTATCCCTGTATTTGTTACTGAAAACATGGTAGGGCATAAATTAGGTGAATTTTCTCCAACAAGGACTTATAGAGGTCACGGAGCTAATAGAAAAAAATAAGTAAATGGGAGCTAGAAAAAGAATTGCAGCAGATGCAAGGAAGGAAGCGAAAAAGAAAATCGCTTTTGCAAAATTGAATAATTGTCCTACTTCACCAAGAAAGATGAGGTTAATTGCTGATTTAATTAGAGGAATGAATGCTGATAAAGCATTAGCTGAACTTAAATTAAATCCAAAAGAGGCCTCAGGAAGAATGGAGAAACTTTTGTTATCAGCTTTAGCAAATTGGGAAGCTAAAAATGAAGGTCAAAGAATGGATGAGGCTAACCTTTATGTTTCTGAAGTTAGAGTTGATGGTGGTAGAATGTTAAAAAGAGTTCAACCAGCTCCTCAAGGTAGAGCACATAGAATAAGAAAAAGATCTAACCATGTTACTTTAGTGGTTGATAGTAGACAAATAGAAGCAATAAATTAATATGGGACAAAAGACAAACCCAATTGGGAATAGATTAGGAATTATCAGAGGATGGGATTCTAACTGGTATGGTGGTAAAGACTTTGGTGATAAATTAGCAGGTGATGCTAAAATCAGAAAGTATTTAAAAGTAAGACTTTCAAGAGCGAGTGTTGCAAAAATTGCTATCGAAAGAACTTTGAAATTAGTTACAATTACAATTCATACTGCTCGTCCAGGTATTATTATTGGTAAAGGGGGTCAAGAAGTTGAGACACTAAAAGAAGAAATTAAGAAGATTACAAATAAAGATATTCAGATTAATATTTTTGAAGTAAAAAGACCTGAACTTGAAGCTACTTTAGTTGCTGATAGTATTGCAAGACAAATTGAAGGAAGAGTTTCATATAAGAGAGCAGCAAAAATGGCTATTGCATCTACAATGAGAATGGGAGCTGAAGGAATTAAGGTTCAAATTTCAGGAAGATTAAATGGAGCAGAGATGGCAAGATCTGAAATGATGAAAGATGGAAGAACTCCATTACATACTTTTAGAGCTGATATCGATTATTGTTTGGCTGAGGCTTTAACGCAATATGGATTAATTGGTGTGAAAGTATGGATTTGTAGAGGTGAAGTTTATGGAAAGCGTGACTTAATGCTTCACTTTAAGGCTCCAAAGAAGAAAGGAGGAGGAAAACCAGGAGGAAATAATAGAAGAAGAAAGTAATTAGAACTTTAGAATAGAATTAAGAAATGTTACAACCAAAGAAAACAAAATTCAGAAAGATGCAAAAGGGCAAGATGAAAGGCAATGCTCAAAGAGGACACCAGTTGTCTTTTGGATCTTACGGAATAAAAGCTCTTGAGGAAGTGTGGATTACTGCTCGTCAGATTGAGGCAGCCAGAGTTGCAGTTACTCGTTATATGAAAAGACAAGGTCAAGTTTGGATTAGAATTTTCCCTGACAAACCAATTACTAAAAAACCTGCAGAGGTAAGGATGGGAAAAGGTAAGGGAGCTCCAGAATACTGGGCTGCAACTGTCTCTCCAGGAAGAATGCTTTTTGAGTGTGATGGAGTTGATTTAGAAACAGCTAAAGAAGCATTAAGATTAGCAGCACAAAAATTACCAATCAAAACTAAGTTTGTAATAAGAAGAGACTTATAAAAGAATTAAGAAAATGAAAGTACAAGTATTAACAGATATGCCGGAAAATGAACTTCATGATCTTTTAGTTAAAGAGAGAGAGAAGTTAATTAAAATGAAAATGAGTCATGCAGTTTCTCCTTTGGAGAACCCTTTGGAGATTAAATTTACTCGTAAAGTAATTGCTAGAGTATTGACTGAGCTTTCAAATAGAAGAATTACATCAAAATAATAAAGATGGAAAGAAAAGACAGAAAAGAAAGAATAGGTGTTGTTACTAGTAACAAAATGGAAAAGTCTATTGTGGTTTCAATCGAAAGAAAAGTAAAGCACGAATTATATGGTAAGTTTTTGAAGAAGACTTCAAAGTTTATTGCTCATGATGAAGAAAACACATGTAATGAAGGGGATACTGTGAAAATTATGGAGACACGACCATTAAGTAAGAATAAGAATTGGAGATTAGTAGAAATAATCGAAAGAGCGAAATAAGATGATACAACAAGAATCAAGAGTAAAAGTTTCTGATAATAGTGGAGCAAAAGAAATACTTTGTATTAGAGTTTTAGGTGGTACAAAAAGACGTTACGCTTCAGTTGGAGATAAAATTGTAGGTACAGTAAAACATGCTATGCCTTCAGGAAATATTAAAAAAGGACAGGTTGTAAAAGCTGTTATTGTAAGAACTAGAAAAGAGGTAAGAAGACCTGACGGATCTTATATTCGTTTTGGAGATAATGCTTGCGTTATCATTGATGAAAACGGACAAATGAAAGGTACTCGGGTATTCGGACCAGTTGCTAGAGAATTACGTGATAATGATTTTATGAAAGTTGTTTCATTAGCACCAGAGGTGTTATAAATATTAGATGATGGTAAAAATTAAGATAAAAAAGAACGATACAGTTATAGTAACTACTGGAAATTCTAAAGGAGTAAAAGGCAAAGTTATTAAAGTATACCCTAGTAAAAATAGAGCTATGGTTGAAGGTGCTAATATGATTTCTAAGCATACGAAACCTAATGCTGCTAGCCCACAAGGCGGGATTGTTAAGCAGGAAGCTTCAATTCATATTTCTAACCTAGTATTGCTTGATCCTTCTACAGGAGAAGCAACAAAAATAGGTAGAAAAGTGGATGAAAAAACGGGAAAAATAGTTAGATATTCTAAGAACTCAGGAGAAGTAATTAAATAATGGAATACACACCAAGATTAAAGAAAAAGTACCAAAAAGAGGTTGTAAACAACCTTAAAGGGAACTATAAATCAGTTATGCAAGTACCAAAACTAGTTAAGATTTGTCTTAACCAAGGTATTGGAAGTGCATCATCTGACAAGAAACAAATTGAAGCTGCTCAGAACGAAATGACTATGATTGCAGGTCAAAGAGCTGTGTTAACTAAATCAAGTAAAGATATCTCTAACTTTAAGTTAAGAAAAGGTATGCCTGTTGGCGTTAGGGTAACTTTAAGAGGAGATAAAATGTATGAATTCTTAGATAGATTTGTTACTTCAACTTTACCAAGGGTTCGTGATTTTGCAGGAATCCCTACAAAAGGATTTGATGGTAGAGGGAACTATACTATGGGGATAAAGGAGCAAATTGCTTTCCCAGAAATTAGTATAGATAAAATTAATAAAATAACAGGTATGGATATTACTTTTGTAACTAATACTGACTCTGATGAAGGAGCTTTAGAATTACTTAAGGAATTAGGTTTACCATTTCAAAAATAAGACATGGCAAAAGAATCAATGAAAGCCCGCGAGGTAAAAAGAGAAAAATGTGTTGCAAAGTATGCTGATAAAAGAGCTGCATTAAAAGCTGCTGGTGATTATGAAGGATTACAAAAATTACCAAAAGATGCATCTCCAATTAGAATGCATAATAGATGTAAACTTACAGGAAGACCAAAAGGATATATGAGACAGTTTGGTATCTCAAGAGTTATGTTTAGAGAAATGGCTAACTTTGGATTAATCCCTGGAGTTAAAAAAGCAAGTTGGTAATAAATTAAAGAAAAAGAAAGATGTTTACAGATCCAATAGCAGATTATTTAACGAGAGTTAGAAATGCACAGATGGCAGGAAAAAAAGTTGTTGAAATTCCAGCTTCAAATATGAAGAAATCAATTACTGAAATCTTATTTGATAAAGGTTATATTTTAAACTTTAAGTTTGAGGATACAGCTAATAATCAAGGTAATATTAAGGTTGCATTAAAGTATAACAACAATACTAACATGCCTGCAATGAAGAAATTAATCAGAATAAGTAAGCCTGGGTTAAGAAAATATGCTGATTCTAAAACTTTACCAAGAGTAATTAATGGTTTAGGTATAGCAATTTTATCTACTTCTAGAGGTGTTATTACTGATAAAGAAGCAAGAAACCTAAATGTTGGTGGAGAAGTAATTTGTCACATTTACTAATAAGATAAAGAGTTAATAAAATGTCAAGAATAGGAAATAGTCCAATAACAATTACTGAAGGAGTTGCTGTATCTCTAGAAGGAAATGTTATTTCGGTAAAAGGAAAGTTAGGAGAATTATCTCAAGAAATCGATACTGCTGTAACAGTTAAAATTGATGGAGATATAATTATTTTATCAAGGGAGTCTGATAATAAAGATCATAGATCTTTACATGGTTTATACAGGGTATTAATTGCTAATATGATAGAAGGTGTAACTAAAGGATATTCAAAGAAATTAGAATTCAGAGGTGTTGGATATAGAGCTGCTGTTTCTGGAAATGCTTTAGATATTTCAGCTGGTTACTCTCATAATATAGTATTTGAAATTCCTTCAGAATTAAAAGTTACTGCTGAAACTGAGAAAGGAAAAGCACCTGTTGTTACTATTTCAGGTATTGATAAGCAATTTGTTGGTGCTTATGCTGCAAGAGTAAGAGCTGAAAGGAAGCCTGAGCCCTATAAAGGAAAAGGTATCAGATATGTAGATGAATATGTTAGAAAGAAAGCTGGTAAAACAGCTGCAAGTTAAAATAAGATAATAAGATGATAAAGTCAAAAAAAGATTCTAGACAAAAAGTAAGATATGCTATCAGAAAGAAAGTTTCTGGTACTGCAGACAGACCAAGACTAGCTGTGTTCAGATCGAATAAAGAGATATATGCACAAGTGATTGATGATGTGGCTGGAACTACTCTTGCTTCTGCTTCTTCTGCTGATTCAAAAGGAACTAAAACAGAACAAGCTGTTGCAACTGGAAAATTAATTGCTGCAACTGCTAAAAAAGTAGGAGTTGAATCTGTAGTATTTGATAGAGGTGGTTTTTTATACCATGGGAGAGTAAAAGCATTAGCTGATTCAGCTCGTGAGGCAGGATTAAAATTTTAAGAAATAGATATGTTAAAATTAGCACAAAATAAAAGAGTAAAGATTTCTGGTGACATCGAGTTGAAAGACAGATTAGTTGGAGTTCAGAGAGTAGTAAAAGTAACTAAAGGAGGTAGAGCTTTCGGGTTTTCAGCTATTGTTGTAGTTGGTGATGAGCAAAGTATTGTAGGAATTGGTTTAGGTAAATCAAAAGATGTTGCTACAGCTATTCAAAAAGCAATTGAATCTGCTAAAAAGAATTTAGTTAAAATTCCAATTTTAAAAGGTACTATTCCACATGAACAATCATCTAAATTTAGTGGATCACAAGTTTTAATTAAACCTGCATCTCATGGAACAGGAGTTAAAGCTGGTGGTGCAATGCGTGCCGTACTTGAAGCAGCTGGAGTAAAAGATGTATTAGCAAAATCAAAAGGCTCTTCTAATCCTCATAATTTAGTAAAAGCAACTTTAAAAGCTTTATTAGAATTAAGAGATCCAAGAACTGTTGCTATGCAAAGAGGAATCACAATGGATAAAGTATTTAACGGATAATATATAATCAGAATGGACAAGATTAAAATTAAGCAGGTTAGAAGTAGAATTGGAAGACCTAAAGATCAAAAGTTAACTTTAGATGCTTTAGGATTAAGAAAAATGAATGCAATTGTTGAGCATAATGCTACACCTCAAATTTTAGGAATGGTTAAGAAAGTTTCGCATTTAGTAACTGTAGTAGAATAATAACAGATATGGAATTACATAATTTAAAACCTGCAAAAGGTTCGATAAAAAGTAGTAAGAGAGTAGGTAGAGGAGAAGGGTCTAAGAAAGGGGGTACTTCAACAAGAGGTCATAATGGTCAAAAGTCTCGCTCTGGATATTCAAAGAAAATTGGATTTGAGGGTGGTCAACAGCCATTACAAAGAAGGGTTCCTAAGTTTGGATTTACAAATCCTAATAGAGTTGAATATAATGGTGTAAACTTGGATACTATACAAGCTTTAATTGATACTAAAAAATTGAAAGGAACTGTTGTTAAGCAAGATTTGATAGATAATGGTCTTGTACAGAAAAATGATTTAGTTAAAATTTTAGGTAGAGGTGAGCTTACAGCTAAGTTAGATATTACAGCTAATGCCTTTTCTGCAACTGCTAAAGATGCTATCGAAAAATTTGGTGGTACTGCAATTATTACAGAAAAGTAAGATGAAAAAATTAATAGAAACAATAAAAAATATTTGGGGAATTGAAGATTTGAGAAATCGACTCTTAACTACATTAGGTATTTTAGCCATTTACAGATTAGGCTGTTTTGTTGTTATTCCTGGCGTTGATCCTGCACAGCTTTCTGCTCTACAAGATCAAACTTCTGATGGTTTATTAGGACTATTAAACATGTTTACAGGTGGTGCATTTTCACAAGCATCTATTTTTGCTTTGGGTATTATGCCTTATATTTCTGCTTCTATTGTTATTCAGTTATTAGGAATGGCTATTCCTTATTTCCAGAAGTTACAAAAAGAAGGAGAGAGTGGAAGAAGAAAGATTAACAATATCACAAGATATTTAACGATTTTAATTACTGGTGGTCAAGCTCCTGGTTATATTGCTAATTTGAAAGCAACATTACCTGAATCAGCATTTTTATTAGCACCAGGAGCATTCTGGATGTCGTCAATTATTATTTTAGTAACTGGTACTATGTTTGTAATGTGGTTGGGTGAAAAGATTACTGATAGAGGTGTTGGAAATGGAATTTCATTATTAATAATGATTGGTATTATTGCTGGTTTACCACAATCATTAATGCAAGAATTTGTTGCTGCATTAGGTTCAACTGGTGGTGGTCTTGTAATGTTCATGGTTGAAATGTTAGCTTTATTGGTTGTAATTATGGTTACTATCCTATTAGTACAAGGTACAAGAAGAATTCCTGTGCAGTACGCTAAGAGAGTTGTTGGTAACAAACAATATGGAGGAGTTCGTCAGTTTATACCTTTAAAGGTAAATGCTGCTGGAGTTATGCCAATAATCTTTGCTCAAGCAATTATGTTTGTTCCAATCACATTAGTTGGTTTTTCTGAAAATGAAAGCTTGCAAGGAATGGCTGCTTTACTTACTGATTTTGGTGGATTTTGGTATAATTTGTTGTTCTTTGTAATGATTGTGTTATTTACATATTTCTATACTGCAATGACAGTTAATCCTAATCAGATGGCTGATGATATGAAAAAGAATGGTGGTTTTATTCCAGGTATTAAGCCCGGCAGAGCTACTGCTGATTATTTAGATGCAGTGATGTCAAGAATTACATTGCCAGGATCTTTATTTTTAGGTGCTGTTGCAATTTTGCCAGCATTTGCAATGGCTGGAGGAATTAATATGCAGTTTGCTCAGTTTTATGGAGGAACTTCATTATTAATTTTAGTAGGTGTAGTGTTGGATACATTACAACAAATTGAAAGCCATTTATTAATGCGTCATTATGATGGATTAATGGATTCAGGAAGGATAAAAGGAAAGTCTTCTGGTAATATGATGTAATCATAAGGTAATTATGATTTATTATAAAACAGAAGAAGAGATTGATTTAATAAGAAATAGTTCTTTACTTGTTGCAAAAACCCATGCTGAGATAGCAGGGCTGATAAAACCAGGGATTACTACCCTAGCATTAGATAAAATTGCTGAAGAGTTTATCAGGGATAATGGAGGAGTTCCAGCCTTTAAGGGTTATGGAGGTTTCCCCAATACATTGTGTATGTCACCAAACGATCAGGTGGTACATGGTATCCCTAATGATAGAGTTCTTGAAGATGGAGAAATTTTATCGGTTGATTGTGGAGTAGTCATGAATGGCTATTTTGGTGATTCTGCTTTTACCTATGAAGTTGGTGAAGTAGATACTGAAGTAAAACAATTACTTAAAGTTACAAAGCAGTCGCTTTACAAAGGAATTGAGATGGCTGTTTCAGGAAACAGAATTGGAGATATCGGCTATGCAGTTCAAAAGCATGCTGAGAGTTTTGGATATGGAGTGGTTAGAGAATTGGTTGGACATGGAGTTGGTAAAAATTTACATGAATCACCAGAAGTTCCTAATTACGGAAGAAGAGGAAGAGGAACAATAATTCAAGAAGGATTAGTCATAGCAATTGAGCCAATGATTAATATGGGTACAAGAAAGATAATGCAACATAATGATGGATGGACAATAACAACTATTGATAATAAACCATCTGCACACTTTGAACACACAATTGTTGTTCGAAAGAGAAAAGCAGAAATATTATCAAGTTTTGAAGAAATAGAAAAAAAGATAAATGGCTAAACAAGCTAACATTGAACTGGATGGAACGATAACACAAGCATTGTCAAATGCTATGTTTCGAGTTGAATTAGAAAATGGGCATGAAGTAGTTGCGCATATATCTGGTAAAATGAGAAAGTTTTATATTAAATTGTTGCCAGGAGATAAGGTGAAAATGGAAATGTCTCCTTATGATTTAACAAAAGGTAGAATAACTTATAGGTACTAATTAAATAGATAAGAAAATGAAAGTACGAGCATCAGTAAAAAAGAGAAGTGAAGATTGCATTATCGTGAAGAGAAAAGGTCGCGTGTATGTAATTAATAAGAAGAACCCAAGATATAAACAAAGACAAGGTTAAGAATGGCAAGAATTAAAGGTATTGATTTACCAAAAAACAAAAGAGGAGTTATTGGATTAACTTATGTATATGGAATTGGTTCATCTTTTGCAGTATCAATTTTAGATGAAGCAAAGGTGTCTCACGATAAAAAAGTTCAGGATTGGTCTGATGATGAGGCTAATACTATTAGAGCAATTGTTGGAGATAAATATACTGTTGAAGGAGAATTGAGAGCTGAAACAAAAATGAACATCAAAAGATTGATGGATATTGGATGTTACAGAGGAATTCGTCACAGAATGGGATTACCTTTAAGAGGACAAAAAACTAAAAATAACTCCAGAACTAGAAAGGGTAAAAGAAAAACAGTTGCAAACAAAAAAATAGCAACTAAATAATATATAGCATGGCTAAAATAACAAAAAAGAATAAAGTAAGAGTTGAAGCTGAAGGACAAGCGCACATTCAAGCTAGTTTCAACAACATTATTATCTCACTTACAAATAAAGGAGGTCAAGTAATTTCTTGGTCATCTGCTGGTAAAATGGGATTCAGGGGATCTAAAAAGAATACTCCTTACGCTGCTCAAATGGCTGCAGAAGATTGCTCAAAAGTAGCTTTGGAAAAAGGACTTAAAAGAGTTAAGGTTTATGTTAAAGGTCCTGGTCAAGGAAGAGAGTCCGCTATCAGAACTATTCATAATTCTGGTATTATCGTTACTGAGATTGTAGATGTTACTCCATTACCACATAATGGATGTCGTCCACCGAAAAAGAGAAGAGTTTAATTAATTTATATTAAGAAGAAAACATGGCAAGATATACAGGCCCAAAATCAAGAATTGCAAGAAGATTTGGAGAACCAATTTTTGGACCAGACAAGGCATTAGCTAAAAAAGCTTATGGTCCAGGGCAACACGGAAACCAAAGAAGAAGAGGTAAACAATCGGAATATGGTGTGCAGTTAATGGAAAAGCAAAAAGCTAAATTTACTTATGGTATTTTAGAAAAGCAATTTTCTAATTTATTTAAGGAAGCATTAAGAAAAAAAGGTGTAACAGGTGAGAATTTATTGCAAATGTGTGAAATGCGTTTGGATAATGTGGTTTTTAGATTAGGTATTGCACCTACAAGAAGAGCTGCTCGTCAGTTAGTTACTCATAAGCACATTACTGTAAATGGAGATAATGTAAATATTCCTTCATATGCATTAAAAGTCGGTGATATTGTTTCTGTGCGTGAGCGTTCTAAATCTTTAGAAGCAATTACGAATTCAATGATTGCAAATCCAAGCCAAATGGAGTGGTTAGAGTTTAACTCTGAAACTACATTAGGTAAAGTTGTTGCTGCGCCTGAAAGAATTCAGATTCCTGAAAACATTAAAGAGCAGTTAATTGTTGAATTGTACTCTAAATAAGAATAATTAAAAAAATAAAAAATATGCCAATCTTAGATTTTCAAAAGCCGGATGAGGTAGTAATGATTAATGAAGCAGCTAACCAAGGTAACTTTGAGTTCCGTCCGCTAGAGCCAGGTTATGGATTAACTGTAGGGAATGCTTTAAGAAGAGTTTTATTATCTTCTTTAGAAGGTTTTGCTATTACTTCCATTAAAATAACTGGTGTTGAACATGAATTTACTACTGTTGAAGGTGTAGTGCAAGATGTAACAGAAATCATCTTAAACCTTAAGCAAGTTAGATTTAAGCAACAAATTGATTCAGTTGAATCAGAAACTGCTACTTTAACTGTAAGTAAAAGTGATACTGTAACTGCTGCTAATGTTGCTAGTAGTTTATCAAACTTTCAAGTATTAAATCCTGAACAATTAATTTGTGAATTGGATAAAAAAGTAAAGTTTGAAATGGAGTTTACAATTTCAAAAGGAAGAGGTTATGTTCCTGCTGAAGAAAATGTAAATGAAGAAGCATCAGTTGGTACAATTGCAATTGACTCTATCTTTACTCCAATTAAAAATGTAAATTATAATGTTGAGAATTATAGAGTTGAGCAAAAAACTGATTTTGAGAAATTAAACTTTAACATTACTACTGATGGTTCAATTGACCCAAAGCAAGCATTAACTGAAGCTTCTAAAATATTAATTCAACACTTTATGTTATTCTCTGATGAGAAAATTAACTTAGAAGAAGAGACTGTAGAAGAATTTGATGAAGATACTTTACATATGCGTCAGCTATTAAAAACTGAATTAACTGAATTTGGTTTATCAGTAAGAGCGTTAAATTGCTTAAAAACTGCAGAAGTATTTACATTAGGAGAGTTAGTGTCTTTCAAAAAATCTGATATGTTAAAATTCAGAAACTTTGGTAAGAAGTCACTTTCAGAATTAGAAGATTTAATAGAGGATAAAGGATTAACTTTCGGTTTTGACACTGTAAGGTATAATTTAAACGACTAGAAGAAAATGAGACACGGAAAGAAATTTAACCACTTAAGTAGAAAGTCAGCACATAGAAAAGCTATGCTTGCTAATATGGCATGTTCATTAATTGAACACAAAAGAATTAAGACTACATTAGCAAAAGCAAAAGCTTTGAGAGTTTATGTTGAGCCTTTGATTACTAAATCAAAGGATGATACTACTCACTCAAGAAGAACTGTTTTTTCTTACTTAAAACAAAAAGAAGCTATTACTGAATTATTTGGTGATGTTGCAACAAAAGTTGCTGATAGAACAGGTGGCTATACTAGAATCTTAAAGTTAAGTAACAGATTAGGAGATAATGCAAGAATGGCATTTATTGAATTAGTTGATTATAATGAAGATTATACTACTAATAAGCCTAAGCGTAAAAAAGCTAGAAGAACTAAGAAAAAAGCTATTGAAGATGTAGCGCTTGCTGTTGAAGAAGCTGTAATAGTTGAAGAAAATCCAGCTACTGAAGATATAGTTGAAGATAAAGTTGAGGAAGTTGTTGAAGAAACACCAGCTATAGAAGAGACTCCTGAAGTAAAGGAAGAAACTAAAGATGAAGCTGATAACTCTGAAAATAAAGAAGAAAAAGGAGAGTAGTTAAATAACTTCTTTTTAAGATTTAATGAAAGGGTAAAGCTTAGGTTTTATCCTTTTTTTATAAATAAATTAAATGAAATATATTAAGAAAAAACCAGCAGTATTGTTATTGCAAGATGGAACCATCTTTCATGGAAAAGCTAATGGTATTCATGGGTTTGCAACTGGAGAACTTTGTTTTAATACGGGTATGACTGGTTATCAAGAGGTGTTTACTGACCCTTCTTATTTTGGTCAATTGATGATTACTACTAATTCACATATAGGCAATTATGGTATAAAAAATGATGAGGTAGAATCTGATGACATGAAAATCGCTGGACTCATTTGTAAGAACTTCAATAATGGTTTTTCTCGTGATGGTGGAGATGGTGATTTAAATTCTTATTTTGTTGATCAAAATAAAGTAGTTATTTCAGATGTTGACACAAGAGCTGTTGTCCGTCATATTCGTGATAAAGGAGCTATGAATGCAATTATTTCTACTGCTACTACTGATATTACCGAGTTAACAAAATTACTTTCTGAAGTCCCTTCAATGGAAGGGTTAGAACTTTCTTCATCTGTTTGCACTAAGAAACCTTATTTTGTTGGTGATGAAAATGCATCAAATAAAGTTGCTGTTTTGGATTTAGGTGTTAAAAGAAATATATTAAAATGCTTAACAGACAGAGATTGTTATCTGCAAGTATTCCCTATGAATACTTCTTATGAAGAAATGAAACAATGGAATCCTGATGGTTTCTTTTTGTCTAACGGTCCTGGAGATCCATCTGCTATGCCAGAGGTTATTAAAGAAGTTAAAAAAGTTACTGCTGATGGTAAGGCTGTTTTTGGAATTTGTTTAGGACATCAAGCACTTGCTCTTTCAGAAGGAATTTCTACATATAAAATGCATAATGGACATAGAGGTATTAACCATCCTGTTATTAATTTAGCGACTAAAAAAGCGGAGGTTACTTCTCAAAATCATGGGTTCGGAATTTCAGAAGAGGATATAAAAAGCAATAAAAATGTGGAAGTAACTCATGTTAATTTGAATGATGATACTATTGAAGGAATTAAGTTTAAGAATAAGAACTGTTTTTCAGTTCAGTATCACCCAGAATCATCTCCAGGCCCACATGACTCAAGATATCTATTTGATGAATTTGTTAAAAATATAAATAGAAAATAATGGGAAGAATAGTAAACATACATGCAAGACAAATCTTAGATTCAAGAGGTAACCCTACTGTTGAGGCAGAAGTAGTTACTGAAAATGGTGTCATGGGAAGAGCAGCAGTTCCTTCAGGGGCTTCTACTGGAAAACATGAGGCGGTTGAGTTAAGGGATGGTGATAAAGGAACTTATTTAGGGAAAGGAGTTTTAAAAGCTGTTCAGAATATTAAAACATCAATTAATGAAGAATTAAATGGAGTTTATGTAAATGAACAAGCTCTTATTGATAACAAGATGATTGCTTTAGATGGCACTACAAATAAAGCAAACTTGGGCGCCAATGCAATGCTAGCTGTTTCATTAGCTTGCGCAAAAGCAGCAGCAATTGAAAGTAGACAAGAATTATATAATTATATTGGTGGAGTAAATGCTAGAGAATTACCAATACCAATGATGAATATTTTAAATGGTGGTTCTCATGCTGATAATAGTATCGATTTTCAGGAATTTATGGTGATGCCAGTTGGTGCTACTTCTTTCACTGAAGGATTAAAAATGGGAACAGAAGTTTTTCATTATTTAAAAGCAGAATTGAAATCTCAGGGATATTCAACAAATGTTGGTGATGAAGGAGGTTTTGCTCCTAATTTAGGTTCTAATGAAGAGGCAATTGAAGTTGTATTAAAAGCAATTGAATCTGCTGGGTACCGTCCAGGAGAAGATATGTGTATTGCTATTGATGCAGCTGCTTCAGAATTTTATACTGCTGATGATAATGTTTATCATTTTCACCAATCAACTGGAGATAAATTAACTCCTTCTGAGATGGTTGATTATTGGAAAGAATGGACTGTAAAATATCCAATCCTTTCAATTGAGGATGGATTAGATGAGGATGATTGGGATGCATGGAAGTATTTAACAGCGGAAATTGGCGATAAAGTTCAGTTAGTTGGAGATGATTTATTTGTAACGAATGTAGAGAGATTAAAAAGAGGAATTGATAATGATATTGCAAATTCTATCTTAATAAAGTTAAATCAAATTGGAACACTTACTGAAACAATTAATGCTGTTAAGATGGCACAACAGAATTCTTACACATCAGTAATGAGTCATAGATCTGGTGAAACAGAAGATACAATAATTGCTGATTTGGCAGTTGCACTTTCTTGTGGTCAAATAAAGACAGGTTCTGCTTCTAGATCTGATAGGATAGCAAAATATAATCAGTTATTAAGAATTGAAGAGGAACTTGGGAAACAAGCCATTTACAGAGGAAAAGGTTTTAAATTTTTTAAAAAATAGATATGGAAAAGAAAGCAGAGTTACATTATGAAGGGAAAGTATTTGAAATTCCAGTAGTTACAGGAACAGAACAAGAAAATGCGCTAGATATAAGCAAGTTGAGAGAGCAATCTGGTTTAATAACTTTAGATAGAGGATTTAAAAATACTGGTTCTTGCAAGAGTGCAATTACATTTTTAAATGGTGAAGAAGGAATTTTAAGATATAGAGGGTATTCAATTGAAGAATTAGCAGAAAAATCTTCTTTTTTAGAAGTTTCATTTTTATTAATTTATGGAGAGTTACCAACTCAAGAAGAGTTAGCAAAGTATACAAATGATATTGATATACATACATTGGTGCATGAGGATGTAAAATCAATTTTGGATGGCTACCCTTCTAAAGCCCATCCAATGGGAGTGTTATCATCTTTAGTTTCAGCGCTTACTGCATTTTATCCCAAATCAATAGATCCTAATAGATCACAAGAGCAAATAAATGGAACTATAATTCGTTTCTTAGCAAAACTTCCAACTCTTGCAGCTTGGAGTTTTAAGAATAGAGTGCGTCAGCCAATTGTATATCCACAAAACGGATTAAGTTATACTGAAAATTTCTTGCACATGATGTTTTCATTGCCAACAAATAATGATAAGGTTAATCCTGTAGTTTCGAACGCATTGGATAAATTACTTATTCTTCATGCAGATCATGAGCAAAACTGTTCTGCATCAACAGTAAGAATTGTTGGTTCATCTCATGCTAGTTTATATGCTTCAGTTTCAGCAGGTATCGCAGCACTTTGGGGGCCGCTTCATGGTGGTGCTAATCAAGCAGTAATTGAAATGCTAGAAGAAATTAAAGCTGATGGAGGAGATGTAAGTAAATATATAGCAAAAGCAAAAGATAAATCAGATTCTTTTAGATTGATGGGATTCGGGCATAGAGTTTACAAAAACTTTGATCCAAGAGCAACAATTATTAAGAAGGCTGCTGATGATGTTTTAAAAGAACTTGGTGTTAGTGATCCTGTATTAGATATTGCAATGGAATTAGAAAAAGTTGCATTAAATGATGAGTATTTCAAAACAAGAGGATTGTACCCTAATGTTGATTTCTACTCAGGTATCATTTATAGAGCATTAGGAATTCCGACTGATATGTTTACTGTAATGTTTGCAATTGGAAGGTTGCCAGGTTGGATTGCTCAATGGAAAGAAATGAGAGAAAGTGGAGAGCCAATCGGTAGACCAAGACAAGTTTATACTGGTGCTACAGAAAGAGCATATATAAACATGGAAAACAGATAATTTTTGATTAATATTTTTAAAAAGGAAGACATTTGCCTTCCTTTTTTTATTTTGACATATGGCTTACAAATCTTTACAACAATGCGTTTCTGATTTAGATAAAAAAGGTGAACTTCTCAAAATTTCTGATGAGATAAATCCTGATTTGGATATGGCTTCTATTCACTTAGATGAATTTGCAAAATCTGGTAAGTCAATTTTTTTTAAAAATATAAAGGGAAGTAAATTTTATGCTATATCTAATTTGTTTGGAACTTTAGATAGAAGTAGATTTATGTTTCGTGAAAACCTGCAAATTGTAAAAGATTTAATTGAGATTAAAACAAATCCTTTTGTAGCTTTCAAGAATCCTTTAAAAGCAATTTCTACCGCATTAAATGGTATTTATGCTCTCCCTATTAAGGTCAGGTTTAAAGGGTTTAATGAAATTCAAATTGAAGATTTACCTCAGATAAAATGTTGGAAAGAGGATGGCGGTGCATTTATCACTTTACCTCAGGTATATTCAGAAGACCCTGAAAATCCTGGAATTATGAATTCTAACTTAGGAATGTATAGGGTTCAGCTCTCAGGAAATGATTATATTCAAAATAAGGAAGTAGGGATGCATTATCAAATACATAGAGGGATTGGGGTTCATCAGAAAAAGGCAAATAAAAAGGGAGAACCTTTAAAAGTTTCTATTTTTATTGGTGGTCCACCATCTCATACTTTTGCCGCTGTTATGCCACTTCCTGAAGGAATGAGTGAACTTTCCTTTGCTGGGGTTTTGGGTAAGAGAAGGTTTAGATATTCCAAGAAAGAGGGTTATACTATTTCTGCAGATGCAGATTTTGTAATTTGTGGAGAACTTCATGAAAATGACACTAAACCAGAAGGCCCTTTTGGAGACCATTTAGGTTATTATAGTTTGAAACATGATTTTCCAGTTTTAAAAGTTCATAAAGTTTATGCGAAAGAAAATGCAATTTGGCCATTTACAGTTGTGGGCCGACCTCCTCAAGAGGATTCTCAGTTTGGGGCACTTATACATGAAATTACTGGTAAGGTAATTGAACAAGAAATTCCAGGACTTATAGCCGTGAATGCTGTAGATGCAGCAGGTGTTCATCCGTTACTTTTAGCAATTGGTTCTGAAAGGTATACTCCTTATAATCCTACCAAGCAACCTCAAGAAATATTGACCATTGCAAATCATATTTTAGGAACAGGGCAAATGTCCTTAGCCAAATATGTATTTATTTGTGATGATCTTAATGCTCCCAATGTTAATAATGAGAAGGAATATTTTACTCATTGCTTGGAAAGGGTAAATTGGAAAAGAGATATGCATTTCCAAACCAAAACGACAATTGATACTTTGGACTATAGTGGTGATGGCCTGAATGAAGGTTCAAAAGTGGTTGTTGCTGCAGCAGGAGAGGTGAAAAGAAAATTAGTTGCTATTTTGTCAAATATTGATTTACCTAATGGATTTTCTAATCCTAAATTAGTGAGTAATGGAAACTTAGTGCTCGAAGGAAAAAGAGATATTAATGATTTGATTACTAGATTAGAAAAGCAAAATTTAGATGGAATAGCACTTATAACCTTAGTAGATAATTCTACTTTTGTAGCTGAAGATTTCTCTAATTGGTTGTGGGTTACTTTTACACGTTCTAATCCTGCAAACGATATTTACGGATTACATTCTGAGAATAAAAATAAACATTTTTCTTGTTCTATTCCTATAATTGATGCCAGAATAAAATCGTATCATGCTCCTATTTTGGAGAGGTAGGGTTATTCTTGTTATTAGAATTCCTCCATTTTTTTTTCTTCTTGTTTTTAGGTTGCATTTTGTATTCAGGCCCTTTTTCAAACCCTTTAGGTAATTCTAATTTAGGAACTTCTTTTTCAATAAGCTTTTCAATGTCTAAAAAATTACGGATCTGTTGCTGATTGATAAAAGTAATTGCTTCACCAGTTCTGTCAGCACGAGCAGTACGCCCAATTCTATGAACATAATCTTCTGCATCATGAGGTACTTCATAATTTATCACGAGTTCAATACCTTTTATATCAATTCCTCTTGATAAAATATCGGTAGCAACTAAAATTCTTATTTTCTTATTTTTAAAATCTCGGATGGTTTCTTCTCTTTGTTCTTGGTCTAATCCTGAGTGCATTTCAGATGCTCTCATTCCAGCTTTATTAAGTGTTTGTTTTATTTCCTTCACACTTTTTATACTAGAAGCAAAAACTAAAACATGACTCAAATCTTTTCCTTTTGCTCTTAATATATCTCTTACTAATTTCACTTTGTGCTTATCATGTACCATGTAAGCATTTTGAGTAAGTCCATCAGCAGGTTTGGAAATGGCCAAACTAATACTTTCCGGATTTGTTAAAAGTTTGTTTGCTAACTCTCTTATTTTAGGAGGCATGGTTGCAGAGAATAATAAATTTTGTCTGTCTGGCGGAAGCTCTTTAGAAATTTTCATGATGTCATCATAAAATCCCATATCTAACATTCTATCAGCCTCATCCAAAATAAAATATTTTACCCCAGTAGTATCAAAATAATCAAAATCCAAATGTGCCATTAATCTTCCTGGAGTGCAGATAATAATGTCAGCTCCTTTTTTTAGTGCTTGTTTTTGGTTGTCATATTCAATCCCTGTTCCTCCACCATAAATAGGATAGGAAGATGAGTTTGTGAAATAAGCAAAACCTTCAATTTGTCTATCAATCTGTTTAGCTAACTCTCTTGTAGGAGCAATAATTATAGTATTGACTTTATTTGTTTGCTTAGTCTTAGTAAGTTTATCCAAAATTGGTAAAACAAAAGCTGCTGTTTTTCCTGTTCCTGTCTGTGCACAAGCTATTAAATCTTTTCCTTTTTGTATAGTTGGTATTGCTTGTATTTGTATTGGGGTAGCTTCTTCAAATCCCATCATGTCTAACCCCTCTTGAAGTTCGTTCCCAAACTTAAATTCTGTAAATTTCATTGTGTAAAGATACTAAAAACAATATCTATTTTCTTCTATAAGTTTGTTGGCTATATTTCTTCTCATTTCTTTAGGGTTAATAGTGTATCCTTTTGTAAATCTTTTTAGTCCCATCAACAACATTCTTTGTTCGTCTCCTTCTGCAAAAGATAAAATCACTTCTTCTCCTGCTTTCTGACAATTTTTAATTGAAGAATATAAGAATAATTTACTCATAGCAATTTGGTGTTCAGTTGCATATTCTCCATTTTTAGCAGCTAGTTTTTCAGCTCTTAAAATTGCAGATTCTGCAGTATATACCTCAATTACCATATCTGCCAATTTCATCAATAATTCTTGTTCTCTTTCAATAGTCATTGCGAAATGTTGTGCTGCTTTTCCTGCACACATTAATATTGCTTTTTTCAATTTTTTTATTTGTTCTTTTTCTACTGCAAAAAGTACGCTATCATCTGTTTTGTCAAAAGAAGGGATGCTCATTAAATCTTCTGCAACTTTCATAGCTTTCCCCATAATATCTAAATGCCCTTTCATTGCTTTTTTAAGTATCATTCCCACCAATAACATTCTATTGATTTCGTTAGTTCCCTCATAGATTCTTGCAATTCTTGCATCACGGTAGGCAGCTTCCATTGGTGCATCTGCCGAATATCCCATTCCTCCATAAATCTGTATTCCTTCATCCGAACAGAATTGTATAGTTTCCGAACCTAATACTTTTACAATAGAACATTCAATAGCATATTCTTCAATTCCTTTTAGGTATGCCTCTTGATGATCTACTCCTTCTCCTTCCAACCTAAAAATATTTTTTTCAATTTCTGCTCCAGCACGATAAGTTGCCGATTCAATGGCGTAAGTCCTAACTGCCATATCTGCTAATTTATGCTTTATTGCACCAAACTTAGCAATAGGAATTCCAAACTGAATACGCTCATTTGAGTAGCTTGTTGAAAGTCCAATTACTCTTCTACAAGCATCCAATACTGCTGCTGAAAGTTTAATTCTCCCCACATTCAGTGCGTTCATTGCAATCTTAAATCCGTTTCCTCTACCTCCTAATAAATTTTCAACTGGTACTTTCACATCATTAAAAAATACTTGACGAGTAGAGGAAGAGTTAAGTCCTAATTTTTTTTCTTCTTCTCCTAAAGTGATTCCTTCCATTCCTTTTTCCAGAATGAATCCAGTAATATTTTTATCATCTTCAATTCTTGCAAATACTATGAAGACATCTGCAAATCCTGCATTCGAAATCCACATTTTTTGCCCTGTAATAAGGTAGTGTTTTCCGTTATCAGTAAGTACAGCTTTTGTTTTTCCTGAATTAGCATCCGAACCTGCACCAGGTTCAGTTAAACAATAACATCCCATCCATTTACCAGAAGCTAATTTTGGCAAGTATTTTGATCTTTGTGCATCATCACCATATAAAAGAATCGGTAAAGTACCAATTCCTGTATGTGCCCCAAATGCAGTGGAAAATGATCCGTTTGCTCCAGATATTTTATCACAGATTAATACTGAAGTATTAAAAGGCATTCCCATTCCACCATATTCTAATGGTACACTAATTCCTAATAACCCTAGTTCTCCTGCTTCTTTCATGCAGTATTCTGTTAGTTTGTAGTCTTTCTTTTCAAACTTTTCCCTGTGAGGGTCAAGCTCTTTTTCGACAAATTCTTTGGTTGCTGATGCCATCATCTTTTGATCCTCTCCAAACTCTTCTGGAATAAAAATATCTTTTGCTTCTTGGTTTTTTATTAAAAATTCTCCTCCTTTTATCATAATTTTATTTTTAATGTTTTTTTATAGAATCTCAAATACTCCAGCTGCACCTTGTCCTGCACCAACACACATGCTTACTATTCCGTATTTTTGATCTCTTCTTTTCATTTCGTTTATTAATTGCACTGTTAATTTTCCTCCAGTACATCCTAGTGGATGTCCTAACGCAATTGCCCCCCCATTTACATTTACAATATCAGTGTTTAATCCTAACTCACGAATGACGGCTAAGGATTGAGAAGCAAATGCTTCATTCAATTCAAATTGTTCAATATCTTCTAGTTTTAATCCTGCTTTTTTCAATGCCATTGGTATTGCTTCAACTGGCCCTATTCCCATGTGTTTTGGTTCTACGCCTGCTACTGAATAACTGAGTAGTTTCGCAATAGGTTTTACTCCCAACTCATTCACCATTCTTTCTGACATTAATAAAACAAATGCTGCTCCATCAGAAGTTTGTGATGCATTTGCTGCAGTTACCGTTCCTTTCTGTGCAAATACAGTTCTTAGTCTTGCTAATGCTTCAGCTGATCCTCCTTTTCTTGGTCCTTCATCTGTATCTACTACATATTCTCTTTCTTGTCTTTTTTCGTTTTTATCTAAGTAAGTTTCCTTTACTGTAATGGGTACAATACCACTTTTAAAGTATCCTTTTTCAATCGCGTTAAGTGCCTTTTGGTGGGAGTTAAAAGCAAATTCATCTTGATCTTTTCTGCTAATATTCCATTTGTCGGCAACTGCTTCTGCAGTAAGCCCCATGTTCCAGTACCAATCAGAGTTATCTTTAGCGACATCATAATTTGGGATAACTCTCCAACCACCAAATGGGATAGGGGACATGCATTCCACACCACCAGCAATAATGCAATCGGCCATTCCACTTTGTATTTTTGCATTGGCAATGGCAATGGTTTCTAGCCCTGAAGAACAATATCTGTTCACTGTCATTCCTGGAACTTTTATGGTATCTAATCCCATTAAGGAAATCATACGCCCAATGTTTAGTCCTTGTTCTGCTTCAGGAGTTGCATTTCCACAGATTACATCATCAATTTTATCTTTATCTAATTCAGGAACGGATGCTACCAAATGTTTAATTACATCTGCTGCTAAGTCATCAGGGCGAGTAAATTTAAAAACTCCTTTTCCTGATTTTGCTACTGCCGATCTGTATCCTGCTACTATATATGCTGTATTCATAATTTTAATTTCTTAATGGTTTACCTTTCTTTAACATGTGTTCTATTCTTTCCAAAGTTTTTCTTTCTCCACAAAGTGATAAAAAGGCTTCTCTTTCAAGATCTAATAAATATTGTTCAGAAACTAAAGTAGGTGCTGATAAATCCCCTCCACAAATTACATACGCTAATTTTTCTGACATTAGTTTTTCATGTTCCGTAATGTATCCTGCTGCATGCATTGAATGTGCACCAACCATAAACATCCCAAGCCCTTGTTTACCTAAAGCTTTTATTTTATCAGCAATCGGCTGAGTGTATCCTTGGTTTGATAAATTAAGTGCTACTGCTTTTGCATCCGTAATTAGGTTGTTGAATCCTACTGTTACTTTATCTCTATTCTTTGATAATAAGTCTAATTCTATTGCTTCCTGTGCTGAGGTAGCAACTTTTGCCATTCCAATATTCAAGTATCTTTCTTTTAAAGTAGGCAATTCTATATCTCCTGAAAAGTAAGATTTTGAAGCTCTTCTTGCCATTTCTTTTGTTCCACCACCACCAGGTATAACACCAACTCCCATTTCAACTAAGCCAATATAAGTTTCTGCTGATGCTTGTACATGGTCGGCATGTAAAGCGATTTCACAACCCCCGCCTAAGGTCATTCCGTGTGTTGCGACAACTACAGGTATTGAAGAGTTTCTGATTCTTCCGGTTGTATTTTGGAAAGCACGAACTGCAAAGTCAATTTCTTCATATTCTTGCTCAATTGCCTTCATGAATATCATAGCGATATTTGCTCCAACAGAAAAGTTTGTTCCTTGGTTGGCGATAACTAATCCTTTATGATTTTTTTCCGCAATTTCAATTGCTTTTTGAATTCCTTCTAATACTTCTCCACCTATAGAATTCATCTTTGTTCTCCATTCTAAGTTTACAATTCCGTCTCCAATATCGGTTAGGTTACATCCTGAATTTTTCCAAATTGTATTGTTCTCACGGATATGATCTAGAACTATAAAATTTTCCATTCCAGCAACTTTCTTATTTGCTTTTGTTGGAATATTATAGTAGTTTAAAGTTCCGTTTTCTGTTGAGTAGAATGAAGTATTTCCTGATTTTACCATGTCATATACCCAATCGGCTGCTTTGTAGCCAGCCTCTTCCATTTTGGATAATGTTTTTTCAACATTTAAAGCATCCCACATTTGGAACGGACCAACTTCCCAGCCAAAACCAGCACAAAGTGCTCTATCTATTTTGTAAAGGTCATCTGTTATTTCAGGCATTCTGTGCGATACATAAGCAAAGGAAGAGTAGAATGATTTACGATAAAACTCTCCTGCTTTATCTTTTCCTTTTACAAGAATTTTTAATCGCTTTAATAAATCATCTTCCTGTTTTGCAGCTGCAATAGTTGCGAATTTCGTTTTTTGTTTAGGTGTGTATTCTAAAGTCTTTAAATTAAGCGCTTCAATAATTCTTTTTCCTTCTGCATCTTTGGATTTTTTATAGAACCCTTGCTTAGTTTTATCTCCTAACCATTTGTTCTCACTCATCTTATTAATGAAATCAGGTAATTCAAAATTCCCTCTCATTTCATCACTTGGGCAATTTTCATAGACTCCATTTGCAACATGAATTAAAGTATCCAATCCTACTAAATCACAAGTGCGGAAAGTTGCTGATTTCGGACGACCAATAATTGGACCACTTAAAGAATCTACTTCTTCCACTGTTAAATCTAACTCGTTCACTAAATGAAAAAGAGACATTATATTAGCAACACCAATTCTGTTGGCAATAAATGCTGGGGTGTCTTTACAGAGCACCATGTCTTTTCCTAGGAATTTATCTCCATAATTCATTAGGAAATCTGTAACCACAGTATTCGTTTTTGTAGTAGGAATAATTTCCAATAACTTCAAATATCTTGGTGGATTGAAAAAGTGAGTCCCACAGAAATACGCTTTAAAATCATCACTTCTACCATCAATCATACTTTCAATAGGAATACCAGAGGTGTTTGAAGAAATTAACGTTCCGTTAGTTCTGAACTTCTCTATCTTTTCAAAAACTTGTTTTTTAATGTCAAGTCTTTCTATAACTACCTCAATAATCCAGTCAACATCCGCAATTTTAGGCAAATCATCATCCAAGTTTCCTGTAGTAATTCTGCTTACAAAATCTTTACTATAAATTGGGGAGGGTTTGCTTTTTAAGGTGCTTTTTAAAGCGTCATTTACAATGGAGTTTCTGATTTTCTTGTCTTTTAATTGTTCTTCTGTTAAATCAAAAGGAACAATATCCAAGAGTAAAACTTCTACTCCAATATTTGCAAAATGGCAGGCTATTCGTGATCCCATAATTCCGGAACCTACAACTGCTACTTTATTAATGTGTCTATTTGTTTTCATCTATAATTTTATTTATCTTTTTTAGTATTGTAAAGAAGATATCCATTTCTTCTTTTTCAAAATGCGATTGTATTTTTTCGTTAAATTCAATAACTACTCCTTTAGCGACTTCACGCCAATCCATACCTAATGGAGTAAGATGAATTACTGATTTTCGTTTATCATTTGGCTCAGGTTTGCGTTCAATTACACCTGCATCTTCTAATTTATTAAGTGATCGAGATAGTGAAGTAGCTTCCATTCCCATATTTGGACCGAGTTGAGTAGAAGGTGTACCTTCAGTAATGTCAATATTCAGAATAATCATGCCCAAAGCCATACTTGCCATGTATTCTGTAGCAGTTCTGTTGTACATTTTTGTGATGTTATACCAGGTTCTTCTTATGTTATAATCTATAGTTTCTTCTTGTTCCATTTTAAAAAAATAATTAGGCTACGAATATATAAAAAATACTATGCGTGCATAGTAAAATTATTTTTTATTATGCGTGCATACTAAATAATGAAAAAAAGTGTATTTTTATCAAAACGAATTAATACTATCAGATGAATTATTTATCACCTTTAGAAATGCTCTATAAATGGGAGCGAGAAAAAGAAAACGAAATTTATTTAAGTCAACCAATTAATGGGGTTTGGCACAATTGGACTTGGAGAGAAGTAGGATTGGAGGTTAGAAAAATGGCGGCTTATCTACAGTCATTGAATTTACCAAAACAAAGTAAGATAGGTGTTTTATCAAAAAATTGTGCGCATTGGATAATGAGTGATTTGGCTATTATGATGTCTGGACATACCTCAGTGCCATTGTATCCTAACTTAAGTTCTGACACATTAAATAAAATTTTAATTCATTCTGAAACTAAAGTATTATTCGTAGGGAAATTGGATAATTTTGAAGCCATGCAGCCTGGAATTCCAGCAGATATGCCATGTATTACCTATCCTTTTTATAGTGAGGATTATCCTAAATGGGATGATTTGACACAAGATATTTCCCCATTAACCGATAATGTAATAAGAGAGGAAATGGAGTTAGCAACTATTATTTATACATCAGGTACAACTGGAGACCCTAAAGGGGTAATGCATAAGTTCTATAATTTTTCGTTTGCTACAGTTAATGCTGTAAAAGCATTACCTTTAAAGGAGGAATCATTCTTTTCGTACTTACCATTATGTCATATTGCAGAGCGATTGCTAGTAATGATGGGCAGTTTATATACAGGAGGAAAAGTATCTTTTGCTGAGAGTTTGGATACTTTTGCAGCTAATTTATCTGAAGCTTCTCCATCAGTATTCTTAGGAGTACCTAGAATTTGGACTAAATTTCAGCAAGGAATATTAGGAAAATTACCACAAAAAAAATTGAATGTATTATTGAGTATTCCAATTATTTCAACATTAATAAAAAAGAAAATACAAAAAGGATTGGGATTAAGTAAAGCAAGAAATATCTATACGGGTGCTGCACCTACTCCTGCATCTACTATAAAATGGTTTGAAAAGTTGGGTATTAAAATACAAGAGGCATATGCAATGACGGAAAACACTTGTTATTCTCATGTGAGTTTCAAAAGCAAAATAAAAATAGGATCGGTAGGGCAGGCTTTGCCGCTTTGTGATGTTAAATTATCTGATCAAAAGGAAATTTTAATAAAGCATGATGCCTTAATGGATGGTTATTATAAGGATGAAGAAGAAACCAATAAAACTATTATTGATGGTTGGCTACACACAGGTGATGAAGGGGAAATTGACGAGAATGGATTTTTGACTATTACAGGTAGAGTAAAGGATATTTTTAAAACAAGCAAAGGGAAATATGTTGCACCTTCTCCTATTGAAATGAAACTTTCTGCTAATAAAAACTTAGAGCAAATTTGTGTTGTAGGGGATAGCATTCCTCAACCTATTGTTTTGGTGGTACTTTCAGAAAGAGGCAAGCGAAAAAATAAGAAAGATTTAATTGCAAGTTTAACTAAAACTATGCAAGTAATTAATCCTAAATTGGACAAGCACGAAAAATTACACAATATAGTTGTGATTGCTGAGGATTGGACAATAGAAAATAAATTACTGACACCAACCATGAAAATCAAGCGTAATGCAATTGAGAAAATTTACAAAAGCAATTATACATCTTGGTATGAAGGTAAAAGGGTTATACTTTTTTAAGTCTTCAGTTTCTTCTTTTTAGCAGCAGGAAAGAGAATGTTATTCAGTATTATCCTATAAGCTGGAGAGTTGGGGTGGAGTGATAAATCAGTTTTTGGGTCACCAACTTTGTGCTGATAATCTTCTGGGTCGTGTCCTCCATAAAAAGTCCAAGTGCCATTTCCTAGTTCTCCATGAATATAACGAGCCTCATTAGTAGCTTTTGTTTCTCCCATTATAAGGACATCTGATTTTATATATTTATTCTTAAAAGCAGTTGTTTGCCCCATAAACCCTCCAATTATTTGCATATGATTTTGACAAAGCATAGTTGGAACTGGATCCCATTTTGCAGAAAAATCAAAGAGCGTAAAGAAATCAATCTTATGATTTATTCTTCTTTTTTGTGTAGCATCAATAGTCGAAAATTCATATTGATTTGGGTTTTTAACAAGAGTGAAATCTTTAAAAGCTAAGGTTTTACTGTAATCTAATTTGCTATCAATATCTGAGTCCATTCCATCCCCATCAAACATTGCTGCGCAAATATCAATTCCTTCAGCAGCAAGTGCGATATCATAACTGTCAGTTGCTGAGCACATGGCAAATAAGAAACCTCCACCAGTAACAAAAGATTTTATTTTTTTAGCAACTGCTAATTTTGCCTCTGAGACTTTTTCAAAACCTAACTTACGAGCTAATTTTTCATATTCTTGCTTTTGTTCCTTATACCAAGATGCATTTTTAAAACTAGCATAAAATTTCCCGTATTGTCCAGTAAAATCTTCATGGTGGAGGTGTAGCCAATCATACATTGGGAGTAGATTTGTAAGTACTTCCTCATCATAAACTACCTCATAAGGAATTTCAGCATAAGTAAGCGCCATGGTAACAGCATCATCCCAAGGCTGCTTATTTTTTGGAGAATAGATAGCAATTTTGGGTGCTTTTTCTAATCGGACTACATCTTGATTTACCTCTGGACTAGCTATAGATTGTAGAATTTGAGTGGATTGCGCGTCAGCAATAATATTATATGAAACTCCTCTAATATTGCATTCATTTTCAATTTGTGTATGGTGTTTTATCATGAAACTTCCACCTACATAATTGAGTAGCCAATCAACTTTTACATCTCTTTCAATTGCGTAATATGCAATTCCGTAAGCCTTTAAATGATTGCTTTGGCTTTCATCCATAGGAATAAAAATGTAGGATGCGTTTGCATTAATTGCAAAACAACAAATTAAGAAAAATAGATTAATTTTCTTTAAGGGTCTAGAATGGAGCATCTCCATCTTTATCTTCATTCATACTTGATGACATTGAAATCATAGAAGAATTATTGCCATCTTCATTTTCATAATCTTCACCTTCAAAGTAGTCCAAATCAGAGAATTTTGCAAATTCTCCGGTAAATTTAAGTCTAACATTATTAAGAGAACCATTTCTGTGTTTTGCGATAATCAACTCTCCTTGTCCTCTGGAATCATCTCCATTATCCCATTCATAAATTTTGTAGTATTCAGGGCGATAAATAAATGTTACAATATCTGCATCTTGCTCAATTGCACCAGATTCTCTAAGGTCAGAAAGCATTGGCCTTTTACTTCCAACTCCAGTTCTACTTTCAACCCCTCTATTTACTTGTGAAAGTGCAATTACTGGTATTTTTAATTCTTTTGCAATTCCTTTTAAGGATCTGGAAATAGTAGAGATTTCTTGTTCTCTATTCCCTCCTTTTCCTCCTGCAGTCATTAGTTGTAAGTAATCAATCATGATAATTCTTACACCATGGTTTTTAACAAGCCTTCTTGCTTTTGCTCTAAGTTCAAAAATGGATAAACCAGGTGTGTCATCAATAAAAATAGGTGCTTCTGAAAGGTGTTTAATTTTTTCATGAAGTTGCACCATCTCATGATCAGCTAAATCTCCTTTTCTTAATTTTGATGCGCCAAGCTCAGCTTCTGATGCAATAAGTCTGTTTACCAATTGCTCTGATGACATCTCCAATGAGAAAAATCCGATAGGAGTATTATGGTCAACTGCAATATTTCTTGCCATTGTTAAGGCAAATGCAGTTTTACCCATTCCTGGTCTTGCTGCCACAATTACTAAGTCAGATTTTTGCCAACCAGAAGTTACTCTATCTACATTTGTAAATCCTGATGGAACACCACTTAATCCATCTTCTTTATTCCTAAGCGTTTCAATATTTTCAAGTGCTCCTTTAATTAAAGAGCTCATTTTATCATAACTCTTTCTAAGTGTTCCTTCTGTTACAGTAAAGAGATTCGCCTCTGCATCATTTAGTAAATCAAAAATATCAACTGAATCATCAAAAGCATCATTACTAATTTTTTTTGAGATATTAATAAGTGATCTTTTAATAAATTTTTCAGCTATAATTCTTGCATGAAACTCTGTATTGGATGAAGAAGAAACATTGTTTGTTAGTTCAGAAATGTAAGCTAAGCCACCGATTTCTTTAAACATTTCTATTCTTTTCAGCTCCTCTGAAACTGTAAGGATATCAACTGGCTGAGTGTTATTAAATAAATTAACAATTGCTTCAAAAATTTTCTGATGTTTTGGAGCGTAAAAATATTCAGCTTGTAGGGAATCAATAGCGTCAGATAATGATTCGTTATCAATCATTAAAGCACCAAGTACAGCTTTTTCAAGCTCAAGTGCTTGTGGTTGCAATTTTCCATCAATCTGACTTGTTGGTGTTGCTTTTAATGTTCTTTTTCCTACTTTTTTTATCATTTATTATTCGTTTACCACTCCCATATTTGAGAATTTTTCCATTCTATCATGAACTAAAGTTTCTTTTTTAGTATCAATAAATTCTTTTATTGCTTTGCTGATTGATTTCTTAACTATTTTAAAAGTTTCTTCAGGATAAGTATGCGCACCACCAAGGGGTTCTTTAATAATTTCATCAACTAATCCTATTTTTTTCATATCCTTAGCTGTAAGTTTTAAAGCATCAGCTGCAGTTTCTTTATGCTCCCAACTTCCCCATAATATTGTAGAGCAATTTTCAGGAGATATTACAGAATACCATGCGTTATTTAGCATCAAAATTTTATCTCCAACACCTATTCCTAAAGCCCCTCCTGATGCTCCTTCACCAATAATAACAACAATAATCGGCACCTCAAGTTTAGTCATCTCAATGATATTTCTAGCAATAGCTTCTCCTTGCCCTCTTTTTTCAGCTTCCAATCCTGGGAATGCACCCGGAGTGTCAATTAAGCAAACAACTGGCTTGCCAAATTTTTCGGCCATTTTCATAAGGCGTAAAGCTTTTCTATATCCTTCAGGGTTAGCCATTCCAAAGTTTCTGTATTGTCTTTCTTTGGTATTTCTTCCTTTTTGTTGCCCGATAAACATTACAGATTGTTTGCCGATTGTTCCCCAACCTCCAATCATTGCTTTATCATCTTTGACGCCTCTATCTCCATGTAATTCTAAGAAATTGCCTTCTGATAAGGCCTCAATGTAATCTAACGTATAAGGTCTTTGAGGATGACGAGAAAGTTGTACTTTCTCCCATGAGCTTAAATTATTGTAAATTTCTGTTCTTGTTTCTTTAATATTTTTCTCAATATCAGCAACTGTCTTACTAACATCTACTGATCCATCTTTTCCTAGTTCTTTAGCCTTTTCAAGCTTTATAATTAGTTTTTCAATAGGTTTTTCAAATGCTAAATAATCCATTCAATTGTATTTTTTAAAGTACAACAAAGTTAAATAAAATGATTTGTGAAGCCCTATAAATTATGAGTTGATTACTTTTGTTGTTGAAAACTCAAATATAGTATGATTGTATATCCTAATGCGAAAATAAATATCGGCTTAAATGTGCTGAATAAAAGAAATGATGGCTACCATGAACTATCCTCTGTTTTTTATCCTGTTAGTGAGTTGTTCGATATTTTAGAAATCATTACTTCTGATGTCTTTTCTTTTAGTAGTTCTGGAGTTCCTATTGCTGGCAATAGTAATATTTGCATTAAGGCCTTTAATTTATTAAAAGCTGATTATGATGTAGGAAATGTCAAGATACATCTGCATAAAATGATTCCTATTGGAGCTGGACTGGGAGGTGGTTCTGCAGATGGCGCTTTTGTATTAAAAGCATTGAATGAGTTATTTGAGTTAAATCTCACATATAAACAGTTAGA
>Ga0209534_10000648_pt1 | contig 39417 bp, 17 predicted proteins | sample COG_07_FD_184751 | JGI IMG/M metagenome (GOLD analysis project Ga0209534, IMG submission 184751) | Pelagic Microbial community sample from North Sea - COGITO 998_met_07 (SPAdes) (version 2) | ecosystem: Environmental > Aquatic > Marine > Neritic zone/Coastal water | place: Helgoland, sampling...
GATGACCTGGGAGAATAGAGACAAGTGGCACATGGATCATATGATGCCTTTAAAGTCGTTTGATATGATGGATCCGGAACAGCAGAGGATAGCATTACACTATACAAACCTACAGCCTATGTGGGGACCAGAAAATATATCCAAAAGGGATAAAATAGTGTATGATATGGTATGGAAAAATGATCACTGGTACATTAATGTTAATGGGAGTTATATTAGTCGTTTAAAACTGGTCGTCTAGTCCAAATGATATGCTCATCGGTCTACTGTACTCGCTCACACGCTTTTCAAAGAAATTGGTCTTGCCTTCTAGGCTTATCATGTTCATAAACGGGAACGGATTCTTTGTTTTGTAGAGTTTATTGTATCCCAGGGCATTGAGTAGGTGATCGGCAACGAATTTAACATAATTAGACATCATATCAAAATTAATTCCTTTTAAGTTCACCGGTAACGAGTGTTTAACGAATATCATCTCTGCTTCCACTGAAGACTCAACAATCTCAAGGATACGTTTCCTTGGTAGTTTAGGGCATTCTTTGTATAATGCTACGGCAAAATCTCGATGCAACCCTTCATCACGTGAGATTAACTCATTGCTGAATGTTAATCCTGGACACAGACCTCTATTCTTTAACCAGAACAGTGCACAAAATGAGCTTGAGAACATGATACCCTCTACGCATGCAAATGCTACTAATCTCTCTGAAAAGTTAGTGACATCACCTTTTACAGCCTTCATATAGTTCATAGCCCACTTTGCTTTTGCTGCTGTCCCTGGATGATTATCAATGTGATGGAACAAGTGTTCTTTCTGTTCATTGGTTGCCAATGTATCGATCATGAGACTATATGTTTCCGAGTGTATATTTTCCATAGCCGCCTGGAATGAGTACATTGCTCTTGCTTCTGGTAGTTGTACTTCGCTGCAAAAATTTGTAACCAAATTCTCAACAACAATGCCGTCGGAGGCTGCGAAAAAACCTAGGATGCAAAGTATGAAGTCACGCTCCCCCGGTGTTAATTTTTGCCAATCCATGGTGTCCTGTGAAATGTCTATCTCCTCAACCGTCCAGAACGACGCAATGTGCTTCTTATAAAATTCAAACAGCTTTGGGTATTTAATAGGGTACAATACGAAACGATCTGGATTTTCTTTGATGAGATGTGACATGTCAGTGTTAACTGAAATTTGTTTAATTTATATACTTGAGAATTATATTATATTAGAATTTTTAATTTTGACGAAGACTTATAGATTAGGGCTATACTTTATAATAAAATAGAATGTAGGGTCTGTCCGATTTTTGTGGAAGGCTTGATAAATTTCCAACGTGGTTATCGTTCAACATAATCCAAGTACCGTCTCGTTTCATGCACGTTGCGGTGTAATGTCCACCGAAACTGTTCCCAGAGTGATTGCACAACGCATAGAGGTTGTATTTTACGTTGTTGACTTTAATGTGTTCTTGTATGATAATTTCAGTGTACAATTTCTTGATTCCGGTAAACCGTTTAAGATGGATGGCTAATAGGTGAGCCGGCTGAACACTCAGGGTTTTGGAACACGGTTGTTTTACTTTACAACTCTCACACATGATCTTATCGGTCAATGTCTCTTCTTTACAAAACGATGTTAATAGTTCATCTACGGTGCATGGTACCATTGGCATCTGTACCGACAACGACGCGAACGGGTATGTCGTGATAGATTTGGCATTGCATTGTGAACAAATGATTGTAGACTCGAGGTTTCCCATGTATGGGTTCTTGTACTGCTTTAATTGCGTGAACAACGAATCGGTAAGATATAGGAACAATTCATGGGCATCGCACTGTCGCATGAGTTTAAACTCTCTTGTTTTGGATAGTTCTCTGACGAATACATTGAGATAATGCCTAGGAGCGTTGGCGTAGAATAGCTCCATCAAAGATTTAATGAGTTCAGAGTCACCGGAACTATCGTGTGCTTTTAAGGCATAGACTAAATTTTTACTGTACCGTAGACATTGTAATATGCTATTTATGTAACATGTATTCCCAAGGTTTGGTAATCCACGTCCTAGTGTCGCCATATATTTTATATTGTATGCATTTATATAGTTATTTTCTGACTCTGTACGGTATAATACTCCTTCAATTGCGCGGGTGTGTAGATCTTCTTTTCTACGGTTTTGCAAATGGACTTGTAGATGTTTTTTTGACCGTGTGTTAGACTGGGTTTGTTAACACCGTACATGTGTAAACCATTTGCTTCTGGTAACGCGGATTGTAGGTACCGACTCTTCTTAATAATCTCGACGCCTCCCATAGATAACCCACTCCGCATGGTATACAAACAAGACGGCGCGAATATTTTGAACGCCATACTCGTACCCTGTGACGTTTTGTGAAGGAACAACTTCCAATAACATAGTAATTCTTTGGTGTACCGGGTTATGATTTCCTCCTGTTCCGCCTTTGTTTTCTGCAAGAGTCGGGTGAACAAAGGTTTTTTCTTCATGGTGTGAACGTACAGTGTCACCGCTTGAATATAAATTTTGGGACGGTTGGATTTTTCACAGTACCGACGGTATTTGTTGACCGTCTTCTCACTCTCCTTTCTGTACTCTCGGATCTTATGTTCCTCGGATTGCTTACGAGTCAGTGAAAACAACAGACGATGAATCAGGTCCTTCGCAATGAGTACACACTGTGTTATCTTTATGTTGTGAATTCCAGTGTTATGTACTCTACCGGTTTCGTCCCGACTGAACATGTGAGGGTCCCTTTTGTCTTGTATTAATGTGGGTACGCACCTGGAAGAGATTTGCCACGATCGTACGACCTCCGATTCGTACTGTACTCCAGATATAAGACAAACCTGACAGTTGTCATTGTTTGTTATACGCCCGCCATCGCATTGGGTATGGCAGTGATGAATTTTACCAGTCTCCTTGCAAATATAAATGTTGTAGATAGTGTTAATCTTCTTGGATTTGTGTATCCACGCTGGTGGTTTGAAGTATTTGCACGCTATACAAAACTTACCCTCGTATTCATGTATGCTTATATTGAGATTTTCGATGCTACAGGTTTTATAATTGCAGACATGTTTCGAGTTGTTTCGTTTAACTAATGAAGTTAAATGAGTTGCCACTGTTGCAGGTGATGGAGAGCGTAAAAGCTCCATTTTTTAAAGAGTTTAAAAACGTTTATATAATAATTTTTTATATAAAAAATAATTTGTGTTTGGCGCTAACCTAACTTTGACCTAGTTCCGACCTAGTTTTGACCTAGAACTACCTATTACCTAGAATCTAAAAGTTGGATTCAAAAACTACAATATTATTAATAAAAAATTATATTATTTATATTTTTAATCAATTACTTAAACCAAAGCAGAAACAATGACCAGAAAGAAGTATTCACGCGATAATTACCTCGATTCACCGGCATCAAGCAGTTCGGACTCCGAAGAAGAAATCGAAGAATTAACCGAAAAAGATATGGATCGCGTGGACTCCCAAATTTTCGGGTTCATCGATCAGGGAAAGCACGGACACTCGATGTTTAATAAATGGAACTACGTTGAACCTCACCCCAACGATATGGAAGAATGGTGTTATCCTGACGTTATCCCTGTCGATGGACGTCTATCGTGGTTTACCGACCTTATAACGCACGAATCGATGAAGCATTTATCAAGGTTCGCAATGATAAGGCAACCATTGCAGTTACCAACGCACACCGCACCTCGTTTGAACTTCTCTGTGAACGACTTAAAACTACTGGTCGAATTCTCGAAACGATGGTTAAACATTAACGGTGTTTACCCAGACAAAACCAACATCCTGTGGTGCATGTCTAAAATCATCGAATCTACAGTATAAGAATGTGTATATAATTTACTAAATGTTTGATATCGTAGTAATATCGTACGGTATCGTAATTTTTCTACTTAGTTGGTTTAACTCAATACCGTACGGTAGGTTCTGTAACACTATACCCAAGATTCTAGAGCTTCCCAACATACTATCGTGGGTACTCTGTAACTTGCCGGCGTTGGTAGTGATAGGATATCAGTTATTTATTGTTCGGTCTAAAGGATTAGGATTGGCGCTTAACATCTTCCTGTTCATTCATTTTTTCTGGAGAGCTATAATCTCTCAGTTATTTATATTTTTGATTCAATCTACACCGGATGTAAAAACAGTGTCCATACCGGTGTTCCTGATACTTGGAAGTTACAATGCGTTTGTAGGGTTGGCGTGGATTCAATTATGCGATGAATTGAGGGATGATGTGTCGCCTGTCGATATAATCTTTATTATAGGAGCTGGCGTGTCATTGCTATTGAATGCATTCTACGATGTTTTTGTTAACTATCATCGAAATGACGATGATTTGATCATTTCCGTGGAAGGGTTGGGGTATTATATCACCGAGGTAAATTTGGAAAAGTATTTCAAACTTTTACACGTTGTGGGGATCACCTCTCCCAATTATTTCTTTGAAATGATAGAGTGGATGTTTATAGCGATATTGGTATGGGAACGAGGCGCTCTGTTGTATTTGATATCCACAACATTGATTCTGTGGGTTCGAGCATACAATATCAGTTTATGGTATCAGGAGAATAAATAAAGTATAATAAGTTTTTCGTGTAGTTATAATGTCGTATTTTGTATATAGAACTCATTTAGTTCCAATGGATGATATGTTCGTGGAGATTCTTCAAGAATGGTACGAATCTAGCCTAAAAAAGAACGGTATTGTAGAGTCTAAGATTGATATTAACAGGAGGATACGTAAGAAATGGAGACGTGAAGATCTCTGGAACGAGATTACGATAATGATCGAAGTAACTGGGAAACAGCAGTGGGAAGCTATGCTATCTGAATCCATGGATCAACATTGGTTGGACATGAAGCCGGAAGGTAATTTCATCGTCCATGGTACAAAAAACTATTCCAATTGCAAGTGTTTGATTTGTTTAGAGCGTTCCGGTGATAAAATCAGGTTAGAAAAATGTAACTGCCTGTTTCATCGCGATTGCATCGAAACTTCGGTGAAATACAGGAAGACATGTCCGGTGTGCCAGATCACTATATATATGACCCCTGCTTCTTCATAATGAAACGACAGAAAAAACGAAAGCGAACACAGGAATCGGAATTGAAGGAATTAATGCGTCATGTGAGAAGAGACCAACGATATAGAAACCTTCACAGCCATTTGAAGACTCTAAACGGATTGGTTGGCATGAAGGAGCTCAAGGACTCTGTAGTTTTGCAAGTGAAATATATTTTGACAACTGACGGAAAAATGGACTCGCATTTTTTGAACACAGTGCTATTAGGACCTCCTGGAGTTGGTAAAACTACGGTAGCCGAAATTTTGTACAATATTTGGATGTCCTTGGACATATTTTCAGATGGCATGCCCTTCGCTATACTTAATCGTTCGGATATGATAGGCAGCTATATGGGACATACCGCGACCAAAACTCGGAAAATTTTAAACAAATATGCGGGCTCGGTAATATTCATAGACGAAGCGTACAGTTTATTGAATGGAGACAAAGATGAATATGGAAAAGAAGCCTTGGACCAGCTCACGGCTTTTATGGGAGAAGAGAAAGAGAAAACAATTGTAATTATAGCTGGTTATGAAGACAAAATTGAACAACAATTTTTCGGGGCAAATCCAGGTTTGAAACGTAGGTTTGGTTGGACCTTCAAGATCGAACCGTACACCGCGTCGGAATTATTTGAAATTTTTGAACGACAACTTAAACAATGCGGTTGGACCGTAGACAAGAAGGTTTTGGAACTGTTTAATAGAGAATTTAAGAAGTTTAAAAACGCCGGGGGTGATTGCGAGAACCTATGTTTTCAAGCCAAACTCCAATATTCTAAAAACAACTGGACGAAAAAACGACAATCTAAGCGTTTAAGTTTCGAACACGTAGAGAAAGCCATCGCGACTTATTTTAAAGAAGAGGTGCTTACTAATAACTCAATGTACATATAAATTTTAGTATAAAAATAAAAGTATAATAACTTAATGAGGCAGCCTAGGTTTAAACAAGAAGGAACGCATTTTTCCATTATTTTCCTCAATATAATTATGTCCTTCTACGGCTTTGCTACTAGTTATAATATAGAGATAGAGTGGGCGAAGATTCTGCTATGTTCATTATGGGTCGGTTTAGCCATAGCCGCTAGTCTAAATCAGGGGAATATCTACAAGAATTCGTATACTAAAGTTGCGGACATAGTAATAGCAGTCGGTATAATGTTTATGTACGGTTATTTGTATTGGGAATCAATGGAGTGGTTTCACAAAGTTGGCGGCATCCTTGCTGCCTCCTCGTATTTGTTAATAAGGGTGGTTTTCCAGACAGATGTAGGAGAGACACAGAATCTAGTGAACCTTTGGCATATAGTGGTTATAACCTTAATTTTTATGGTCCCGTATTCCTTAAAAGTCGACCCGATGTTCTAAACAGATGTCCGACAGTTAGGACATGTTTTCTTTAAAGTAGTCCACTTCTCTATACATTTTTTATGAAATTTATGTCCACATTCTATTTCTACACCGTTTAAACAAGGCTCTAGGCATATAGTACATACATCGTTTGAACTGATAACAATCATTTCGATCTCTACGATTTTACTCTCTTCGCGAATCGCCCGATACTCTATGCACAGTCCCACCATCAAATACGCTAAAACGAACAACACGATAGCAAGCAGCAACAGTTGGTCGAGTTTTTCGTGTGCGAGAATGAAAACCGCGAATATGAATACAGCGGTAAATAGGACAAAGCATTTGATCTCCTGTTTTCTATCTGACATTATATAAACTTATTTTTATTTATAAAATGATATGGAATTTAGTAATAGTGCTGTGCCTATTTATACTCTTCTTGTTACTCTGTTTTTTTATTCCTCTGAAACTAGGTCGAACCGACGTCAACCTAGATGATAAAAGTATTGAGATCACAAAACTCCCTTCAGAAAGAGAAGCATATATTTAATTTTTAAAAAAAAAATGGTGAAAATAACCAAATTAATTAGAATTCAGGATCGTTTGTCGAAAAACATCCATAAACTCACCGGGAATAAAATTATTCCTAAAAATGCGTACGAAAAAAACATCTGTGAGCATTTGGGTTGGAAATTGTTCGACGATCGACACTACGACGCGTACTGTATCGACAACGATACGTTTATTGAGATGAAGAAGGGTCAGTCGTCAATGCATTTCGATATGATTCGATACTCTCAGATCGTCTTGGGATTCGGCAAGAAAGATACTGTAACGGTGTTTTTCCGATGGAACAAGAAGAAGAAAGAGGTCGTTGAAGCATTTGTAATCGATACGGAGAGGATCATTGAATTCTTAAACATCGATGTACGAAAAGCGAAGCAATGTTTGGCGATACAACGGGGGGTCCCAAGGCAGTTAAACATGCTGGCATCAGCGACACTCACGGATTTACGATCCATGGCATCCTTTGTGGTGAAAAACTTACACAAAGCGAAAAAAACGTTTATAAAACTAAGAATTAATAAACAGTAATATTATTATTTACACGAAATCTATCCATCTGAGTTCTTTGAATTGTCAGGAGTGTCTCCAAATGCGCAATTCGTTCCGCGGCTTGGAAACACGCGTCTTTCATCATCTCATTTTCTTTTGCCGCATGTTCAAGTGTAGTTTTAAGATGTTGGTTCTCCTTCTCCAGATGTTCGACGTAGGGTTTCAATCTCTTATTGGGACCGCTCTCCTGGGACTCAAACTTACGCTTGTTCGTTCGATCGCTCCGTGCACGCTTATTCTCACAAAATTCGGTATCGTTAAATTTACGCTTCATCGGTGTTTATTATGTATTATTTTGTATTTATAGTGTTTTTACGGCAGATGGTAACCACTTTGTTACTATAGAATCCGAAATACTTCGAGAATTTCCCGATGTTATTCCGCATGTTTGAGTGATATACTCGAATACAAACTCTTGAATTTCTAGGTTACGACCTAGATTTTCGATGCTGTACTTTGCAGTAAGATTTGCGATGAGCTGTTCAAGACTACGAATATCCCTATCAAAAAGATTCTTTTCACATGCCGGACCTAGCCATTTTATTACTTGAAGACTAGTACAATACCCTAGGTAAATAGGACCTGCAATTTTGTTTAATCCTGTGTAGTATAAAATCTCTACCAATGCAATGGCGTCTGGCAAGGCTGAATGATTGTTGGCTATAGCTTTGCCGGTAATACTAAGGTATAGATCGCTAAGAGTATAGGATGGTTGCTTAGGTATGACTTGTCTACAGTATAGTAACGAGTCGAAAAAGTACCACTGTATGGGCATCTGCAACTGGCGTCTTTTCATCTCAATTTCTATCAACGGTTTGTCGCTTTTGAAATTATTATGTGATATTAAGAGTGCGTTGCCGTTGCCAAACGACTGTATCCAATTCCGAAACATATCCCACGCGTAATTGAATGTAACGGCGTTTTTCTGCCGGAGAAATAATTCGGTAACATGAACGAAATCTGCTGACATGGGAGGAGGCAAGGGTCTAATTCCTGGGTCTACAGCGATTGAAAATTGTCTTCCAGTCGCTAGGTGAATCGCCCCGATCTCCCATATGAAACATCGTTCCAAATTATTCGGTACTCCTACGTATTCTAAATCGTACACAAAGGTTCTAGAAATCAGTGTTTCAAACATATTGTTATCCATCAGTGTACCCATGATTTATAAAACATAAAGAAATATATATACTTCAAATCATATCATAAATCTTTTCTTCTCCTTTAAATTTTCGATCCGTTCTCTGATCCAAACACCCGTCGATCGTGTTCAGTTTGTGCTGAATCGCTTTGTACATGTATGAATCAAGAGTATTCTCACAGATTACGTATTGAATGTGACAAGGGTTTGTTTGACCTATACGGTGAATACGATCCTCCGACTGCATAAGAACACCAGGCACCCAGTACAACTCCGCGAATATAATGTGGGATGCGGCGGTTAGAGTTATACCTGTCCCGGCGGCTAACATGCTCAAGACCGCTACCTGGTACTTTCCCGCTTGAAAATCTTTGACGTATTCATGACGTTTTTCTGTCGGAGTATCACCGTCAATTCGCATGCATTTACCTTCACACACTTGTTCAATGTCATTCATAAGTTGTTTGTGGTAGGCAAACACCAAAAACTGTATTCCGGTTTGCATAACATCCCGTACCAATTGTTGCATTGCCCTCCCTTTGGCTTCTGCTGTCAGACCATAGAGTTCTGAGACGATACATTTGCGACGAAAATCCGCGGACTGTAATGCCTTGCTGCACGGTTGCATCGTCGGAATATCTTTGTTCAGTTGTTTCCATTCCTCAAACAGTGGAATCATAGAAAAGGTATCCCTTGCATCCATTTCAATGTGTAGTTGGGATCGGTGTTTCTGAGGCAGATCCTTCAGAACGTCACGCTTCAACCGACGTATCATAACGGTCTGCTTTGCCAACCAATGTATTTCATGTGGGTTACTACTCCCGGAGTCGTCCCAGTATCCTAGTGGTGACATTTTTCGGTCACAGTAACGTTCGGCGTACTGCTTAAACCTAGGAAAGAAGTCCTTTCGAACCATGTTTGCTTGAGAGAAGAGTTCCGATGGTCGATTCAACGCAGGTGTTCCTGTAAGTAACAATGCTCTCTCCACTTTACGTATAAAGGGTGCCAGGGCTCTGGTCCTCTTCGATTTATAATTCTTGAGGTAGTGAGACTCGTCGCATATTACCATGTCAAACCCAAATTCTTCGAGTTCGGCACGTTTTTTGACTGCCAATTCATAGGATGTAATCACCGGGTATCCGTCGATAGGGTCTTTGCCCTTCTTGATTAAACAAACCTCTTTGATTCCCAACCATTTGTCGAATTCCGCTTTCCAATTGTACCGTAAGTACGCTGGGCAGATGACAAGAACTTTTTCAGTCTTATAATACTTTGCGAGTGCTATCGCTTGTAAGGTCTTGCCCAGACCCATATCATCTGCAATCAATACCCTGCCGTTAAAATGGCGGACTACATGCTCTATACCGTCTTTCTGGTACTGAAACAACTTCTTGTAGAGGTCGGTATCCTTAAATGTTTCATCGAAGGGTTCCTTGCTGTCAAAGGTAAGTGCTTTTTCCACCTGCTCTGGTATGCATTCGATAAAAAGACCTAATTTTAAACAGTCTTCCACAACTAGGTCGATGTTTTCTAGGTTGACCTGGTACAGATTGGGACCGATACACAAATGATTTAATGTTTCGGTAGTTCGCTTTACTTTAACATAAACGGTGTTTTGGTCTTTTAGAGAGAACACCGCAGTTGGTATTTTGCGTCTGCGTTTGTGTTTAAAGAATATTGCACTCATTTTTGTTTAAAAAAAATATTTATATTTATACTACTCAACCTAGTTTCCTTTTGATCGGCAGCGAGTACCGTTCTAGGTAGTTTTTATCCCACATTTGTTTCATATCAATGATACCGACCCATATTCCAAAAAATGCAAGCGTCACAATACCAAATACCCACTTGTATAAGTTTTTTGTGACATCTACATACAGTACAGAGCACCTGTTGTGCCCACATATATTTAAATCTTCTGCTACGTCGTACAGTGCGGCTACTATTGGAGTTTTTGTAAGTATTTCTTCACTTTTATCACACAGGTTAAAATCTCCCAAAGATTGATACACTCTGGGATTTGTACAAGTTTCTGTTTTTATGAAAACGGTAGCTCGCTCGTATTCCTTAGAACGTCTAGACCAATAAGTGTGAAAATGACCGATATACGAAATGGATGAGAAAAGAATTAGAGATGAAATAGAAGTCAGTATCCAGGATCGCATTTAAACAAAATATTGGTCTATATATACTTATGTCACTGTCGAATCCCACGGAATTTAAAAAAATGATGTTATATAAATGCCGAGTTGTGTTATAAAATGTATTATCTGATTGGAATATTGTTACTTGTATCTGCAAATAGTTTGGAATTGCCTGATCACTATGAATATGTAACATCGGGTCAAATAGATTTTGCAAAAGTGTTAACGAAAGAAGAATGTGACAACTTACAGGTAGGAGTTTCTGAACAGGTTGATATTGGTGCTGACCTCTATTTGGGTCATGCCGCGATAGGATGTTACCTGACAGAATCTGGGTTAAAATACGGAACCACGGACTGGACCAATCCGACAAAAAAAGAAAATGCTAAGGATTTACAGTGTAGGTCCCCTGGATGTATCCAACATAAAGTTAACCCCCCAGCTAAGTTCGGGGTAGGGGTACATCCAGAGGTTGATTGTTTTTTCAACGACGGTAGACATGAATTACGACCATGTAAAGATAACACCCCCATCGACGAACAACCATGTGATCTTGTCATCGACGATTCGGGGCTAGCCAATGAGGTGAACTGTAAACTAGATGGTGAGTCTTGCACACACATCCGACGACTTGAAAATGGTGACATTGAATGTATACGTGTATGTGATATGCCGGGCGTATGGAGAGACAGTCTATGTCAAATTCATGGGGAATTTTTCGCAACTCTTGGTTTATCTGAAGACGGATGTAAGGACTTAAACTATGAGAACTACATCCCCGGCGAATGTTTAAGTTTTACAGGTTTAACACCCGAACGAGAAGCCAATCAAGCCGCGTGTGAAGCTCCTTCGTCAGAAACAGCCTGCCTTTGCAATGGAGAAATGTGTGAAGGCGATTATAGTTGTATAAGTGTGGGTGCTGCTTCCAAATGTACTTTAGAAACGTGTCTTTTGAACAAGGAAATAAGCAAATCGTGCTTGTGCGACGACGAAATTTTAAAAAATGGATTCTGTTATGGTACTTACTCCTCGTCTTTTCCAAGTTGCCAAAATGAACAACGTAGTCCCACATGTTCATGTAGTGCCGGAATAGATTGTAATATGTATGAATATTGCGAAGATGGTACCTGTAAACCCACGTGTTCATTCGGTGAAGTAACGAAAGAATGCAAGTGTGGAGATTCAATTGCAACCGTAGGGAAGTATTGCCTTTATATGTACATTTCCGATGCAGTGTACATTTCCGACTATGCCGAGTGTCCACATTACATTACATTAACGGAAAATTGTGCATGCATTAACGCTGCCGGGGTTGAAGTTTATGAAACAACATCGGGGTCGAAGGTATGTGATAACGGTAAACTTTTAGATGATGGCTATGTAGCCGAAATTGGATCTGCAACGTGTTCCGAAAATGAAGTGGTTTTGAGTAAATGTTATGGTTCAGATTTAGATGAGTGTGCAACCAAAGAAGGTGTGCCAGATTCATGTACATGCGACTCCACAACCAAAACGGATTGTGTCAGTGAGGTTTACACGGCATTATCGGTTGATAGTGAATGTTGTGAATGGAGTCCTGGTGTTGATGGAAGTTGTGCATCGTCGTTGATTACAACCGAAGATGCGTGCGATACGGTCTCCGGTGGTGTTTGGCTTGATGGAAGTTGTATATTGTCGACGATTACAACCGAAGATGCGTGCGACCTGATCCAGGGCGGTGTTTGGACTAGCGCGATTATGGCAACTTGTGCAACCAAAGAAGGTGTGCCAGATTCATGTACATGTGACACCACAACCGAAACGGATTGTAACGGTGAGGTTTACACGGCATTATCGGTTGATAATGCATGTTGTGACTGGAGTCCCACATATACTACTGTAGAGGCATGTGAAACCGAGGGCAATTGGAGAGTACTCCAATGCGAAGAATCTGCATTTGGGGGCGTAACAGCTTGTACAAAGCAGGGGTTTTTGAAGACCACGCCGGAGCATTGTAAGGATGTCGATTTTGATATTGTTAACTCCGGATTTCCAGACGCTACGAAAATGTTAAGTCAGGCGGAATGTGAAGCTTATGAACAAACCCAGGTTGATACAGTTTTTGAATTAGTCACCACGTCTAAACCTGTTGGGTGTTCGAGAACTACTGATACTGTATCTTGGATGGCAACTGATGGAGTTAACCCAACACGTTGTACAGATAATGATGGATGCGTTCAAAAAATAATATATTCTATCACCGAGGCAACGTGCACGTCTGGTCCCAATGAGTGGACAACAAAATGTACTAACCGTTATACTGGCAACGAATTGGAAATTCCCTCTGAAAAATGCATCGATCCCAGTGGAGTATGGGATTATAGGTGTGTAAATGGAGATGAGGAAAAAACATCGTACACCGACGAGAATCAGTGTATCAAACAAGGTGTGTGGTCACCGAATATTAATAATAATGACGATGTATGTCATGGATCATATTTGTACTCGAATGAAAAATCATGCACAGAGCGTGGATATTGGACTACTGAGGGAGTTTGCGAAAGATGTTCGCGATGCTCGGATAAGAACTATGGATCAGAAATTGCATGTGAAACACAGGGTATATGGACACAAAGTATATGTGTAGCTGGACCAAACACTTATTACGACAAGACAGTGGCGGATTGCGCTTCCATATCGAACGCGGTTTTCACGCCCGGGATATGTCATTCCCGCACCGGGTGTTATACGGCTGCCGCAGGCACCTTACTTGAAGGTGGTAGGGAAACGTCAAAATCAGTGTGTGAGGCAGATCCCGACACATGGGACCCACACACGCTTACAGTTGGCGATGACGCTGAAATTCTCACAGGTGGACGGGAATTTTCCAGACAACTGTGCCAGGCACTCCCTAGTACGATGGTAGATACGGGTTATTTAGGATCTGTAAAAGTATGTGCAAATGATGCATATACTACTTCAGAGGCATGTACAAGTAAGGGGATTTGGGTTGCACAAGATGATGCTGTTTGGGCTGGTGATCAAGCTACCGGTGAGTGGGTGTATGGCATATGTTATAAATACGAGACGTCGATGAGTGGATCATGTGACGACACTGCATATACTACTCGGGATTCATGTACAACAAAAGGTATTTGGGATGACAAATGTTATACAATTGTAGCAGGCGCCGTTAAAACGGATAAAACTACACAATCGACTTGCGAGGACGATGATGGTATATGGTTTGATAGTGCAAGAGTAGAATTAACGGATGGACGTCAGGATGAAACTAAATGCACAAAAGCTGCCGGTGAGTGGGACTGGCGCAGTTGTACTGGAGAGGACGAAGTTACTACGGATGAATGTGTAGGAAGTGACGTCTTCAATACCGAAGACGACTGTAATGATCGTGGTACGTGGGTATCCCGACCGTGGTCCGATTCGTCGATCAACCAGTTTTGTGAAATGACTTCTTTTGAGACTAAAGACCAATGTACAAAAACAGGAAAATGGTATGGGACATGTAAATCCGATCAATATTCGGCGGATAGGAATTTCGTTAGCTTATCGGATTCGGAAGATACATACCAATACAAAATTGGGTTGGAGCATTGTTCCGTTAAAACCGATGCCAAGTGTTCCGATGAAACCGATGCTATCCTCAGCGAGTGTCCTTCCAAAAGTAATACCGCCAATAAAGTCCCTGCATGTGTTCAATGCCCGCAATTTGATGCTACCAACCCAGGATGTGGAAAAAAAGGTACGTGGAAATCCCGTGCGGATGTAGAATGGACAGCTGATGGTAATGCATACGGTTGTGTTCACGCTTACGACCCATACAACTTGTTAAGTTTGACAACCGGCGGTTACGAAGAACCTAGTGATGATATATGCGATTTCCCCTGTTATCCAGCAGGTTGCATGACTGTCGTCAGTGCTCCTTACATGCAATGCGTAGATGATAATGATAATATCATAAAGGGAGGACGCGAAGTTAGTAAAGTTGCATGTGAACAATCGCCGACTGGTACAAATGATAATAATGTTTGTACATTTGATCCCGAAGAGTATTGTCCATTTGCCGTTGCAATTGATCCGACTATATGTAATTCAGAACCATGGGCAACTCGATGTGCAAAGACGTGCTGCCCATTGGTTTGCGAACTCGCAACCCTGGATATGTGTAATGACTTGACTTACAGTGACTCTCACAGCAATTGTAAGAAAACATGTTGTGAGTTGAAGGGACACGACGACTGTGCAACTGATATCATAAAATGTAAAGGTACCAGTGCAGACGACCTATTATTTCAAGATGAATGTAAACAGACCTGCTGTATTGTGGATGAAATAGAAGATGTTAGAGATCTGCATTATTCTTGTACATTGGATAATGAATCACCGCCGTCTATGACAGCGTACCCTGAATCATTTCAGGCTACGAGTGGCACTATACCTAACGATTACGATCATGTTTCTACATTGGAACAGTGTCATATGTTTTTTGTAAGAACCGACCAGATGACAACTTTTGAAGAAACCGACGACAATAGTGGGTGTAGCCACGACACTCAAAACAAAGTAGTCTGGGGAGGGTATACACCACATCACACATGTTCTGATGCTAATAAATGCATTTTATTCAAGGAACAGGAAGAATCGGAGGACACGGGCTATCTTGAACCAAAATGGATGAACGACCATTGTGAAGTCTCGTATGCAGAAAACAATAATGGAATCAAATGCGAGGCGCCATTTTCAAGCGAAGAAAGTTGCATGACGCCAGGCACGTGGAGAAACACGTGTGTACTTCCCGCTAAGCACGAAACCGGCTGCACACATTTTAATAAAAGAACATCTGGTATTGATTTTCAGAAACTTAATAAGGGAACAACCACACTAGATTCGGGGACTCATGCTGAAAACTGTCAGATAGAATGTCTGCCAGGATCATACAAGTCTACAACATATGGTCACCTTAAAGCCGGGTGTTACAAAATCGGTGACAAGGATTATATTAAAAATGACCCGAGTCGGTGTCCGAGAAATGTGTTCTCAGATGGAGCACCTCAAGAGTCGGAGAATGTTTATACTACATACAGAGATATATGTATACACACCAGAGCTAGTGGTGATTGCACCGTTCCAGAATATACCAACGAAACATCGTGCGTAGCATCCGGCAAGTATAAATATGTTTATAATCCAGATACGCGAATAACATCCTGTAATCGACCAGGAGCTCATAATGTTCCCGAATACTACAACGATCCTGTATATGAAGTGAAGGATTGTAAGAAAAACATCCTTGGTATTACCCATTGTGACTACGTGAGAACGAATCCAGATATAGTTGATGGAATTCACGGGCATTGGGCAGATTATGTTTGTAGTCCACACTTAGAAAAATGTAGCAATTATGATGATGGATATTTGCTAACCAGAGCAAGAGCGGCGGCTTATGGTGGATATATCCGCAAATCGGCTGTAGACATAAACGACCTCTCAAAACCATGTCCAGGAGATACGTTTCGCATCCTCAATTTTAAGTTATGTGAGTTGAGAATAGAGATTTTTGTCTTGGATTATACTGATACAGATCATCTGTGTACACGAACTGACTTGGATTGGGACGCTACAAATAATGATTGTAAATACAAAGACTCAACGTGGAGCACAGATAGACAACAATGCGAAAAAATTTCAAAAACGTGTTGTACTTCGGGTGATACCGATAATGTGTGTGATGATCAGATAGGTGGCAATTGTTATTGGGACCGTGAACGAGTCACTGGTACAATTGAAGGAGGCGGTGAAATCACAAATTTTGTTGACACAAAACATCATAACACCGCATTTACGGGGAAATTGCAGTTAGGAATCGACGAGAGTATTGCACGTGTCGAAGAGCTCTGCATGAAACCAACTTGTTTATGTGTAAACGACGACGGGTTTGATAATAATCAGTGTTCTCCTACCACCAACCAAACTGGATCCTGTTCACTGTCATTTTCTCAGTGTGATTTGTGGACTATGAATAAATACCATGTAGATGAAATGACCATAATCGATGACCCCAGTGTAGCATCAGGATGCTTATATTATATGGATAATAGTCAAGATGAGCCACATCTACACCAAAAGGTTTATTGGAACGAGGCAACATGTGTCCCAATAGACGGAGAGGATAATTGCGACTGTGGTGCGACAGACGAGTACCCCGGTCAATGCATATCTTTGATGCCGGAGTGGCAAAAATGGATTATGTCAGATTTGGGTCCAGAAACCTTCGAATGGGTAGATGGTAAATGTATGGTTACAGCACTCAGGGAAAAAAATGTTTGCCCCTATGTTTGCGATCGCGAACTAGAAAATTTTGTATTTGATGCTGCTGGAGAATATTTTTATTACTATGAGGGTAAAACAGTAAGTAAAGAAGCTTGCGAATCTCCAGCCGGTGTATGGGATCGAGAAGCACAATTTTGTAAAATCGACATGCCCCAAGTGAACCAACCACTGTATACAACACAATCGGATTGTGAAGGTGGTACTGGTGACGCACCAGCCGGTGTTTGGGTTCAGGATAGTTGTACAACCAACGAAAATGCGGCAGAATCATGTGCATGCGACTCCACAGTCGAAACGGGTTGTGACAGCGAGGTTTACACGGTTGACACGGCTCAAAACAAATGTTGCACCTGGACACCGGCATACTGTGTGTACGAACAGGATACATTAGGAAGCTGTTACGTTGCTACTGGACAACTAGACGATGCATACGATTGGTTCACAGCTGATTGCTTTTCGGATGATGGGGGAATATTATTAGACGGACGTGAGATCGACAAAGATCATTGTGAAATGACAACGGAGACCGCATTTCTTCCTTCGGTGTGCAAAGATAGTTCCGGTAATATATTGCATAATTTGGTGACCGAAACACAGTGTTCTGTTGCAGGCACATGGTTGGGTGGACATGTCAATACCGACTACGGTTATTGCGACGAAAGTGGTGTGACTGAACCTAGAAATAGTGACAGTATTGATAACAGAGACATTAACAACTGTGCAAACCCACCTGGAATATGGCGACCCGGGAAGTGTTATCTACCAAACATTGCTACTATAAAGGATTGTCGCGATGACATTGTAGGCTTTGTACATAGTGAAACTTCAACTATATTGGGTGGACGTGAACAATCACAAGTTTTATGCGAAGCTCCACCCGGTGAATGGAGTGACGGTACATGTAAAATGCTCTCCTTAAACGAACCAGGTAAAGATGGAAAATGGAAGGGTAAGTCACCATGCGAGGATGTCAGTGGAGTTTTTACTGAAAGTTGTGTCAGTGATGCAACCGCCTATTATATTAATACAAACGACCGCGGTTTCTGGGAATATACACCTACGGTACTTGGTAAGACGCTCGGGAAACTAGGAGGAACCCGCGCAGAGTCCAGGGAGAAGTGTGAGATCCCATCCCTGACATGGACAGACAGTCCGTTTGGCGGTGAAGCGGACAAAACACTATGCCATTACAATGAGAAAGAAACAAAATCATCATGCACGGAATCATCTGACTACGAGGACGCATTGTGGCACGAGGGTACCTTCGATGGGAGTACATTCGCTAAAATTACGAATATATATTCGTGCATGGCGGCGGTGGGGACATCGTGGCAGAATGCAGATTCGCATGCTTCCTCACACTTGGGAATTTGTAAAAAAGATAACGAAGACATAACATACGACGATCGGAAACTCCAATTATATTATTACTCGAATTGTTTGGCTGAGGGTGGTACCTTTGAAGGTTTTCAATGGGGCAAGGGATACCAATGCAATGAATACGGGTATTCTTGTAACCCCAATGACATTACGACAATTGAAACGGAGAGACCATCTGGATGTTATGTTGATACAAGTAGTCAAAAAATATATTTTAATGGGGCGACCACGAATGTCAGGTGTTCAAAAGAATACAACTGTATTTATCCTAGAGACAGAGGAGGATGTCAAATGGAATGGTATGGGACAAACATCCTTTTAAATGGTAAACGAGGCATGTCACAAGCATTATGTGAAATTGATACTGGGCTTTGGGTCCCAGGTGTAACAATCCCTGCATATGGACAAAGGGAAGTTTTGACCGGGGGACGTGAGATCGACCAAAATCATTGCGAAAACGTTGATTCGTATTTGGAGTGGTCGGACGGGTATTGCTACAAACCGAATGTGGAATTTGGTTATTGTGGTAACTGGGGACCTCCCCGGTGCTACTCCGACAGAATAAGTCTAGGGGGTGGACGGTTAGTGGACAAAGTCAGTTGCGAAGCTCCGGGGTATACATGGGGTGTATGTACCGGTCTTCCAGATGATGGTCAAGATCGACCCTGGCGGATAAGTAAAAACGGGTGTGAATTCCCCTTACCACTGTGGGTTGATTATTCCACCTGTTCAAACCCCGAAATTACAAATGAAGCGATGTGTGAAGCAGATCCTGTAACACGTACATGGGTCGAAGAGGAGACCACATGTGAAGACACCGATAGATCCTTGGCGTTATGTGAATTAAGAGCCTTTGATTTTAGCAGTTGGTGTACAAATGATCAGCGGTCAGAAACGAGCTGCGAAGGCGACCCTGGTCTTTGGGGACAATGCGACTGTAGTGGACAAACGTGTGTAGAAGGTCAAACATGCGTGGAGGGCACATGTCAAGACCCACCAGCATGTAGTCTCGATACAGAAATATCAGTATCTGGATTAAAAGCACAGAGAAGTTTTAACATTGATGATTTTGATTTATTAAGCAAAGGCACAATTGCATTGGACGATTACTATAAACGTTTAACGCGCGATGAATGCTATGAGTTTCATCAGGAATCTACCCTAGACACGGAGGATTCATTCGGGGATGTTGGCATAACCAAGTCCCCTCGTGGATGTACATATCATTTGGCAGCGCATGAAAATTTCAAAAATGATGACATAGGCTGGAATATCTGGTCATCATATAAAACATGTAAATCGGATGCACAATGTGTGGTATGGAAAGATTCGGTCTTAAACGATATGGACCGTGATCTATATTGCACATGTGCGGGTTCGATAGTGAACAGTGGATATTGTTATGGAGATTATCATTCGGAATACGCAATGTGCGATGCGTCCACGACGGGGTTGTACTTACAAACAGAACAATACCCTGACCCTACCAAAATATTAACGGAAGCAGAATGTCTAGCCTATCAAAAAGAACATTATCCTAGTTACGAGTTTAAGATAGTAACCTCAAATCGTCCCATAGGTTGTTCTAGGTTTAATCATCCTAATCCTACGAATCTCAACCGCGTTGAATACATGCCAACTTCTGGAACAGACCCCTCTGCATGTTCTGCCTTCAGTCAAGATTCGGGGTCTGAGTGTATTGTAAAGACCGGACCATGCCAATGCAGCGAAGACGAGGTTTGTAACACTGAAACTCAAAAATGTCATTCGGGTACATGTTACGACGCGTGTCCTGAATCACCCACCAATGATAAATGTTCATGTGGAGATACATTGTGCGATGTGAGCGAGAAATGCGACCAAGGTACATGTGTTTTGCCAGACCCATGTCAGACCACTGGCGAAACGGAACATGAATGGGTTCGTGATTATAATAATATTCGCAATGGTGCGTCGCATTATTGTTTATGTGGAGAGCAAATAATGCCACCTGGACAGTTTTGTTACGGTAATTATTCATCTTCACATGATAAATGTTCTGTATATCGAAACAGTAAACGAATATACGACACTTGTCGAGAAATGTACCTCGCGGTTGAAGAATGCAATGCAAACAATCAAAAGATCGAGATAGTTGACACATTTGTAGAGAAATGGTGGATGGATTTCGTCGATGAACGTACCCACAAAAGTAGGTGTGACGGTGATTGTCTATCTACACAGTCCGCCATCGGAGAAACATGTTATGATATCGACGGTACACAGAACGAAGCTTATACACTAATTGCCGCGGGTAGTCTCTGTGGAGGCAATGTACTAACCGGGTCCGGTAACTCTGTAGAAGAATGTGGTAATCTTTGTGACAGTGACGAACGATGTGACGGGTTTAGTATCGCTGGCTCTTGTCAATTAAATGACAACTGTACTTCTGATAACTACCAGTTACCTGGATGGAACGCATACAAAAGGTTCGCGCACCCCGGGTGTACAAATGTTCTTTTGGAACCATCGTGGGGGTTTGGCTACAATTATTACGGTCAATTAAATGACAACAAACTTATACCCATGGGGGAAATAACTTCAAGTATAATAAGGTGCGACAACGGAACCGATGCGATTGTATCGTTGGGCAACTGTTCCAATATTTCACCACCACCAGCCTTCGATGTAGATGGTTGCTCCGAGGGTACATTGGAAAACAATCTGTACGTGAATGATTTCAATTTTATCAATCCTGAAAACTACGCAATGTCCGCCGGTGGTGCAAAACCATACGGGTTTCGATTGAATTTGGAGAAATTTACACAAAGTAGTCCGCTTTATCAGAAATTACTGTTAACCAACCCTGTTGGTATATACCGTGCCGGTGTTGAAATATCGGATGCAGATTATCCAGCAGAGACCGCAAAGTTCGATGCACGTGGATATGAAGATTTCAGGTTAAATGAAACCATTTGGGTTACTTGGTCAAAGGGAGAACGTGGTACATTAGAAACCCCCAGTAAGTTAGACCCAATGCCGTTTGTTCGTGATTTTACTTTAAATGAGCTTTGGGAACAAGAAACGGTAGTTCCGAATCCAATGCCAGTACCACCTGGAAACTCCTATGTCCAACAATCTATTGGCGACGTTGAAAAACTTATTGAAACACCCACGGGTCGGATTCCCTCCGATTGTTTTATAAAGCACAAAAAGGCGGACGAAGCAAATACAAACAAAATATCATTGAAACGAGTAGCTTATAAATCTGCAAACAAGGCAGTTTTAATTAAACTGGACGGTGTTATAAAAAGCGGCGATAAAGTGGAACTGGTATGTTATCTTCCAGATCGTATGTCCAATTTACCCGAAGACGGACCGTACCATATGAATTTTGGCTATGGGTTAAAAACATTCCCCATTCTTGATTTAAAATATGATTATGATGTTATGTATGGTGGTAGAATTCACAATGCGGATCAAGCAACACAGACGGAGTTACAATTTGAAACCGTGACCTGCCAAAAAGCCGAATCCGCCATTGCTATGGTTGGTTATATCTTTACCTCCGAAAATGACTGGAGTAGTAATGGTTTGGACATTGCCGTAACGTGCTCTACAGGCACTGGGTACCATGGAAAGACTACTTGGGATGGCTCCGGCGATAATCTCCAAGTATATTCGTGTGCGGGCGAATTAAACGAAAAACGCGATGTACAATACTATTCGACCGATTTTCAAAGTTATGGTGCGGATGTCTTAAATCCACTATTAGGAGTCGTGCCTCGAGGATGTGTGATCGGCACAGCAATTGTTCCAGAGGTACCGCGTGGCTATGAGCTTGGCGATTGTGATGTTTTTACTTCAGAAACGAGCGAATGTTGTGGCTGTGTAAGGAAAACTAATCAAGAAAAATTTCGACTCGCCCCAAGTAGGAACACCCTTGCAAAACCCAGAAACTTCGGGTATTGTCCACCGATGGATGGACGTTCGACGGTGAAACAAACGACAGGGACGCCTGCTTCACTTACAAAAGACGAATGTGAGTCGCTGTTCAAAACCTCGGATCATTATGTCGCTAAAACTTCGACCAATGTAGGTGGTTGTTATATAACGGGTATTCAACCTTACGTTGGTTCTGGTTCCACTCCGGTGACTTGTGGAGAGAATACCATGTGTATAGGTAAATTTGGTAGCAATCTACGCGAAGATCCTGAAGGACTTGGCGAACCATTAACCGATGGGGAATGTCAGCGTTATTTTGATGTGAGATATGCATTCCAAACACTGTCAGACAACAGTTTAATGGGTGGATGTCAACAATACGACGACACTGTATTTTTCAACGATGTATCAAATAATATTAAATGTTCCGAAAATCACCCATGCATCAAACGCTCCACGAAATTTCACACCGAGGTGTCCAATTATGAGGAGTGTGATACATTTTGCTTATCAGAAGGTTACGAGCATTTTGCATACGGTGAAAACGAATGTTTGTGTACACTGCACAGTGATAAATATTCCTGTAATGGATGGATTAATTCCGATACACTCGTAACGTACGACTCTGCATCGATTGTAGATGGAACGTTGCAAGATAGTTGTCTATTCAACCCAACGTGTACTGAAGGATGGGAAGAATATACACCACAAATACGATGCGAAGACGATGACAAATGGTTTGATGATAATAATTTCGGCTGGGAGTCTTCTCCTTCTGGGTTTACTGATTGGAAACAAGAAAGCACTATGCGACACTCCTTAATTGATTTTACTGCCGACAATTTCAATCCGAATAGTTTATACAGTTGGAATATTCCGAGTCAGAGTTTTCAAGGTTGTATACCTACAATAACTTGGGATTTAACACCAGGTTGGAATTGGGTATCAGTCGGGGTAAGTCCTGTAGATTCTGATATTAATTCTGTTCTCACGGGATTTGCAGAGGGAGATCGTATTGTATGTCAGGGTGGGTTGGGCGAAGCGACGTATTATGGGTCGGACGGCTGGGCTGGGTCGCTTCAAAGCATGCCACCAGCTGGTAATATGTGTAAAGTCAACGTACAAAATGCCAACACGGTTACATTTTCTGGTTTGGTGCATACCGAATATACCTTTCATAAAGGTTGGAATTGGTTTGGGTTGCCTTCTAGCACAACCATGCTGTCTGATGTTACAGTCAACCAGTTGGGTATACTTGGAGGTAGCTTACAATGTAAGGATTCTAGCGGAATACCCGGTAATGCAATTATTCCTTCGAATACTGGATGTGCGGTGTACAAAGAAAATGAAGAAACCCAGACTATAGGTGGTCAGGCAAATGTTGGAAAAACGTGGATTTAATTGAATTTAATAAAAATATAGTATTTATCATCATAATAATTATATAAATGTATCAGGTTTTATTATTCCTATTCTTTTTATATTCGTGCAATGCCGATTATTTCGATACGGCGTGGGAACTTGAGCCATTGGATCAGTATACATCCGCAGCATATTTTAGAATTAAAATTGACGGCGTGTATAAAGATTCCGGTACATTGGCTGTACTATCGCTGGATGGTGGGGTTTCGGGATTGACAAACGAATCGCTAGTTCATTATGAATTTCAAAGGGACGATGGTAACGGAGATTGGGATGTTTTTTACCCCGGAACTACGGGATCGCACGATGGTCAGGTGTTCACTCTCCAGTATAAAGAAACCGACGACAGTGACGCAATACAGTTAATACCTACCTATTATATATTTCAAGATAACGATGACGGTGTTTATGAATATGTGACAGCGAGCGTCTCCTGTAGTATGACTCTAACTAATACGGGATTTCACAGTCAACTTACAAATCCTTTTAGCGAAGCAGAGTGCCAGACATACTATGAGAATAACAAAGCCGACTTTGCGAAATGTGCCTTACATGACGGACACTTTTGTCCAGATGATTTGCCAATACAGCCACATGCAACGGGTTGGGACCTGCCGCGTGGGTGTATAATGAATATTAAGAACGACGGATCGGTGTATGAGATGTACTTTAATTACCTTGTCTTTGATGAGGACGGAACATTTCACGCGGATGGTGCACCCGAAGTTGGCAAATGTGGTATGTTCGACGGCGTCTACACCGTATCTTGTTTAACTACACAGTGTGGTGGGTTGCCTCCGTGCAGCGTTTTCAACTCTCCAGTTTCGGAGGATTGTAAATGTTACGATACCGATATAACTACCGGAGAATATTGTCACGGGGATTTTAATTCGAGTTATGCATTGTGCACCAACACAGACGGGACGGAATCTTTATCACCATGTGTATGTTTTAATCAAGTAGAAGTGGACAGTACGAACACCTACTGTCACGGTTCATTCGTCTCCCCATATACATTTTGTCCTAATCAAAACGGAACACAGGTTATAGAATCAACATGTTATTGCAATGGGGAACAACAAAATGATGGATATTGTTACGGGACCTTTTGGTCATTGTCGCCCATTTGTGGTATTAATGTAGCACTTCCCGAATCATGCTATTGCAACGGATATGAAATAGACGGGGGATATTGCCAGGAAGATCATACGACTACACTACCATACTGTCAAATGGGTGCAGTATCCACTGAACGATGCTTTTGTGTATTTAATAACGCTGCCGCTTGTGAGATCAATCAACTATGTACAACCGACACACAAAAATGTTTATATCCAAGCTGTCCCGGCGGACAAATTAGTAATATATGCGACTGTAATGGTGAAACTTGTCACGTTGGTAATAGATGCATAGCTTCTAGTTGTGAGGACACGTGTCCGAACGACGTAATGATTACTCTACCATGTATGTGTAACGGTATCGAACAAACTTCTGGTATTTGTACAGAAACTGGACATGTGCCTGCTTGCTCCGGAACTTTACCATGCGCATGCGGTGATGTAGAAATAACAGATGGGTTTTGTCACGACGACGTTTATTCACAGTTAGACAAATGTGTTGCAAATATTATATTGGGTGCAGAATGTCACTGCTCGGAGAATAATGAATGCGCCCAGGACCAAATTTGTGCCACCGGACTTTGCATTAACGACGCCATTTGTGATACTGTCGTGGAATACCAATGCACTTGTGCGGCAATTACCTATGGTGGTAATGACAAATATGATCCAACGATGACATCGACAGAGTGTGAAGATTATGCGACGGAAAATCAGTTAACGTTTAACCTTTACACGCCCCCTGTATGCAGCGACCCCAATTATGACAATGAAGAAGACTGTATAACTCATGCTGAGTGGTACCAGTACGGGTGGCGCGGGGACGGTACAGAGTGGTGGAAGTGTAAAGCGGGCGAGGAGTCCAATGGTAACAAGATTTTCCTCAATGGACAACGCGCCGCATCAGAGGCATTATGCGAGGCACCTGCTGGTCAATGGGGACAACCCTCTACATTTACGACGGCTGCTCCTACAACTACGGCTCCTCCTACAACTACGGCTGCTCCGGGTACATTTGGCTGTAGCGATACTAATTATGCCAATGAAGCAGAGTGTATAACTACCGGCACTTGGACCGATGATAATTGTCAATACCAACTCGGTGCTCAACGCAGTGCAACAACGAATGCATGCTCGGCGCCAGCTGGTACCTGGGATGGCACGACATGCAGCGACGCCAATTATGACAATGAAGAAGAGTGTACTACTGTCGGCATTGTGGGGGGGGGGAAGGCAGACTTTATTTGTATAGCTAACCTCAATGGACAACGCGCTGCATCACAGGCATTATGCGAGGCGGATGCTGGTACTTGGGGAGGTGACAGGCGGAGACTCCGTGAGTCTAGGACTGTCGGACGGAGACTCAGTGAGTCTAGACCCGCTGGGTGTTCGCGCGCAAGAACAGAAACAGGTCCCGATGTGTACGAAATCTTTTGGAACGAGGGTTTGAATGGCGTTACCGCGGATCCACAATGTGACATAGCGTTGCATTCATGTGTCTATAAAAAGCAAAACACATGTTCGGAGGGCGATCAATGTGGTAATGATGGGAATTGTATTCCTAAATGCGACCCATTCGATGGTTCGGCTATTGTCGGAGACTGTAATTGTGGGGGGACTGTTTTACCGACGAATACATATCATTGTAATTTAGGGTGGGCTACAACGAGTTTAGCATGTCCAACCGGTGTAACAGGATCCACATGTTCGTGTAAAATAGAAGGCGGGGCGGATAATCTTTGTGAAGATAGTGATACGTGTTACAATGGCGAGTGTCGTAGTGCATGTGCAGATAACGTAGAACTAACGGACCCGTGCTTTTGCGATGCTACGGACGTTTCAACTGGATATTGTCACGACAATTCTTTTCACAGTGATTATTCGAGATGTTCCGAAGGTGTAACAGAGACACCGTGTACGTGTTCGGACGGTACCGATTGCGCTGTGGGAGATATTTGCTCCGATGGAAAATGTCATTGTATGAATTGTGATTGTCACTATGATATTATAAGTCTGACGGGTTGTGAGAATTGTTGGAGTAACGGCGATTACACCGTAGGTTGTCTTCCCGGACAAATGTGTTCATCCACTACGTCATCGTGTATCGATGAATGTTCTACTACAGATACAAATATCACAGAAGTATGCATTTGTCGTGATGAAGAAATATGGTCGAGCAAAACCGTTGAGATTATACTGGACAGGTTCGATGCAACGTATGACAGTATAACATACGATCTTTGCAGTGGTTCTACCGCATCAGTGACCTGGAAGGGAACACACAATATACAAGAAGTGACGGCAGAAGGATACTTTGCGTATGATAAGGCACCGAACGCCGAAAGAGACGGATATCGTATAGGTGGTGAGATCATTGGACACCATAACTATGGTCATAGTCAAAATATAGACGGACTAGGCGCCGATGTAAATGAACCGAGATATTTCGTTTGTACATCGACCCCGGTAAGATTTTCCACCCAATGTCCCACCACGTGTTACGGAACATGTACTTTGGACACCATGACGGACCAGACATGTCTTTGTGAGTCAGAGACTTGTCACCAATTCGAAACATGTTCAGGGACGCAATGTACACCGCCACCAACATGTTCAGATGGGGTGGAAATCAGCCAGCCATGTAGTTGTAACGGCGTTTACATACAGACTGGATTTTGTCACAGTGGCATTATTTCTGAGTACGACGTATGCAGTGAAGAATATGTAGAACCCACTACTCTATCTGTCGATATTGCAGTCTCTACACCGTACCATGGTACGAACAGTAGAGTTCAATGGGGTATTAGGAATAAAGCCACCGGAGCTGATCTTGCTTCTGGTATCGCCGGTGAGACTGAAACCATTACTTTAAATTATGGGAACGAGTATGAAGCATACGGAACGGAAATACCTTCATCGTATGAATCGTTGGGTTCAACGGTTTACACGTATGATGGTTGGAGTAACTCCAAATTGACTGTTAAAAACGGCGACGACCAAATAATATCTTTCTCTGGTCCTGCGTATGGTAATAATGGGGTTGAAGCAACGGAAACTTTTACCGTGGCATTGCCGACACCCCCACCGTTTATAAGTCCTCCATGTTTTTGTGACAGTTCATGTCCGCACCCAGACTGTTCAGGCTTAAATAGTCCAGAAACAAACTGTTTATGTGGACAAACGGTAATTGTTGATGGATATTGTCATGGATCATTCTCGTCGGTAGACCCGATATGTCCATCCGGTATTTTGACCAGTGATGTTATACCATGCATTTGTGCGGAGGGAGTCAATTGTGAGACTGACAAAGAATGTCAAGGTGACACATGCACCTATCCGGATTGTAGTACAGACGGTACGACACTTGTATCGAAATGTATATGTGGCACCGAAGTCATCGAAAATCAGGAATATTATTGTCATGGGACCTATTCTTCGGATTACCCATTGTGCACTGATAACCAGAATATAATTCCTACGTGCCTTTGTAACGGTGATGAGATTTCAAGTGGGTATTGTCACGGGACCTATTTTTCGGATTACCAAAATTGCGACGGTGATACAAGACCGTGTTCATGTACTAAATCATTAGAGTGCGCGACTGACGAAGTTTGCAATGGTGTAATATGTGAATTAAAAACGTGTGCAAACAACAAGAATATAATTTCTAGGTGCAGTTGTAACGGTGTAGAGATTTCAAATGGGTATTGTCACGGGACATATTCTTCGGATTACGTATTGTGCACTGACAATCTGGAAATAACCTACACGTGCTCTTGTCATGGGGAGGATAAAGAAAATGGATGGTGTTACACCGAAGGTTATTCGCAATATGGACCATGTACATTGGACGAGGAAATAACCTCCACGTGCTTTTGTCATGGACATGATAGAGAAGTTGGTCAGTGTAATACCGATGGATATTCCTACGATTATTTATTCACCTTTAAAACGTCAGGGGCGCCAGATCCAAGTAAATCATTGACCATCGAGGAATGTGACACATTTGGACTGAATTCAGAATCTTACCCGAGACCAAGTCACGGTACGTATGATGCAACGGGTGCTAAACCTGCCGGGTGTCTGTTGCGATCACAGTTTGGACTACCGTATTACAGACCAGACGATAGTTCTGCTTCAGGCGATTGTTCCGAGGATTGGCAATGTATCGAGTGGATAGAAACGCCCATTCGCCCGTGTGCAAACAACCAAAATATAACCTCTACATGTAAATGTAACGGTGTAGAGATTTCAAGTGGGTATTGTCACGAGACCTATTCTTCGGATAAACCGAATTGCAACGGTGATACAAGACCGTGCAGCTGTTCATCTGGTAACGATTGCGTGACTGGCGAAGTTTGCAATGATGGTACATGTGAAATCCCTTTAGTTGATAGGATCGAGTTGATAACTGAGAATCTACCGGATCTCACCGAAAGCTTAACACAAAGCGAATGTCAGGATGTATATGATAATATATACAACGAAGGAAATAGCATGACCATATGGAGCAACGGGTATACTCCATACGGATGTCAACTAGACAGTAACAGTTATGTATATTTCAACACAAAATATATGTCTCCAACAGAATGTTCGTCTTCCCAATCATGTATCAAATGGAAGACGGAACATGTTCCCATAAGTGATTGTGATACCGGTTATAATGCCCGGGAATGTACATGTAATGGGGCATCTTGTTCGGCTGGCAAAGTATGTGACGGTACATGTGGAGATCCATATGATGCTTTATTCACCTTTAAAACCTCAGGGGTGTCGGATCCAACTAAAATGTTGACTGCAGATGAATGTGACACCTTTGGTCTGAATTCCGTTTTTTACCCACGGGATACGGTGACGGCAGAAGAGGGTCAATCTAATACTAAACCACATGGGTGTCTGGTGCGACCGGCGTGGTTAAGACCGTATTACAGTTCGGGTGGAACTCCGGACGTTTGTTCCGAGGAATGGCAATGTATCGAATGGATAGATCCGCCAGTGGCAGACGTATGTTCTAATACAGATGGGTCCGTAGCGGTTCTACGAAAATGCACCTGTGGGACTTCGGTTGCAGAAGTGGGTCAATATTGTCACGGGACCTATTCTTCGGATATCCCAAATTGCGTCGGTGATACAAGACCGTGTTCATGCACTGAAATATTGGATTGTCAAACTGACGAAGTTTGCAATGGCGGTCAATGTGAAGTTACTTTTGATTCTTACTTCACCTTTAGAAACGACGGGGCGCCAGATCCAAGTAAATCGTTGACTGAAGATGAATGTGAAGCCTTTGCCCAGAATTCGGAATCAGCGTATTCAACGACGATGTATCCAGCGGGGGGTAGCGCACCTGCTGGATGTATGGTTGATGGGTCGGGCGCCGCGTTTGTACGGTACTCGGCATCGTCGAACTACGATTGTTCCGACACATACAATTGCGTCGAGTGGAAAGATCCGGACAATAAATCTATAATACCGTGTGCAAACAATCAGGTAATACAAACCGCATGTAGTTGTAACGGTGTAGAGATTTCAGATGGGTATTGTCACGGGACCTATTCTTCAGATTATCCATTGTGCACTGACAATGAGGTAATAGAAACCGCATGTAGTTGTAACGGTGAAGAAATTTCGAGTGGGTATTGTCACGGGACGTATTCTTCGGATAAACCAAATTGTGACGGGGATACAAGACCATGCACATGTACTGAAATATTGGATTGTCAAACTGACGAAGTTTGCAATGGCGGTCAATGTGCGGTACCAGCGTGTGCAAACAACCAAAATATAACCTCTACATGTAACTGTAACGGTGAAGAGATTTCAAGTGGGTATTGTCACGGGACCTATTATTCGGATAAACAGAATTGTGACGGTGCTACAAGACCGTGTTCATGTACTAAAGTATTGGATTGTTCATCTGGCGAGGCATGTGGTAGCGGCACATGTGAAGTTACTTTTGAGGTTTCGTACAATATTAGAAACTCGGGTAAATATGACTCATCTAAGATGTTGACTTTTGAGGAATGCGAAACCTTTGCCAATAATTCTGAATTAGCGGCTGATACGGGGGTGTATTCCGCGGGGGGCGGTAAGCCCGCTGGGTGCATGATTGGAAGCTCAGGGTGGGTAAGGTGGCAGATTGAAGAAAACGGGGATTGTTCCGAATCATACAATTGCATTGAGTGGATAGATCCACCCATTGATGATTGCGGTACAGGGGTTATTTTTCGTGGGTGTACATGTGGTTCAGTCACATGTGGACATGGCAGCACCTGTGAACAGGAGGTATGCATTGTCCCTTTAATCGACAAGATAGAAGTGAGAACAGAGAATGCCGTAGATATGACCAGAGCCTTGACAGAAGGCGAATGTCAGGATGTTTTTGACTTAGGCGAACTATCTGATGGTCATTCGATGTTTACAGGAAGTTATGACGACAGTCCATACGGATGTATATTACGCACTAACGGTTACATATATTACAACTCGTTTGTGTCGAACATAGACTGTTCAACGGATTATGACTGTATCGAGTGGAAGGCAGAGCATGTACCAGTAAATGAATGCGGTACCGGGTTGATTCATAGAGAATGTACCTGTGATGGGGCATCTTGTTCGCCTGGCAAAGTATGTGACGGTACATGTGGAGATCCATATGATGCTTTATTCACCTTTAAGACCTCGGGGGCGTCAGATCCTAGTAAAATGTTGACTCCAGATGAATGCGACACATTTGCCGAGAAATCAACTAAAGCGTATTCAACGTCGGTGTATTCCGCGGGGGGCGGTAAGCCAGCTGGATGTATGATTGGGGGGACAGGGACCGCGTATGTAAGGTATCAGGCAACGTCGAACGACGATTGTTCCGAAGCATACAATTGCGTCGAGTGGATAGATCCGCCCATTGATGATTGCGGTACAGGGGTTATTGTTCGTGGGTGTACATGTGGTTCAGTCACATGTGGACATGGCGGCACCTGTGAAGAGGAGGTATGCATTGTCCCTTTAATCGACAAGATAGAAGTGAGAACAGAGAATGCCGTAGATATGACCAGAGCCTTGACAGAAGGCGAATGTCAGGATGTTTTTGACTTAGGCGAACTATCTTCTTATAATAGAATATTTACAGGAAGTTATGACACCAGTCCATACGGATGTATATTACGCACTAACGGTGTAATATATTACAACTCGTATGTGTCGAACATAGACTGTTCAACGGATTATGACTGTATCGAGTGGAAGGCAGAGCATGTACCAGTAAATGAATGCGGTACCGGGTTGATTCATAGAGAATGTACCTGTGATGGGGCATCTTGTTCGCCTGGCAAAGTATGTGACGGTACATGTGGAGATCCATATGATGCTTTATTCACCTTTAAGACCTCGGGGGCGTCAGATCCTAGTAAAATGTTGACTCCAGATGAATGCGACACATTTGCCGAGAAATCAACTAAAGCGTATTCAACGTCGGTGTATTCCGCGTCGGGCGGTAAGCCAGCTGGATGTATGATTGGGGGGACAGGGACCGCGTATGTAAGGTATCAGGCAACGTCGAACGACGATTGTTCCGAATCATACAATTGCGTCGAGTGGATAGATCCGCCAGTGGCAGACGTATGTTCTAATACAGATTGGAGCGTAGCTGTTCTACGAAAATGCACCTGTGGGACTTCAGTTGCGGAAGCGGGTCATTATTGTGACGGGACCGTTGCTAAAGATCATTCCAAGTACAATATACGATCGTCGGGCGCGAGTGATTTAATCAAAGTTTTAACTCAGGACGAATGCACGGTATTTTCCACCACGGCGGCGGTGAGGGGCGACGAAGACGAAGATATGCTGGTTATGCAGTGGGATAATCGACCACGTGGGTGTTATATGCGTCGAGATCACCCATACATGTATTATAACGATGTGCTCAGCACTTCGGGCGATCCATGTGGTAGCGGGGATACTTATAGTACAATGGATTGTATAGAATGGGTGGATCCGCCAGTCGAACAATGCATAGATAGTAGTTTTAACCTCCGAGCATGTGTTTGTGCTCCGACAAAGGCGGTTGCGGTTACATACGACAGTCAAACATATGATATATGTAATGGAGACACCGCGACAGTTGCATGGAACGGATTACACAACATACAAGAAGTGACTGAAGATGGGTACACAAAATATGCTACGGCAACCGCCGCCGAAAAACTATCGTACCATATAGGCGAAGCCATCCATGGGTTTGAAAACAACGGTCACAGCGAAGTTATCGATGGACTCCAAGCTTTAGGCTTTAGGTTAGGTCAAACAAGATACTTCATTTGTACAACGCACCCGGCTAGTAAATTTTCCGTCCAATGTAATGCCGGATGTTTGAGCGGTATGGATTGCAATGGTGGTGTATGTACGTATCCCGAATGCACGAATACTGATGGGACCGAACTCATGGCGGCATGCCAATGCAACGGTGAGATAGAAAACAAATATTGTTACGGGACGTATTCTTCGGATAACCCGTCGTGTACCGGCAATATAAGACCGTGTTCATGTACTCGAACATTGGATTGTCAAACCGACGAATATTGTACCGCTGGAACTTGTACTTCTCAGATTACACAAACCATAACGTTAAGTTCCGGGTGGAATTGGTTGTCTATTGGCGTAACCCCATCGGACAACGATAGAGCAGTATTATTTCCAAATTTAGAACACATGGATAAAATTATATCCAGAGACGATGGCAATGCCATATACTATGACTTTGGTGGTGGCAGTATCATGTGGGACGGCAGATTAACGGACATACCACCGTATCAACTTTTACAGATCAAATTGGGAAACGAACAAACCATAACCTTTTCGGGTATACCAGTCAAAGATATTACGATCCCAACGGGTTGGTCATCGTTTGGATTACCAGTAGGCGATGACATTGCCATAGAGGATTTCGGTGCCATTTTAGGACTAGAACACATGGATAAAATTATAGCTAGAGACGACGGCAATGCCATATACTATGATTTTGGTGGTGGCATTACCATGTGGGACGGTAGATTAGGTACTATCAAACCTGGGCAGGGGTACTTAATTAAAAAGACAACTGCTGGCACATACACCGTACGATAATCGTTTAAATTAAAAAATAATTACTATTTATTTAGATCCACGTTATACAAATGAAACTACCTATTTTGTTATGCTTACTTTTTATTTCTAGTAGTTATGCGACTTGTATGGATACATGTGATACTTCTTATGGCACTTGCTACGACAATACGGAGGTTTCAGGTTGTACCAGTGACGCCGACTGTTGCCCTACTACATCTACTGCATGTACGGATACATGTGATACTTATATGGGCACTTGCGCCGAGAATACGGAAGTTTCAGGTTGTACCAGTGACGCCGACTGTTGCCCTACTGCATGTACGGATACATGTGATACTTATGGTGGCACTTGCAACGACAATACGGATAAATCTTGTACCAGTGACGCCGACTGTTGCCCTACTGCCCCTACTGCATGTACGGATACATGTGATACTTATATGGGCACTTGCGCCGAGAATACGGAAGTTTTAATGTGTACCAGTAACGCCGACTGTTGCTCTACTGGATGTACGGATACATGTGATACTTATATGGGCACTTGCGCCGAGAATACGGAAGTTTTTGTGTGTACCAGTAACGCCGACTGTTGCGCCGTCTGCGATACAACGGCGCGACCTGTAGCCGATCCACCTATATATGGAGCTGCCAGGCAAAGCCAGCCATATGGTGATGAACATATGAACATGATATGTAAAAAGGATTTTGATAATGACAACTCATGTACCGTCTGTCCAGATGGCAAGACACGTTGCCTTTATGACAGCGATTGTTCGGTATGTCTCGATGCTGACGATGCAGGAAAACGATATTGTGCCAACAGCCCCAACACTGTCGAATGCACGAACGACTACGATTGTTTCGGGTACACTTCCGGTTATATCCAAAACATATACTTTGGAGCCGATGCTAGTACGAGCATATACTATGGATTAGAATGTTCACAAAACATCTGTACTGACGGCATGACCATATGTGCACACGATAACGATTGTTATATATGTCAGTCGAGCGGCGTATGTGGAGTATATGCAGATGTTTGCGACCCGAACGATGAAGGGTTACCAACATGTACACCTCTGTGCCTTGACCCGGTTGACACTACTGGATACTCCAACGTAGTAACGGATCGAAGGGCAAACACCGGACTTTCAGACACACCGTTTATGTATTGGAGCTATGATAACGCCGATTTCGCATGTGCAGAAGGTTATAGTGGAATTCCGGAGGCGGAATGTAATAAGGGTCAACCGTTGGTACTATCGGGGTGCGATGTAGCGGAAGTACCGTTCAGTGGACCGGATTGGGCGGATGGAGACGACGGTAGTGTTGGAGATGCGGGTTCTCATTCGACTCAAGATCGTTTCCGTATAGTCATCGATGGGGTTGAGAAAACAACCGGTACACTCGGAATATTTGAAGGGGAAACTATAATCCACCGATTAACAGATTCAAATCTTGTGGTGAATCAAATGCTTTTAACAAACATCTACTCTATCGATACTAATGTGGACTGGAATGTTTGGGATACACAATTTAAAACAGGAGAAGATACTGATGACCCCAACGGGAATAAATTTACATTGAAGTTTTGGGATGGTACTACTGAGATTACACTCAGTCCTGAATACGAATATAATAACGATGGCAACGTCGCTTTTATTACCTTCACCAACCCGACATTTTGTACTGAACCAAGTACCACGGGGTACGTCTTTACTAGCGCGACTGGTTCTCTAGCCAAAGGTTCGTTCAGTAGAACCGGTATCTCATGCGCCAGTGGGTACAGTGGGGAAGTTACTATAAATGAATGTACCGAAGCTGGACAGCCCTACTCTGTAAGTGGATGCGTTGAGGTTACGGAATGTACTACACCAACTACCGCGGGGTACGTCTTTACTAGCGCGACTGGTTCTCTAGCCAAAGGTTCGTTCAGTAGAACCGGTATCTCATGCGCCAGTGGGTACAGTGGGGAAGTTACTATAAATGAATGTACCGAAGCTGGACAGCCCTACTCTGTATCTGGGTGCGTTGAAGTCCCCACATGTGGTACTGGGGTAGCTACGCACGACTGTTTGTGTAATGGGGCAAGAAGATTGCGACGACGGCTTTCTACTGCCACATGCGTGTCCGGAGAGACTTGCCATTCGGACGGAACGTGCTCCGTACCCGTATGTACTACACCAAGTACCACGGGGTACGACTTTACTACCGCGACTGGTTCTCCAGCCAAAGGTTCGTTCAGTATAACCATATCGTGCGCCAGTGGCTACTATGGTATACCTACTGCAAGTGAATGCAACGAGGCTGGACAGCCCTACTCTGTAATGGGATGTCAGATTCTGAATCAATGTAGTGAGGTATTTCAAATTGGTGGAGGCAATTCGTGCTCTTGTAACGGTGACGTGATTTCAAGCGGGTATTGTCATGGGACCTATTATTCGAATAACCCAAAATGCGACGGTGAAACAAGACCATGCAGTTGTTCATCGGGCAACGAATGCGTGTCCGGAGAGACTTGCCATTCGGACGGAACGTGCTCCGTTGTCGTTGTACCCGTACACTGTGAAGGTGAATTTGGCGGTTACGGCGCATGTTCCGATGGCAAAAAATCCAGACAGTATGATGTTACTATATCCGCGTCTAATGGTGGTGACGACTGTGACCATCCCGACGAATACATAGATGAACAAGTCTGTATCGGATTGATTGGTGACCAATGTTCGGATAATGTACATTGTGACAGTGATTACTGTGATAGCAATAGTTGCGCCGAAGCCCCAGGTGCTTCCGGGTCATGTAATCCGGGACATGAGTTAGTAGGTGACGCATGCTCCAAATGTAAGGTTGGACGTCATTCTAACGGACTTCAAGCCTGTTCCAAATGGGCAGATCGATATTTTGCCGGTAAATCCAAGAAAACATCAGCTGTAGACATGCGCGCGTTGATTGAAGAACAAAAAGCTAACTTAGATATTGGAAATCGACGACGTAATGTACGTGATATGCTCAAGTGGATGAAGAATGAAATTATTGGATTATCTCGCAAAGTTAGATTAAAGAAAGACACGCTCTCCTTCTCTGCTGCATTTTCACAGCGTTTAACTTCTCGTGGAAACGATGTCGATGTTTTTGTTCCTAAAACCAAAACAAAAATAACAACTGCTCAAGCTTGCGACGAAGCAGATGTAGATGTTTCATCTCAGACGGTTCCATATGAAATTAGCCAGGATGAAGGTGAAACGGCATTGGTATGCAAGGGTTCTACCCCAATTACTAAACTTTTGATGGAAAGAGATGGGGAAGTCCACGATGAAGAAAACGACGTATACAAATACGCATGCTGGAATGGAGCAGGTTGGGACGCGGACGTACAAGTGGCGGATGGCGGTTCCTACACATGTGGAACACAAAAGTTCTTTGTAAACTCTCTTTCTGGTGTTACGTGTGACGCAACGGACCCAGTATCCAGCGCCGATTCCAACGTCGATGTCGGTACAGACAACTGTGGAACGATTGCAGAAGGTGAAGTTTGTACCGATTACACTTGTAATGCAAACTTTGTGAGCCAATCCGGTCCTAGTTGTACCGTAGATGGTTACCAACCGGCAGTCTGTGAATGTCCAGTTGGTCATGTTGAAGATGGCGCCGCGTGCCAAGCTGCTACGATTAGTAAACCAGTCGCTTGGGGTGCACAAGTAGGTGGCACATTGAACATGCCTTTCTATATTCAAGTAATTATCGACGATGTAGAACAGCTGACGGGTGTTGTCGGGGTGTTCAACGCCAATGACGAATTAATTGGGTCTACGGACGAAATAAAAGATGATGTTTCTCCTACCGAGGGTTTTGTAGATGATTACCAAGGGAATGATTTTGTAGGTAAAAACGTGTTCTATCTCGGTGCGGCAGCAAGTACAAATGGCGGGGCGTTAACATTTAAGTTTTCCACGGACGGTACAAATTCTTTTGATATCAGTGCACCAACTGCTATAACATATGCTGATGGTACAGACGACGATCTTTCGCCCGCGTGGGATTATTACCCTATGGTTGACGCTGTAACGCAAACCATAACATATAATACCGGCTGGACATGGATTTCCTTTGGAGTCGAAAAACAGACTAAAGCAATTAGCACTATTTTCGATAGTATGAACGGGGGCGAAAAGTTTGAATGTCAGGGAAATATTGGTAGCTCACAATACATAAAAGATTATGGATGGTATCCTGATATGGATTTTCCGGATTATCATATGTGTAAGGTAAAACTTGGAGATGACAAAACTGTATCTGTAAAGGGAAAGGTAACATCTGTTACATACGATTTAACTCTAGCATGGACGTGGGTGGGGGTTCCGGGACTAGAAGATATCAATCTAAGTACATTTCTACCTGGAAACTTCGAGCAGGGCGATAAGGTGGAATGTCAGGGAAATATTGGTAGCTCACAATACATAAAAGATTATGGATGGTATCCTGATATGAGTTTACCATTATTGGCTGCTAAAGGATGCAAATTGAAGAAAACTACACTTGGAACTTTCACTCAATCATTATAAAATAACATAAATTAATTTATTGTTAGTATTTAAAACCCAAGCACATACATAAATGAAACTATTGTGTGTACTTTATGTATTTGCATTTTTAATCGGTTCGACTCTAGCCACACCTGCCAGTTGGGGTGCGCCAGCAGGTGGTACATTGAACATGCCTTTCTATATTCAAGTAATTATCGACGATGTAGAACAACTGACCGGTGAAGTCGGGGTGTTCAACGCCAATGACGAATTAATAGGGTCTACGGACGAAATAAAAGATTCTGTTTCTCCTACCGAGGTTTTTGTAGATGATTACGAAGGTAATGATTTTGTAGGTAAAAACGTGTTCTATCTCGGTGCGGCAGCAAGTTCAAATGGTGGGGCGTTAACATTTAAGTTTTCCACGGACGGTACAAATTCTATTGATATCAGTGCACCAACTGCTATAACATATAAGGATGGTACAGACGACGATCTTTCGCCAACGTGGGATTATTACCCTATGACGGGTACCGCAACAACAGACTCCGGTCAAGACAATGCTGAAGCCTCGGACTGTCTTGAACCAAGTACCACGGGGTACGTCTTCACTAGCGCGACTGGTTCTCTAGCCAAAGGTTCGTTCAGTAGAACCGGTATCTCATGCGCCAGTGGGTACAGTGGGGAAGTTACTATAAATGAATGTACCGAAGCTGGACAGCCCTACTCTGTGAGTGGAT
>Ga0209534_10000655_pt1 | contig 39250 bp, 41 predicted proteins | sample COG_07_FD_184751 | JGI IMG/M metagenome (GOLD analysis project Ga0209534, IMG submission 184751) | Pelagic Microbial community sample from North Sea - COGITO 998_met_07 (SPAdes) (version 2) | ecosystem: Environmental > Aquatic > Marine > Neritic zone/Coastal water | place: Helgoland, sampling...
TAAATTCTTTCAAACCTGTAGTATCTGCGGCTGTAGTAGCTGCGGCTGTAGTAGCTGCGGCTGTAGTAGCTGCGGCTGTAGTAGCTGTGGCTGTAGTAGCTGTGGCTGTAGTAGCTGCAAGTGTAGTAGCTGCGGCTGTAGTAGCTGCAAGTGTAGTAGCTGCGGCTGTAGTAGCTGCGGGTGTAGTAGCTGCAAGTGTAGTAGCTAATGGAGTATCATTTAATTTATTTTTAGGATAAAATAAATAGAATCCAAGAGTTATAGGTTCGTTATATGTATGTGTGTATTCAACTTCTGAATTTGTTTCAAATTTATAAAATAATATATTGGTTTCCAAATTATTATTATATTGACTATATTGACTATTATAGTCAATAATACTATAATTCTTGAATTCTCCAATAAGATTTACTTTAGCACCGCTTACAATATTACTTATTTTTGGATCGAAATTTTCTCTTATTTTAAAACTAAAATATAATAATATAATAATTATTATAAAGCAAATTATTATTTTCATTAATAATATAAAATAAAATAAATAATTTTTATATTATATTTATTCTTTTTCTATATTACAAATATTATCATTTGAATAATTACCAACTTCATATTGACTAACATCTTCTATTTTATTAAGAACATCCGTATTAATAAGTTTTTTTACAGTTTTAAATGTTAATAAATTAGATGAATTTCCAACACCAATATTATTATATGCCTTTACAACTAAACTATATTCTTCTTCAGGTATTAATCCTGAAATTACATATTCACAATATTTACTACATAATCCAGTATTAATTTTGTCTATTTTAAATCCTTCTTTTTTTTTGTGTGTTTTATATACTAATGAAAAATAGCCATTTATAGGAGAATCACCAGAATTAGGTGGTTCCCAAATAATTGTTGCTTTTGTTCCATCATAAGATGTACTATGTAAACTTATTTTTGGGGGATATGGTTTACCTGAATCATCGTAAATCTCTGATGAATATTTATTATGTTTAATCCAATAACAATCTGCACCACAATCCCAACATTGTTTCTTACAATGTTTAATATCACACTCAGTTTTAGGATCAATACATTTAGTCATACAATCTATAGCATGCCGTGATACATTTTTACCTGAATCAAAATTGCAAATAGGTAAATCTTTACATTCATCTTCACAATCTTCATCAGAATATTCATTTTTACATTCATTTTTACATGCTTTTTCACACTCAGATCTAATACCCCTGATTTTATTAAATTTACACATTGGATTATTATCATCATAAAATGTAAATCCACCAATACGGCGATTAAAGAATTCTATATCGCCTTTTATAAGTAATGGACTACCACCAAAATATAAGGAATTTAATTTATCATATTTGCATATTTGTTTACCCATATGTTCGTTACACGTGCCTCCAACACATTTTTTGTTTTCATCACAATCATATATGCTTATGTCTTTATCATTGTCATAAAATTGAAATGTGTTAGATTTTCCATTAATAATAATTATAATATAGGTTTTTGTTACCATAATTTTAAAGGTATATAATTCATATATATTAGTTAATAAAATATCTTTAAATTCTATATCACCAACCATATTATTTCTATGTAATGTAAAAAATCCATCATCATTAATATAGATATACCAAAGATTTAGTCCGGAATGTACAATCATTTGATTTTTATTATTTTTAGATGCTGTAACACTAAATTTAAAACTCATATCTAAATTATTTATAGAAATAACTTCAATATAACTTGACTTATCTTGTTTTAAATCATACATTTGTGTATCATATTTTTTATAACATTTGTCATGTTCACATGTTGGACAAAGTCCCCCATCAGTACCACAAATTTCATTACTATTACAATCTGTGTTACTAACGCATTGTTGTCCGGTTTCTACATATGGTACTTTTACATCAGTTGAAATGTTGTGTAATATAATATATTTATTGTAATTTACATATATACCTTGTTTAGTTACTGTTGATTTTGATGTAGTAGACAGTGTTGTTTCTTGGGTAGACGGTGTTGTTTCTTGGGTAGACGGTGTTGTTTCTTGTGTAGACGGTGTTGTTTCTTGTGTAGACGGTGTTGTTTCTCCATAAAACCGTTCTTTAATATTATAGTTTAAATATATTAAACTAAATAATAATATAAAAAAAATTATATATTTCATTATATATAATAGAATAATTTATTTTTTATGACATTTAAATATATTAGTGCATAAATATTTTAAAATTATAGCACAAAATAATATTAAAATAATTAAAATGTATATTATATTATCTGATAATGTTAGTTTCATATAAAATAACCTATGTTTTATTTATAAATTTTGACATTTAATTTTTTCTTTTTCTCTTTCTCTATCTGCTTTAAGTTCTTTAATATTTTGTAAAGAACCTGATAAATAATGTATTTTATTTTTAAGCATATTAATAATAAATAATTGCTTTATTTTTTTAGAATTTAATAACAGTTTTAATTCATGATTATATTTTGTATAATTATTATTATCAATAAATGGTAATTCACCTTCAGTTAGTTCATTAACATCAGGAGATTTACTTGCCATACTATTTAAATAGTCATTTAAAATAGGACTATTTAAATCAATTTCTTTATCTTCTAAATTTAATTCCTTTTTAAAATTATCTAAAGAATTTTCAATATGATCTAAATTTTTTATATTTAAATCTTGAAATGATTCTTTTCTTAAATAAAATATTAAAAATAGTATTATAATTAGTAAAATTAGTATTAATATCATTAATATTTATATATAAAATAATTTTTCTATAACAAAATGTGGAATTAAATATATTACAACATTTAAATTTAACATTGATAACATAACCGCTAAAATTAATAATATTAATGATATTTTTCTTAAACTTTTAGCATACATATTGTTATACAATAAAACACCTCTTACAATTATAAATCCCGCTAAAAACCATGATAATATATTTCCTAATTTACACACCTTAGAACTTGGTTTAACAGATTTACCTATTGGATGATATAACAATTCACTATTAAAATATGTGAAAGGGTGTGCAAAACTGTACTTTGTCTTAAAATAATTTAAAACATAAATAATATAAATACTATGAATTATAGGAAGCAACATATAATATTATAAAAGATTATCTAATTGATCCATTGTTAAATTATTGATAATAATATTATTTATATTCGTTTCTGGTTCAACAGTATTAAATCCAACATCAGAATTATTATTACTATTACTACTGTCGGTTTTACATAGAGAACATTTTTCACACATATTATTACATCTTACTATATCTCCTGTAAGTTTAGTTTTTTTACCACAAATTACTCCTTCATTTGAATCATAACATTTACATTTACTACACTCATATTGATCATCTCCAGTATCATTCGTATATTTAGTTGGTTTTGAATTATTAGAATTATTCTTATTTTTATTATCATTTGGCAATGTTTGACATTTTTTACAATTATGACATTTCCAATTTTCCGAACAACCAAATATAGCACCTCCTATATCTTTTCCGCAAAAATAAGACCCATCTAATTTTTTCATACACCCACATTTATAACATATATCTTTTGGACTTACACCATTATAAGCACTGTAATCTTTTAATCCTTTTTTATTTTTTTTAGCAGATGGCAAATTAGATTTATTGTAATCAGGATATAAATCCTCAAATCTAAAATCAGTTTCACGCTTATCTATATATTTACTAAAAGCCTTTTTATCATCTTCATTATTTTTAACAAAATTATTGTTTATGTTGTTTACATTATTTAAATCTTCAACATTATTATTTGAGTTATTTTTAAATGGATTTGTATTAGGACCATAATCAATTATATTAGATTCAACTAAATTTAAATATAACCAAAATAGAACAACAAATATTTCAATAGTTACTGTAATCTGCATAATATATTTAAACTCCATTTTGTTTCGTAAATAAAAGTAGCATGTGTATAAGATAACAATCATTATCACTAATATTTCAACAAATTTCTTTAATAAATTTAGATTATAATAATTATCACGTTCTTCACTAATTTTAATCTTATCTGAAGCATATAAAACTAAATATATTTGAATTACTAAAAATAGTCCAAGTGTTATTAAAATAGTTAACATAATAATATATTGAAATATAAAAATATTCAAATAGATTTATAATGAGTTTATAAACTCATTTACCTTATTATCTAATTCAACATCACTACTATTCTTCTTACCATCTAAATCTAATCTTTCTTTAATAGATATTATAGTTTTCTTAAGTGACTTTTGTTTTTCATCCACATTCATTGTTTTTACACCTTTACTACTCAAATACATCATAATTATAATTGTAATACCAACTAAACCAACAACAAGCCATGAGTAAAAATTATTTCTTTTATTACTTTTTCGATTCATTGCAATATTTAAAAATACTGGGACCAAACAACCGATAGCTATAAATATTGCTTCCAAAAATGGCATGTAACTATTTAAATTTTTAATTAAAAAACTTTCATCAACACTATCGTCACCTGTAAGAGCACCATCATAACCTGTACTATATATAAATAGATTTATTAATCCAGCTCCAAGTATAGCTCCTATAAAATCAGAAAATGTATTACCTAACATAGATTTAGAACCATCAATAATATCATATTTATCTTTAATATTATCTACATATGCATTAGTTATATCCGTATCTTTTAATATTTCATTTGGAACATTTAACTTAGTACAATTAAATTTTTTTATGCTATTACTTAAATCTTTTAATCGTTTATCTTTTGATATAACTTCTTCAAACCTTAATACATGATTTATCACACTTCTCCACCGACCAGAACTCCATTCGTTTACTATTTTAAGATTTTCTCTTATATTTTTTTTGTGTTTTAAAAATCGTGTATCAGTTGAAAAAGGAGATAAGAATGTTTGTAAAAAGGTGTCGTCAAGAGCTTCAGTACCAAGTTTCATGCCGAAATTATCAAGAAATCCAAATACAATTGAACTAACACCTAATGCCATAAATACACCAATCATAGAGAATTTTTTACCCTTTATATAATTCATCAATTTTTCTTTACCAAGTACATAAATATTAAAAATTGTAAGTATTACAGCAACTATTAATAAGAAAAATATACCACTATATTTATCGTTACCTAAATCTTGTCCTGAAGTGATTAACAAAGACACGAAATAACATGCTATAAAAAAACTCACCATCGTTATTAGGGGTAAAATAAATTTATTTATCAAAACATTATCTTTATATTTTTTGTTAAATGTCTTTATATTAAATAAACTTGCAACAAAAGATAATAATAAAATAAAAATAATAATATAAGTTTTTACCCTTTGGTTCATATAAATTAATAACATATTATAAATTTTATAATTCTATATCTGGCATTGGAATATCATCAACATTTTCACCCTTTATATCTTTACTTGAAAAACTTATTCCGACATTTTGAGAACAATAATCGTCGCCGTGCCAATTATCCATATCATCTAATTCAATTTCTTCATCTCCGTACACATCAATCAATTTACTTTCATCTATTAATATATTACTATCACCTGTTCCACAAGGTGGAATTTGACCCATCATAATATTAGATGATACACCTGTTAAATTATCAACTTCACCAAATATAGAAGCCTTAAAAAGCTGATCAGTTGTTTCTTCAAAACTACATTTTGCCAAAGGTCCAATATTGCCACGATTAATACCAAATCTATCAATTGACATCAAATTACCTCTATTCGTCATAGTATCAACAAGCAAAGATATATGTCTATAATTAACAAATTCACCACTCGATTCAATTACCTCTGTTATTTCATTTAATAATAATTTCCTAGCAGCCTCAATACCTAATAATTCATATACTTCATATATATCATTCGATATTGTGCGTGAAAAATCAATATTAGGAGAATTTAATATAGACAATAAATTAATACCATTTGTATTTAACACCCATTCTTCTTTTTGGACATATGAATTATTCTCTAATTCATAGTTATCTTTATTTTTATACATAGAAACACCACTAATATCTTTAATACCTTTTATAACTACATTTTCGCGAATATCATTAGCCATCTGTTTTAGAACATTAATATCATTGCCTGTATTTTTCTTCATCTTATTCATTCTTATTCTAAATATAAGTTTGCTGGAATTATCATCATTGTATTTACATGATATTTCATCACCATAAATACTATTTATTTTATAATAAATATCTTCCATAATAATATTTTTATTCATCATTTCTTGTTTATCAAATTCAATTCTAATAATCATCTTTGATTGTGTCGATTTTTCAACACATTCTGAATCAAGTTTGCTAAAAATATCATAAATTCTTAACAAATCTGTGTCTTCATCAATATTAGTATCATCCGGATCATAATAAATATTAATAGTTTTTATTAAATCTTTAGCTGATGTTAATTCAATTGTATTTAATATATCATTTGCTATACCTTTATCATATTTACAACTTTTATCTAAATAAATAGTTGTTGAAGGTGATTTTTGATTTTTTGATATATGCAATAATTCTTTTAATCTTGGAACCCCACGTGTAACGTTGGATTTGCTAGATACACCCGCAAAATGGAACGTATTTAAAGTCATTTGAGTAGCGGGTTCTCCTATACTTTGTGCTGCAATAGGTCCAACCATATCACTAACATCAATCTTAGAACTATTATATTTTGTTTTAATATTTTCAATTAAATAATCAAATGCCAATTTATTTAATTTAAATTTTTTCAAAATTTTCTTAGGTGATAAATAATCATATAGTAAACAAATGAATAAATCAACACCATTAATTGTATCCTTCCGTAAATAACTCTCTAATTCATAAATTTTATCAATAATATAGATTGGATTTAAATTTAATTGTAATGTATTTAGAGAAAATGTATTTTTTACACTATTAATTAATCTGTATAAGTTAACCGGAAATCTAATTAATCCATTTGAACTATTTTTAAAGACATAATTTCTTAAAAAATGATATTTATTAAATAATTTACCATAGAATTCATTCATTTTTTTATTATATGATTTATCAGCCTTAATTTCTTTAACAACTGATTTAATTAAATAGATATCGTATTTTTCCTTGACACTAAATTTAAATATGTCTTCCATTTTTTCGTATGAATTATTTAATAAATCTGTGGTTTGATTTATAATTTTAACATAATCCATACCATCTTCTCCATAAATGAATTGAATTATATTTCCATAAGCATTACGAACGGATAAATCATAATAAACCTTTAAATCTTCCATAGCTTTAATTAATTTACGCTGAATATAACCGGTTTCACTTGTCTTAACAGCTGTATCAATTAAACCTTCCCTACCACCCATAGCATGAAAGAAGAATTCATGTGGTTTTAATCCTTGAATAAAAGAGGATTCAACAAACCCTTTACTTTCTGGACTAATATCGTATTTTGAAAAATTAGGTAATGTTCTATCATTATAACTACTTGGAATTCGTTTACCATCTACGTTCTGTTGTCCTAAACATGCTATCATCTGTGCAATATTAATAATTTTACCTTTAGAACCTGCTGAAACCATATTTGTCATTCTATTATCAGTACTTAAACTTTTTAATCCAACTTTACCTGCTTCAGAAATAGCTTTATTAAGTAAATTATTAACCTTTTTTTCAAATTCAGCTTCTTTATTTTCTGATACTGTATTTTCAAAAATCTGTTTATGAACATGTGTGTTTAGTTTTGATACTTGCTTTTTAGTATTAACAATAATTTTATTAATTTTGTCATCAGTTTCTTTATTTGCTACCAAATCTCCAATTCCAACGCTGAATCCGGTTAAAAGAAGGAATCTGGTTATGATATTTTGCAAATCATCTAATACTTGTTTACACATTTTATAACCATAATCATTAAATATAATATGGATTAAACCACGAGTACCACTATTCATAATTTTAGAATCAATACGTCCTTGAAGAAGTATTCCATTTTTAATAATCACATGATTTAACTTATCATCTTCTAAATACTCATTGTGAGAATTATTTTTCATTTCCATATTAAGTGTTTTAGGTAGAACTAAAGAAATAAGTTGTCTACCGCTCCACCTTACAAAAGGTTCTTTTAATTCAGAATCCGGTAGAACTCCATCAAACGAAGGAATATAAATCAATATGTTCATCATTTCTTCACGATTTAAATAGACATCATCATTTGTAATTCTGTTTATACCAAGCAAAGAATCTTGTACTAACGATATAACAGGTTTATGTTCACGAGGTGAAATAATTTGCAGAGGAACAGATGTCAAATGTAATAGCTCTGCCTTAGTTTGTACTGATTGTGGAACATGCATATTCATCTCATCTCCATCAAAATCAGCATTATAAGGTTTAGTAACACTGACATTTAATCTAAATGTATTATAATCCATCACTTTAACACGATGACCCATCATACTCATTTTGTGAAGTGATGGTTGTCTATTAAATAATACAACATCATTATCGTCTAAATGCCGATGAACAATATCGCCTTCATTTAACACAATATTATAAACATCTACATATTGTAATGATGTTGTTTTACCATCTATTTTTTTTTTAATACTTTTTGCTCCAGGATGTTTAAATGGTCCATTTCTTACGTATTTATAGAGTTTATCTTTATTATATGTTGTAACTACCTCAGGATATGTCAAATTCATAGCAATCTTCTTAGGCACACCAAGCTGGTCAATCTCTATATTTGGATCTGGTGTAATAACACTACGAGCAGAATAATCTACACGCTTTCCCATTAAATTTCCTCTAATACGTCCATCTTTTCCTTTTAATCGTTGTTTTAAAGTTTTCAATGATCTTCCTGACCTATGAGTAGAAGCGCTAATACCCGGTAAATCATTATCAACTAAAGTAGCTACATGATATTGTAACACTTGTGTCCATTCATCTACTGTATTTTCAAGTGACTTTTCATTTTCAATCTTTCGCTTAAGATGATTATTGGTTTTAATAATATCAATTAGTTTATGTGTAATATCATCTTCACTTCTTAATCCTCCACTTTGTCTAACAGATGGTCTAACAGATGGTGGTGGAACAGGTAAAACAGAACAAATTAACCAATCTGGTCTACACCATTTAGACGATAATCCAATTGCTTCACAATCTTCATCATTTATACGCCTAAATATTTTTTGAATAAATTCGGCTGTAAGCAATTGTTTATTATCATTTTCAATATCTTCATCTAACGATTTATCTTTCCATTCAGCATATATTTTTGAAAGACCGTCTTTAATATATTTAGTTGGTTGAAGTGCTCCACATCCATTTTCACAATTAGTACCACATATTTTAACTTTAGAACATTTTTCCACAACTAAATTAAATATTTTTTTTTTATTTTGAATGTTTAAAGCTATATCATTCGTATCAATAAGTATTTTTGAACATCGAATACATATACATTTTAGAATTTTAATAATGATTTGAATAAACTGAATATGGAAAACAGGTCTTGCCAATTCTATATGTCCAAAATATCCTGGACAAAATCTGTTATCCAAATTATCTGTTGGACAAATTTTACCGTGATCTATAACACCCATCCGTGTATCAAATAATCCCCCAATAACAGGTTCCCCATGACTATCGTATAATACAGTTTGTGTAACATTCACAACAGAACGGTCTTTTATTTCATTCGGACTAAGAACCCCAAACTGAACACCTTTTATTTCTTTGATATTTTCAGTATAATCCAATTGATTGTAAAGAGAAGACATTTATTATATTATATATATATTTTTTAAGTTAATTTTTTATTTATTTCAATTTTTTATAAATACTTAAAAATTCATTCATTAAATATTAATAATGTATTACTTTATTTTAGGAATTATATCTTTAATTCCATTATATTATTATAAATCCAATGTCATTTATTATTTTATTTTATTTTATGATATATTGTTGACATACAGACAAAAAAAAATGACTTGTACCGGTATTAATAAAACAAAGATTGTTGATTTTAATTATAGTTTGGATGCAGAATACTTAAAATATGATATAATTCTAGTTAATTTCAGTATTAATAATAAACCTAAAAGACTCATCTATACTCCATCAGTTGATTTTTCTCTGCTTAACACAATACCAGATTATAATAGTTCTATAATATTGGCTACAGTAGATTTATATGATGGAAATAATTGTATTAGAAAAGAAATAGATATTACTGAAAAATTAAATCAATTTATACTCTATAATTGTAGTATAAATCTTAATAATAAAAATTTAAGTAAATTAATGTGGATTTCCATAATAAATGCCAAGTTTTACACTTATTACCCTACCGACTTAACAATAGTATACTCCTTAATGAAAGATGACATATCAACATTAAGAGCTAATGAAATAAATATAATTGTTAAAGATGGGGAGCTTAGTTGTTTGTAAATTTTTATAATTAGGTGATACCATTATCGTTGATTATGATACTTCGTATCATGTGTCTTATCGTTTTTCGGTGTTTACTATGCTGAAACTATCGTTACTCCAATATTCCTTAAATTAAAATAATTAGGCTTTCCAATTGAGTTTCGTCATCTGTAATATGGATGTACTACTATATGGTGAAAATCTTAGCACAGGGAAAAAGGGATTTTCCCCTAAAGAAAACGTAGGAGGATTTAATAAAAAACGTTCATCTTATCAACGCGGGTTAAATACACACAGTGAAGTATAAACATTATATTATAATATTTTTTTACTTAAAATTATATTAAATAATATAATTAGTATGTCTAAATCATTAGATAAATCTGAACATACATTAAATGAAAAATGGAATGTGTGGTTTCATGATCCACTCGATAATAATTGGAAATTAGAAAGTTACAAGAAAATATATACTATTGATACCATCGAAAAATTTTGGGGATTATATTCATTCCTTGATAATAAAATTGTTGAAAATTCTATGTTATTTGTTATGCGAGAAAATATAGATCCATTGTGGGAACATAGTGAAAATATAAAGGGTGGGTGCTGGTCATTAAAGATTCCAAAAGGAAATATAAATGAATTGTGGAAAAATGTGTCAATCGCTTTGCTTGGTGAAACTATTTCAAATAGTGACGACATAAATATTAATGGAATTTCAATCAGTCCAAAAAAGAATTTTTGCATTATTAAACTTTGGACAAATAAAAATATAAATGATATAAAAACATTAAAACCCATTAAAGACATTTCTTATAATGGCATTATTTTCAAACCACATCATATAAATAATTAAAACAACATTTTTTCTAAAAAGGTTTTTATTCGTTATCTACTTTTGGAGCAAGGCATAATTTAATTTCACCCAATGATGCCACCGTATATTTAATAATGAGAGGATAATCATTTTTTAAGAAAAGTTCAATTGTATTACACAAATTAGTACATTTACTGAAGAGAACTAAATGTTTTAATGCAAACACGCCTTGAACTATTTCATCTGGATTGTGATTTTTTAAGAATGTTAAGCCAGTATTAGCTTCTCCAATACATGTTTCCTGACAAGCAAAATGTCCTTTACAATTGAAAATGAGTTGGTTGTCTAAACTCTTTATTTCAATATTATCAGCTAAATTATGCATATCTCTACATATTTTTTGGAAATCAACCGAAGGCATCGTAATAACGGAATCAAAAGTGGCAGGTGGAATTTGAATATTATCTTCGTGTAAATCCATTAGATTAAGTTTATAATTTGTAATAGAATTTTTTTCACTATTTTCAATACGTATACACAACACGCTTTCATTATCTTCTTCTAAAAATAATGTTAATGAATCATTATTACCCATCGTCTTAATTAATTTAAACATATTCAACATATTAACACCTAATATTCGTTTTTTTTTACACACAAAATGCTCGAAATTTTCACTGTTCAATTTAAGATGTACTAATACCGTATGAGATGAGTCCATCGCAATAATTTTGATACCACTTTCGTCAAACTCAAAATTAGCATCCGTAAGTATTTCTTTAAGTGCTTCTATTAAAACACGGAATGCAGCCGATTGTACGGTTTTAATTTCAATCAAATTTGTCATATATTTTTATATCAATAATTATCCTTTAAATATAAATATTATATATTTTAATTATAATGGATATATAGGTAAACAAAAATATAAGTCTATATCAAGTATATAATGGATACTAAGACCATTAACACTAAATAATATTAATGACTGTAAATTAACAAATGAACAAAAATTAATATGTATGTTATAAAATCAAACAATATAATCAACTTCTAACAAAATACAACCTGCAATAACAATACATACTAATCCACCCATAATTTTAATGATACTTTTTTTTACTTCTAATTTATCATGTCCTTTTTTTAAGAATATAATTGCTCCTACAAGTAATATTACAATTATTAAATATAATCCTACTTGCTTTGTGTACTTAGATGGATTAAATTTTATAGTATTTTTTTTATCTGTGCTATGGTCTATTTCTAATAAATTAGTTGATATAAAATTTGGTAATAGATTTATGAATTTATTTCTAAATAATATGAGTACAGGTATTGCCATAATAAATAAGAAAAATAATATGGCGAAAAAATCAGGTCCTAAAACACCTACTAATAACACAAAACCTATTATTAGTAGGATAAATACTGTAAACATAGTGTATGATTTAATTTTATATTTTGATGGTTCAACTAATGTTTCAGATACTTTACTCATTATTATTTATTTATATTTTATTTATTCAAACTAATATATTAAGAATTAAATAAATTACAAAGAATAGTACTGTTGCTAAATATAAATAATAACCCTTTTCAATTTTAACAACTTTTAATAAAACATTTTTTGTATCATCATGTGCCAACAAATAAAATAAACAAGCAAATAAAAGGGACTTTAATAACATTTTTATATTGAAATTATGAGTAACGGCATTTCTATTACCAGAACCATTAAATCCCTCAATTCTACTCCCTACAAATGGCTCAGTACTATCGTCTTCTTCATCATCTTCTTCATCTTCTTCATCATCATCGGAATCATCACTTTCTTTATCATAATCTTTAAAAGAATTTTTAGAATCATTCTTTTTTGTTGCTTGAGTTGTAGCATTGGAATCTTCATCACACTCTTTACCCGAATCTTGTTCTAATATATATTTAATAGTTAAAGAATCATATTTTATTGGAATTTCTAATGATTCTTCTGCATCATTATTTGCAAGATATTCTTGTATTTTTTCAAATTCACTTTCATCTACTTTTAAAGTATCTAAAAAGTCTTCTTTATCTATTTCACCATCTTTATTAAGATCATCAAATGTTTTTTTATAATTAGCTAATGCTCGATTTTGTGGTTTAATAATATAGCACATAACAATATCGTCGTCTCCTTCGCCTTCGCCATTTCCATCCCCTTCGTTTGGTAGAGTAATTTGAACTTTTAAATCTCCTTCGTTATCTTCACCTTCTTTTAATTCTACAAATTCATATTTAAATGTGTCTTCTCCACCTTCCGCATTTTTCATATTTATACTATTTTCAAATCCTTCGTATAGTGGAGCTCCAAAATTAGAAAATACCATTATATAATTTATACATAGAAAAGAATTTAATAAAAATTTTTTATTAAAAATTTTATAATATATCTATTTAATGGATATTAAAATACTAATTCTACTATTAATAATTATATTGATAATATATTATAAAATACATTTAATTAAAAAGGAAAACTTCCAAGTGAAATATATAAGAGATTTAAATACTAAATTAGATAAAATTATAGATAAAAAGAAACCTAAAAAATTCGTTAAAGTTAAAGGATCTGAATACAGCGATCCATCTAAAAAATTTCTGTATAACAATAAAATAGTAATAACTGGTGCCACAAGTGGTGTTGGATATGAAGTAGCAAAAATGTTAAATAAATATAAACCATTTTTAGTAATATGTGGTAGAAAAAAACCTAAAGTTGAAAAAATTGTAACAGATCTTAAGAAATATAATGAAAATGTTTACGGAATATGGGTAGATTTATCTGAAAAAGATGGTGGAAAAAAAATGTATAATGCTATTAAAAAACATATTAATACTGTCGATATATTAATTAATAATGCAATTATAAGTAAAGGATCTAAATTTCTGTTAAATAAAAAAAATACAGATTGGGAAAATGAAATTGCGGTAAATGTTAATGGTAATATTGTTTTAACACAAAAAGTAGCAAATGATATGAAAACACGTAAAGTAAAAGGTCGTATTATAAATATAAGTTCTAATATAGTAAAATCAGCTTCAACAACCGATAGTTCTGGAAGTGAAATCTTAACTAAAAATATGATAGAAAAATATAGTAATCTATTAGCAGATGAATTATATTCCTATAAAATTGCCGTAACCACTATAAGATTAGATGATTCATTTAATATTAAAAAAGCCACAGTATTTGGTTCTGATAATAGCAGTATTTATAAAAAATATTTTGGAAATATATTTGATATAAATCTAGATAAATTTACACCTCTCTTCATGTATGCGGTTAAAGCACCCTATCATGAAATATCCGGTAAAATATTATCGAGTGATTCATTTAAACAGGATATAGAATTATCTAAAATAATACCATCCCATCAAATGAAATTGAATAACACCTATAAAGATTTTAAATTTAACAGATTCACCAAAGATAAAAATAAAACTTATTTAGTAAAACAAAATCCTTATCCTATGTCTAGTAAAGTCAAAAAATTATTGAATAAAAAATCACTCAATACTATTAATAATGAATCTAAATATGAGCCTATTTTAGATTCTATAATAGCAAAAAAACTTAAACTGAAAAAAAATAATATTGTATTTTTTAAAACCGAATATGATTGTGTTAAAAAACTTATTGATATCTTTGTCCCTAAGTATCAAAATATTATAGTAGTAAATCCTTTATGGAATATTTTAAAATTAGTTGCATTAGAAAATAAGATTAATATAGATTATTCAACTTTAAAAAAATATGATAAAAGTTTAACACCCGATTTTAACAGGATTTTAAAACTTATTAATACTAAAACTAAAATGATTTATTTAAGCAGTCCTAATATTATCACAGGTCAAAATATAGAGAAAGACGAGTTTACTAATTTTTTAAAAGAAGTACCTGAAAATATTATAGTGTTACTTGACCAAAGATACTATGATTTTGTAGACTTAAAAACTAAAAATAGTCTTAAAGGTGAAAAATATTTGAAATATCCAAATGTCATCGTTTTAAGAAGTTTCAACAATTTTTTTTCCATTGAAAATTTAGAGCTATGCTATATTATTACTAATAAATCATTAAGCAAATTTATTAAAGAATCCATTATTATTAATCAAATAGATCTGTTTAATGAATCTTTAGCACTTGAAATTTACACAGATGATTATTATGATAAAGTACGTTCTAAAATAACAAAAGCGCGAACAAAAATGTTTAAGCATTTTGAAGAAAACAATATTGAGTTTTTTCCAAGTGACACCAATTTCTTTTTAATTAAATTAAAAAAGGATAAAGAACATGTTGAAACAGAATTAGAAAAAAGAAATATTATTCTTTATAAATCAAATGATAATTATAATGATTATTGGACATTGCCATTATCTACTGAAAATGTAAATGATACAATTGTTGATATATTAATTTATAGTAATATAATATAACTATGGCTGATTATGAAGGATTAAAACGGAGAACAGATAAATTATACAAAGATATGATGAAAAAAATTAGAAATTCTACTATAGATTCTTTTCAAAAATATTATGATAAAATATATCTGCGAGAACCAGTCTCTAGTCAATCTAAAAAAAATGCTGCAAGAATAAATAAAGCCGCAGCTGACAGTGAAATATCCCAATTTAAAGAATTAGAAAACTTTATAACATATATTGCCGAAAGTTCAATACTTGTTTTTGATAATGAATTTAATTATAAATTAATTCAGTTTAAAGATATTGATTTTAAGACGCATCCATTACATAATAAATATGTAAATATTATTATACATTACCGAGATGATGATACAGTTGATACATTTTTAGATGTATTAGGTTCTGTAAATTCTATAAAAGGTGTATTAACAAAATTAATTTTTGGTTCTAAAGCATTAGAAACAGATACACATGAAGGCTGTGGTATAACTGGAACAAAATGTTTAACGCCTAGATTAACAATAAAATGTTTTCAATTGTTGAATCAAGAACTATTAAACCATAAGTATAAACCAGATGGAAGTATAACTAATGTATCATTAGGGAATAATAAGGGATTTATGACACAACGCTACGAAAGGATTGCAGATTTATACTCTGTACCTTTAAAGAAGGTATCAACTAAAAAGAACTCATTAACTAAAAAGAACTCAGTAACTAAACAGAAGTCAGTAACTAAAAAGAACTCAGTAAATAAACAGAACTCAGTAACTAAACAGAAGTCAGTAACTAAACAGAAGTCAGTAACTAAAAAGAAGTAAACATATAAAGTCGAAGATGAAAATGATGTAGAAGCTGAAGCTATTGAAAGAAGTAACTCAGGTAAAGGAAACTCACAAAACTATGTTGGCGGGTTTAGAAAAAGAAGTATTTCTAAACGCAAAAACGAGTATTCCTCCAAGACCTAAAAAAATATCCAGGATAACAATCATTACTAAATAAACACATTGGATATGCAGGTTGCACTTCGCCAAATGACTTTGGAACTCCTGTCTGAACATTAAATCTTTCTTTAGTATTAATATGAATAATAAGTAATATCAATATAATTAATAATAAAATAAATGATAGCATTAAATATAATCTATATTTTAATTAATTTTAATTAATTTTATTAGCAAATCAAAACGATCATCTAATATTTTAACATGATTAATTAAATTATTTAATAATCTCTCACAATTTGATGATCTATATTTATAAAGCCATTTTTTAGAATGTGTTTCAAGTTCGCCATTTATATTTTCTATTTCTGTTTCAATTGTTTTAATTATTATTTCTAAATACTTAAATGATTTTGTTAATGTATCATTAAAGATTTTAGTATCTTTATGTATATCAATAATAAAGGTATGAATAATATCTAATTTAGTATTTATATCCAAATTATCTAATAGTTTCTTAAAATGTGTATTATCATTTAATATTATTTTTTCGATACCATTATAAATATTTTTAGTTGTATTTGTAACAGTTGTAGTAAACATTTCTCTTCCTAAAAATAGAGATGAAGTAACTAAAAGAGGTTCTATCATATATTATTAAATTATAATAATTATTAAATTATAATAATTATTAAATTATAATAATTATTAAATTATAATAAAAATTATTAAAATGAATTAAATAAATAGTTAAATTAAATTGGCAAATTAGTATTATATGGACATTGACCACCTTCACATGCAGTATCAAACGCTTTTGGAACTGGTTTAGAATTTAAGAAACTCATGCTATTATTTGATAATGAATTTTCACGTCCATTATTTGTTATTTCATTTGCTCTTAATGATAAATTTGTAGATGACATAGTTGGTGCGGCTGTTGGTGCTACTGTTGGTGCAGCAGTAGGTCTTTGAATTCCATTTTTCATCCCCATAAGTTTATTTAAGTCAGTTCTCATACCATCAATATCCGATGGAGAAACTGATTGATTAAGATCCATTTTGTTTTTAAGTTGTTCTAAAAGTTCTTGAAGACGTGGATCATCACTTTCTAATAATTCGTTAATTACTTCTTCAGTTGTTGGTTTTTCAATACCTTTATAACTACATTTTGCCTGTTTCTTTTCAGGACATCGCCCCTTACCATCTTTACAGGCATTAGGTATTGGACATGGTTTAGTTTCGGGACATTTAAAATCTGGTTTGTGAATTGTTAATGCTGGACACACTTTCTCTGGTAATTGTGGACATGCTTGAGGTGCGGGACATTTAGGGCATGATACCTGTTTTTGCCATGGTTCGCACTTAATAACATCTTTACATTGTGCTACACCACACGGTTTAGGTTTAGGACAATTATTTTTAGGTTCAGGGCATTTTTTACACAATCCAGCTTCAACTTTAACTTTAGGACAAACACACGAAGGACATTTTTGAACTGGTGGTATAGTTGATTTTAAAACATAGTCTTTAAGATTGGGTAGCTTAGGACATTGTTTTTGTAAATCAATTTCAGACTTCTTAACATAATTAGAAGCATTATAATCTGGTCCTACAGGACAGTATTCATATGCTATTTCTCTTGCAACATTTTTAACATCTTCTTTTTTTACACAAGATTCTTTATGTCCTCGCTGACTTTCGTCTAAACCATCTTTCATACCTGCTAATAAAGCTTCCTGTATTTGGGCTTCAATTTTCGCTTTAAATTCAGGATTAGATCCAACTTCAAAATTATGTTCAGGGGAAGTATTTAATGATTCTAATCTTTCAGCTGTTTCATGTTCAGCACCAGTCGATGAACCTTCAAAATATTCTTTAGTATTTTTTACCCATAAATAAGAAAGTAATATAAATACAACTATAATTCCAATTATTAAACATAAATCTATATTCATTATTATTATATTATATTATTTTTTTTTTTGATTATTATTTAAAAATAATTAAAATACTATATTAATGAATAACGAGATATTAAATAAATCATTTAATAAAGCTTTAGGTGGCGGATTATCTGGAAGTTTAGCTATGGTGTCACAAGTTTCAACTCTAATGTGGCTAAGAACTATAATGAATTATCAATATGTTAATGGCAATGGATTTAAAGAATCATTTAAAACTTTATATTCACAAGGCGGAATAAAAAGATTATATAGAGGTTATTCTATAGCAATTATTAATGCACCTCTATTTAGATTTGGAGATAGTGCGGCTAATATAGGAGTACTTGAATTAACTAAAAATAGTGGGTTGCCATTATCTGTAACAACCGGATTTGCTAGTATCGGTGCGGCAAGTTGGCGCGTACTTCTTATGCCAGCCGATACACTAAAACTTAATTATCAAGTGAATGGATCTTTAGAAATACTCAAAACAAATATTAAGTCTAAAGGACCCAAAGTTTTATATAATGGTTCATTAGCTGCCTTCAGTTCAACATTAATAGGTCATTATCCATGGTTTGTCACCTATAATTACTTAAACTATTATTTTCCAGAAATTAAAACTGATAGTACAAGTGAAAAATTAATAAAAAGAGCTGGGATTGGATTAGGTTCTTCATTAGTATCTGATACATCCTCTAATTTTGTTAGAGTCATAAAAACTATAAAACAAACAAGCCATAATACTATGACTTACAAAGAAACAGTTAAGACTTTAACAGAAAAAGAAGGCTATAAATGGATATTTAGAGGTCTGAAGACCAAACTTATAACAAACGGGTTAAATGGAATTATGTTTTCTATAACATGGAAGTACTTCCAGGAAGCTTTTAATGGCCAAACAAAATACTTTTAGGAAAAGTAAAACAAAAAACAATATATTTTTGGAAATCTATGATTTATGCTTTTTTACACTGATCAAGATTTAAAATGATATAAAATTGATCTGATAATTTAATAAAAATTAATATTAATTTAATGGAAACTATTAATTCATTAATAACGTATACTACTGATACTTATAATTCATGGGGAATAGGACACACTACTTTAGAATCTTCTAATTCATTTGAATATGTATTAAATTATGCTATTAATATTAAAGCACATCTTATAGTTAAACCATCTCGTGGCAAATTTTGGTATATTAAAGGAATTAATAAAAATAAAACATATGAAGAAATTAAATTACATATTGAAAACAATTTAAGTTCTGACTATAAACCTAATAGTAAAACCTGGTTAATTAAATATAATATAGATTAAATAATGTTCATTTTAAATCTTCAACGGTATAAAAGTTTAGAAAAAGAAAATAAATTATAATAATATAAAATGAGTTATTTTTCAAATCCAAATTTTATGTATTTACAAGATAAAGGAAATTATTCCAATAAAGAAATTGATAAATTCATAATTAAAGCATTCCAAACAGGAAAAAAAAAAGTTATAAATGGTAATAAAAAATATGTTGTAGATAAAGAAATTGATAGAATTAGAAAATATATTAAGTTTAGAGAACCTAATCAAAAAAAAATTAAAAAATCACAAAAAAACACCATTAAATTCTATAAAAATTTTTTCCCAATTGTTTTAATAAAAAAAAAGAAGAAAACACAAAAAACCGTTTTATTAAAAAAGTTGGCCAAAAAAAAAAACATTTTTAAGAAGAAAACACAAAAAACCTTTTTAAGAAAAAGGTTGGTCAAAAAATCATAGATTTTCCCAAAAAAAAAACATTTTAAAAAGTTTATCTATAATCCTTTTTGAAAGATTCCTTTTGTATACCATAATATTTAGAAGGCTCGTCCAATTCAAAGAAAATCATATCGTCTTCCATTAAGAATTGTTTTCCACCCCAGATTGGTGTTATAGCAATATTATTTTTATTATTTTTTAATCCCTTATGTTTCTTTAAAAATTGTTTGGATAATTTAAAGCCTTTTCTGGTCAACTTCTTATTACTTAAATTACCGATATCATAAGTATTAAGGATTTTTTCTAATGTGAGTCCATATTTCTCATTTTGTTTACCGCATAACACATAATCTCCTCTTCCCATTTTAACTGTTGTTTCTATTTTACCTTTTAAATTGGTAACAACTTTTGTAGGTTTAAGTAATATAGTGTATGTTAAAGGTTTCAGCTCGTTATAATTTTTAACAGCCATATATTTATATTTGTTGACTTTTCGTGTATACGTCTTTAAAGATTTAGAATTTTTCATAGATTTAATTATATTATTCATTTATATATATATACTATATATTTTAAAAAACAAAAATGGGTTGATGATCGAATCCAGTAGCATCGGTAAATATCATTACTGAATTTTTATATATTTTACTATAAACATGTGTAACGCATTTTTGAAATAAAGATTCATATTTCTGCCCAGTATTTAATGGTTTAACAAAAATACCCGATTTATTAATTAATTCAACCGCATCTGTTGGAACCTTTTTAGATTTAATATTTAATAATTGTAATATTTTTAATTCTTCTTTAGTGTAAGATTGTGAATTTAATGAATTTAAATCACCAAGTAATGTTACATTTTTTAATTTTTTAATAAATTTTATTAATTCTTTTGATTGTTTAATTCTACATTTATCTAAACTGTTATCCAAATGAGTTGAACATATAAACTCATTATTAATTTTAACAGCTACTGCTGAACGTGATTCAGGTTTTTCAAATGCAATTTTTCCATAACTGCCCATTTGTAATACATAGGCATCTAATGGTTTTTCTTTTGTTATAATACAATTTCCCCAATTTTCACCCCAAGGACATTCATAAGGATTAGAAAAAACTATATATTTATAACCTCTTTTTAATAAAAAGGAAGACCATTTATCTTTAACACTTTTTATTCCATTATAATCTCTTAATTTTTTATCACTAAATTTATCTGCAGCTTTATACGGTTGTAAAATTGTATCGTCATTTATATTATTTATATCTACTATAACTGCTTTATGTGTTCCAAAAGATTTTTTATTGTTATTTATTGATATTGGTAATAAGGCTTCAGATAAACAAATAATATTTGGGTTATATGATTTTATTATTGAGTATAGTTTTGAACGCCCTTTATCTTCTAATATGTTATGTGATTTAAAATTCATATATAAAATTAAATTTTTAGAATTCTTACTTTGAGTTTTTATAATATTATGTGTTAACATTCTGTATTTGCGACCATCATGTGAGTTAAATAATTTTCTACATAATCTTAAATATTCTTTATGTGTTAATAATTTATTTGATTTAAGTATAGATTTTTTAATAGGGTCCATAAAAACTAAAGGTTTTATTAAATTATTCATTTTTTTATGTGATAACTTATTTTTAGTTCTAACTTTTTTTTTGGTTTTTAATACTTTATCCATATATTTATATAGTATATTTATTATAACATGAATAAAAGAATTATTTATTATTACCAAACATTCGTTGGACTAAAAGATATTTTAACTCCTGATACAAAAGTAACGCATCTTCATTTATCATCTATTCATTTTGGATTAGATAATAATAATAATCCATATATACATTTAAATAATAATCTACCCAATTCTAAACTATTTGATAGTGTTTGGTCTGAACTTGAAAAAGCAAAGCAACACGGAATTAAAGTTATATTAATGGTTGGTGGTGCTGGTGGTGCATTTCAAGACCTATTTTCAAATTATAATAGTTACTATCCGTTATTAAAAGAACTTATATTAGATAAACGGAATATAATAGATGGAATTGATTTAGATATTGAAGAAATAGTTTCACTTAATAATGTTGAAAATTTAATTAAAACACTTAAAGCCGATTTTGGAGAATCATTTATAATTACGATGGCACCAGTTCAAATCTCAATTGAATCTGATCAACCAGGCATGGGTGGTTTTGTTTACAAAGATTTATATAATTCTTTAGGAAGCCAAATAGATTATTTCAATGTCCAATGCTATTTTGATTACAGTGTTGATGCCTATAATCAAATGATTAAAAATGGATATCCAGAAGATAAACTTGTTATGGGAAGCATATCGAGCCAAGATTTAACTCAAAATATAAATACAATTAAAAAAATAGTTGAAATGTACCCTAAAATAGGTGGTGTTTTCAATTGGGAATACTATGATTCCCCAACCTTAAATTCTAGATACGATGGAAATCATGGAACATGGTCTAAACTGATGGCTGAGGCTTTAGATGAAACTTAATTTTAAACCCTAAACCTAAACTCAATATTAAATATAAAATTTGTATTCTCTAATTTTAGCTGATTTATAACCCATACATTTTACGCAATAATAGTTGTTTTCAAAGTAATACATTAATTTATACCCATCTTTAAAACAAGTAGCACATGTCATGCATGGTGGTAACTTCAAAATCTTAGATTGTATATTATCTTTTAATGAATCGCGCATTATAAGTATTAATATATAATATTATCTATTATTTAACATAACTAATTCACACTCATTTTTAATATGTTCAATTAAGTCTTTATCCGATTTTTCAAATATTTTCTTAAATTTAATGAAATTAACTAAATCATTTGGATCAAAATTAGTTAAATTATCATCGTAATAGGTTTCCATTATAAAGTATTTGCCATCTATAAGGTCACTAATAACTTCATCTTTCGTTTTGTAAACCCATTTATTGTGTCTAAATATTTGGATTTTATTATCTCGTTTGTTTGGCAGTATTATATTTTTATTTTCAGGTTTATTATCATTAAAATGAATAGCTTCAACCATTTTAGGTATCATGCCATAAGGTATCTTTAGCATTGATTTCTTTATTTTGTCGGTTATATGACTCAAATCTTCATTGCCATAACTATTAAGCTGAATATTATTTGTAATAGTTGTATTTCCAGCCTTGTCAATTAATTTATCAATCTGCTTTTGCATAACTTTAATCAATTTATTTTTTTCATTAATTATTTTTTTACTGCTACCATTTTCCTTACAATAATGTAATTCATGTCGGCGTTTGTGAGCATGTGTAGAAAACAATTCAGAGCAAAATTCACAGCTAAATTTGTGCTCATTTGTGGTCATTTTGTGGTCATTTGTGGTCATTTTGTGGTCATTTGTGGTCATTACCATAAGTTGTAAGGATTTATGATTAATAGTTAAATGTTTCTTTGTATTAAGGTGTCTTTTATAGTCACCTTTTAATTTAGAGGAAAATTTACAACATTCGCATTTATACAATACCATTATATATAATAATAATAATATAAATTAATTTTCTTAAATATGTTTTTATGTTTTTTTAATGTTTTTTTTAATGTTTTTTTATGTTTTTTAATGTTTTTTTAATGTTTTTTTATAATAAGACATTTATATAAGAAACTAAGGTAACAAAATAAATAGTAAAATCAGTAAAATATAAGGAAATAATCTAAAAACTTAAATTTTAACTTTTTTTAGAGAGAGAGAGAGCGAGTTGAAAAAAGTTTATGAAAAAAAAAACTTTTTAAGAAAGCTTTTTATTTCTTTGGTCCAAGGTTTCTTTTTAAGAAAGCTTTTTGGGATTAAAAGAAACTCCACAGCCACAGCTTGTAGCCATATTCTTATCGGGAATAAAAACAAATTTGCTTTCAAATATATTTTTACTATAATCTTCTTTAACATAATCAATGGTTGTGCCTAATAAATACATTTCAGCTAATGGATCAACGGCAAATCTTATATCTTCATGTTCTAATATATTTGGTTTAATTAATTCATTAAATTCATTTTTATCTATTGTAGATAAATCATAGTTGAAGCCATTGCAGCCACCGCTACTGGCCGAAAATAAAAACGCATATGTCCCATTAGATCCTTGGGCTCCTTGAGCTCCTTGAGCCCTTATTATTTGACTAAGTTTAGACCACGCCGATTTTGTGATATTAATTATTGATGTCATTAATATTATATATTAATTTTAATTAAAATACTTAACATTTTAAGTATATATTAGTTAAATGATTATATATAATGCGTCTGGACCACGATGTACTACCTTAGAAGAATTAAAAGAAATTGATAATTCGGATAGTTGCTATATATTAACTAAAAGTGCCACATTAGAGCCCAGAGAAGGTAATCCTAAACCAAGATTCTATGATAATAAATTTGGTTCGGTGAATTCAATGGGGCTACCAAATAAAGGTATTGACTACTATATTAATATAGCGAATGAATTTAAAAAGCCATATATTATTTCGATGTCTGGTTTAAATTTAGATGAAAATATGATTATGATTGATAAAAATATGAATTAAATAATTTAATTAAAAGTAAAGATTACATCACCTATGATGATTTTAGAGGTAAGTTAAAGGTATTATAAACTATTATAGCTATTTATATAATCATTATCAGTGATTTTATTACAACAAAACAAATCTTCTAACTTATATTTAAATTGAATACAAATAGTATCTAATGCTGTTTCACAACACAATTTATAGGTTAAAAAAGCTAAAAACATTAATAGAATAGTAAGAATAACTTTTGCGTTTGCATTAGTATTATATTTAACCGGTTCTATTGCGCACGTTTTAAATTCACTACTATTTTTTTTATTTAATGATTGTTTAGATTCTAAGCATATATTTAAATTAGTTATATCACAATTATCATAAGATATGAACTCAACAATAGTAGGGACACTATTAGTACATTGTGTAGTATTATAGAAGTAACTAATATGTTTATATTGGGGTACAACAGATTTACTTTCTGTGTGACCCGTTATTCCAAGTAAAAATAATGTTAATAAAAGTTTCATTTATATTAAATTAATTGTCTATTCTTTAGATTATTTTATTTTATTAAAATATATGCCAAAGAAAACTAAAAAAGGTAAAGGTATTCTCAATAAATTGAGAGGTCGGAGACCAAGTGTAAGTGCAAGTGCAAGAGCAAGTGCAAGAGGAAGTGCAAGAGGAAGTGCAAGAGCAAGTGCAAGAACAACGAAACCAAGAGCAATTCCTCGTAAATCTAAAAAAACCACAAATTATACCGAATTTGTGTCTCGTATTTTAGATCCAAAAAAAAATTGTAATTTATTTTTAGTTAAATATAAAGCAACTGGAGGAGGAGGTTCTAAATCAGGAGCTTCTGGAATAGTTAATAATTATGAATTGTATGAAAATAAAACAAAAATAACTGATATACATCAAGAAAAACGAAAACATTTAGAAAAAATATATTCGGAAGAAGGTAATATTCTTTGTAAAGGAATTGGAAAAGACTTTATTAATCAAGCGTATCTTGAAAGTGATATTTCTATATTACAGTTTTCAAGAACACGCACTACAAAACGAATTACAAAACGTGTTACAAAACAAGTTCCAGAATTCAGTAAACGTCCTTTTTCATTATGTGGAATTATATGTTTAAAAAATTTAGTTGATACTGCGGAACACGCAAATATTTATTTAGATTTAATATGTTCACGTCCAGGATTTGGAAGCAATTTATTAAAAATAGCCGAAAATTGTGCAAAAACAATTGGTAAAACTCGTTTATTTTTAAAATCAGTTGACAGTCCGTTACCTTTTTATGTATATAAAGATTATACATTTATAACCGGTCAAGATATAGTTGATTTAAGTAAAGAACCGTCATTTAGTCGTTTTTTTGCTGATCCGAAAAATATACTTAAAAACAAAGGCCGAAGCATGTACGAATTTGGTATTACAATAAAATATTCTAACAGAATATCATCTAAACGTAAATTAAGTAATATAAATATTCTTAATGGTGTAAAGGGTGATATAGATGATGGTATTGCAATGTACAAAGATTTAGTTTAATTATTATATAGTACTAATTTATATGAAATTAAAAAATACTATAAAGTATCAGGGAGTTAAAAAGACATCAGTAAAAAAATCAAGTAAAAAGGTGAATTCTATAGTGAAACCAACAAAAATTCCCGATAATAATTATAAATCCTTTTTTAATAATAATCAAAAAATTACAAATTTTCTAATTAATCTTAAGTTATTATTAGAAAAAAAAGATGGATTAAATTCAAATACAAAAAAAGGTATAAATTGTAGTATATACTTAATAAAAATAAAAACAAGTAGTAATAAATATATTCATTTTATTTATGATTCACAAAAACAAACATATTATAGTCAAACAGAATCAAAAGCTGATTTGCCAAAATTAAAAGATCAAATACGATGGGGTTATGGAAGTAAAAAAATATGCAAAGGAATTACTAATAAATTTGTAAATAAACAATATTATAAAGCAGAACTTTCAATATTGGTTTACAGTAAAAATAATAATGATTATTCATTATGTGGACTACTTTTATTAAATAATTTAAAACAAAATGGGTTGTATTTAAATCTTATTTGTTCATTACAAAAATTAGGCAGTTATTTATTAGGATTAACCGAAAAAATAGCTAAATACTTAAATAAAACACATATATATTTAAAATCTTTAGAAGCGCCAATGCCTATTTATATTCATAAAGGATATGAATTTATAGATGGAAACGTGTCTATTACAATAAGTGAAGGAACAAAATTTAGAAATAATCCAAAAAGTGCTGTTCTAAAAAAATCTAAATATTATATTAATCAATGGGGTGATTTACATTTTAAAACTATAAAAAAATCTTTTTCAAAAGTTATAAGAAAAAGTAAAAGAGCTAATAAAATAAATAAAAAAACCCATATTTTATTTAATATTAATGGTAATATGGATGATGGATTTTTAATGTACAAAAAACTTTAAGATAAATTTTTATTTTTTAAAGTTTTTTTTTATTTGTATATTATATATGAAGAAGAGTTCAGTTAAGCCAGATTATGGAAAAATCGCATTAATTGTAATTATTGTAGTTATTGTTATAGCTATTATAGCAGGATTAGTTTATTATTTTACTAGAGACGAAGAATCAGATCCATTACCTGTACCAGCTCCAGCACCATATCCATTTAACGCTAAACCTCCAGCTAAAAAACCTCCAGCTAAAAAACCATATGTGTTTATGCCACCTCTTTTTAGAAGACGACCACAACCTAAAATAATCCAGCCAAAAGTAAATGTTAAGGTTTCAACAAATAAAAAGAAAAATAATTCAAATAGAGCAACTAATTTAGGATTAGGATTTATGCTTGGAGCATCGCATGAAAAAATGAAAGAACAACAGACCGAAATAGAGGATTTAAAATGTAAGCAATTGCACGGTTCAAAATCTCGATATAATCCATATACTAAATTATGTGAAACTGGTGTAGATAACGCAGTATCAGGAAATGGTGTACCAACTGATGTCGATAATAGTTTACCAACTGAACCAGCAAGTAATATTTCAGGAAACTTCGTCCCAAACACATCTAATACACCAACTAAAGCATCAGTACCTAATTTAAGAAATATTAATACAAGAGTAAATAATTTAAGTAATGTTGTTGGTACTAAATATCCAGTAATTGGATCTCAAAATAATGCACGGAAAGTTGTAGAGGAACAAACACAAAATACATATAATAATAGTAAAGGTTCGTTTGTATTTGATACAGAACAAGGTAATTTCCAAGTAAATAATACACATAAAGACCTCATTGATATAATAAGCAATAATAATAATATTAATATTAATAATGGTTATGTCAATACTGGTCATGTCAATAATGGTTATGTCAATACTGGTAATAATATTACTGTATTACCGCCAGGTATAACTTCATTTGAAGGTAGTACAGATGGTAATTTAAGCTATGCAGGAATGGACAATTCAAGTGTTAATGGTGGAATGCAAAATAACTTAGCAGTTAATGGTTAAGGTAATTAATTTCATGGATTTACACTAGATTTACATGTTTTGAAATCCTTTTTTGAAAATTCAGGTGATACAAATTTAACTTGGTCTTCAGGTATATTTAGTCGGTCTCCCCAATTTTCATATAAAAATTCTTTTAATTTTACACCCGAGTTTTCTACACTATAGTTTTTAATAAAATAATCACGTGGTTTATATTGATTATTTTTTATTCCTTTTAATAATTTATCGACTGCTTCTGATACATCTTTTTCATCATTAAAAAATTCACCTGTTTCTTCACCGACATATTTCCATCCCCCAAGAATATTACGATTTACTAAACAACTTAAATTATGTGCCAGAGCTTCACTTAGAACTCTTGGCGAAGCATCTTTTTCATTTGGAATAAATATAAATTTAGCTTTATTATACATTTTTTGAAAATCATAATAATTTAACATGTTTGTCGTTTCCATATAATTACAACCATTTGGTAATTCACAACCTTTTCTTCCAATAAGTAAACCCTTTAATTTATATTTATTACAGAAAATATCAAGGCATTTTTTAGCAAGTGTCCAATTTTTATTATAAGTCGCCCAATCATCACATGCCTCTTTTTTTTCATCTACTTTTAAACAAATATAAATAAAATCATAAATTTTTTCTTGTGATTCATCTGGTTTAGCAACATTACAATCAATCCAATCGGATTCGCTTGCAAATAATAATGGTGTGTCAGGAGGAAAGTAATTTTCAGGGTCTCTAAAACAATGCATCCATCCTTCACACATTTCTTTATATTTAAATTTGTCAAAATTATCTCCAAAATCTTCATTTGGATTCGTTGGATGATTTGGAAATTCTAAATAACTTGTTACACCTAAGAAAATACATTTATCTTTATTATCGTTATATGTTTTTAATTCATGTTCGCCTTGAAATGGTTTAGATAATAAAATAACATTTAGTTTATTGCCATTGTTATCAAATAAATTTACATATGGACGTTTAACTGTAGGTACTTCATATTTTGTTTCATTAACTAAATCTGTAAAGTTTTCTTTATTACACATTGAAATTAATAATATGATTGCTATTGCAATCATAAATAATAATACAAACATTTTTATATTCATTATAATTATAAAATATTTAAAAAACTTTTAAAAGTTTATTTTAAGAAATTTAATATAAAATATATAGATAGAATCTAAAAAATATGAAACCTAAAAAAAATAAACAATTAGACTATATTAAAGATGACTTGACTGAATTTGAGAAAACTGAAATATTAGACTATAAATATATTTATTATGTAGGAGAAATTAATGTTAAAATTAATAAACATATAATATATAAAAATTATTTAGATAATAAAAATATTTTTAGTAATAATAATAGATTTGTAATTAGAATTAATGATCATATAAGTTATAGATATAAAATATTAGAATCTTTGGGAAAAGGTGCTTACGGTGATGTTATAAAGGTAAAAGACTACAAATATACTAAAATTAGAGCTATTAAATTATTTAATAATATATCACATTATACTAAAGAACAAAATAATAAACTTTTTTTAAGAGAATTAGAAATACTTGAACTTTTATATGGGCGTTTTAATAAGGAGAAAAATGATGAATTATTTACCTTATTTTACAATGATAATGAATTTAGGAATTTTAATTTTATAACGTTTAAATTGTATTATGGAAATTTATATCAATACTTTCGTAAAATAAATGAGTCGTCAATAAATGAGAAACTAGTTATCATAAAAGATGTTTTGAATGCTTTATTATTTTTAACATCTGAAACTCCGAAAATAATTCATGCTGATATAAAACCTGAAAATATTTTATTTAAATCCAAAGATTCATTTCATATTGTATTAGGAGATTTTGGTTTATCTAAAATTCTCAAAAATGATTATAAAAATTATAAAAATCTTATCCAAACACGGTGGTACCGAAGTCCTGAAATTATATATAAAATACCATTTAACGAAAAAATAGATATGTGGAGTCTTGGATGTATAATTTATGAATTAATGGCTAGTAGACCACTATTTAAATCTTATAGTGATAAAGACCTACTTGTATATATTCATTATATAATAGGAATACCAACACGCGAATTTATAAATTCACACGAAAATATAACATTATTTTATACAGATAAATATAAGCCTATAAATATAATAAATGAAAAAGAAAAATTATTAATACCTGGATATGGGTGCAATTTATTAGATCGATATTTTGAATTTAGCGAATCAAATGAAGATGAAGAATCAACTGAAAATAAAAATGAAGGCCAAATTAACTATAACTTAACTCGACTTATATATAAATGCTTAGATTATGATGAAAAAACACGGATTTCAGCTAAAGAAGCATTAGAAATTGTTAATGATTTATAGGATTTATTTACAACAGTTATAAATAAATCCTATAACTATTAATATTATACTTACCATTAACGCTATAATATAGTAAATATAAAAGTCCCATAAGTTTTTATTATCATTCTTGTAATAAACTTCGCATTCGCTATCTAATTTATTTATTAAATAAATATTATAAATCATACTACCAATGATACATAGAGACGGAATTATTAATGAACTTTTTTTAACACATGATAAAGAATACATTAACGTATTTATAATAAATATTCCCATACTTATAATACCAACTATAATTCCATAATTTATATTACCACAATCATAATCTTTAAAATTATTAAATACTTGAACCCCGCCACCAACTAAAGTACCTGTACTAATTAATCCAGTTAAAATTAAAATTCCTCCCAATAAAGTAATATTAGAACAAATACCCATTATTTTTTATTAATTTTAATTATGACTCGTTTTATATGTTTAAATACTTTAGTTAATATAATATATGTCTGATATTTCTATTAAATCACAAGTTAGTGACAGCTTATTTTTGAGTGTTTATCAATATCCAAATTGGTTTAACAAAAAAAAGTATATATTTTATAATAGAATTCTTGAACGGCTTATAAGATTAAGTTCTATACACACAAAGGCATCACTATATTATGAAAAAATGAATTTTAATATATTTGGACCATCTATTACTATTACAGCACTCTCTGGTATAGCATCATTTTTATCTACATCACAATATGTTTCGGAAGGAGTTCAAAACGGTTTTGGAATAGGAGTAGGTATTGTTGCATCAATTTCATCTGTATTACAAGCATTAGCGGGTGCATGTCAGTACAGTGCTAAAAAAGAAGCACATCGAACAGTTGCTGAACAATATAATAATCTTATTATATCAGTTAAGTTTGAAATAGAAATGCCTAATGAAGAAGATTTTACAGATAAATTAGAAGTACAAATATTAGATATTCAAAGTAAATGTAATTATTTTGTTCCCCAATTTATAGTTGATGACTATGATAAACAACATAAAGTAAATAATGAGTTAAATAATGTGTTAAATGGTTCAAATAGCCATACTATATCGAATGATTCCACATTTTCAAATTTACATAATGAAAATGTAGTTATAAATATAGATGATAAAAATTATAACACATTCCATGATACAGGTATATCAGAAAATAGTCTTAATAGTGAAAAAAGTAATACAAGTGTAAATAGTAATAACACAGAAGAATATGTTGATGGAAATACTAAGACAGTTATAAATAGTAGTGAAACAAATACATAACTGTCTTAGTATTAATTACCGTCCAAGACTTAATAACCGAACAAATATATTCCATATATCTAAGAATAGTTTTAGAGATTCGCTTATATAATCTGCCACAACACATTTTGTAGCATTAATCTGTAACCGTTTAGTATCATACAATATAAATATCATAAAAATACCAACTACAAAATATGATATTAATCTAAACCACTTTGACGAGGTTGTATAACCTTTATTAAAAATAAGCATTAACACTTCAAGCACTATGACTCCAATAAGCGATGCCAATAATACTGGACCCCAAGAAAGAGAAATGAGATCAGGTCTTATATATGCTACTGCTGATAATCCAATAAATAATAATATTGTAGTTAGCATTGTTGATGCGATATAACATTTTCTATGTGTGTAAAGACTATACATTGGATAGAAGAGTAATCCCATTAAAATAATAAACATAAGCCATACGATATGTTTTATTACTATTTGTTTAGGCGATATTTTATGCATTGCTACAATTGATATAAGGATTAATATAAATACACCAAAAAATAATAATAGATTTGGTTGGAATAGGACATTCTTATATTCCATGATGAGAACTTGTAACGCAAGGAGAATTAGTGTTAGTATAATGTATAAATATGTATTTAATATATAGCGATTACACACAAATTGTCCATCTGTAATAGCACTATTTGCTATACCAAATATAACACATACAAATATTAATATCCCAACAAAAATCTGTAACAATAATTTATTCATTATAATATTGAAATATTATTAATATAATTTAGTTACATTTTCAAGTGTTTAAAAATAAATTAATTTTCATACTCTTTAATTCTTTCTTGAACGTCTACTTTATTTCTACTTTTATATTTACGTGATAATTTAAATATTTTTGAATACCATTTTTCACATTCTAATTGAAATATATCTTTAAACAACGGAAAGTGATGACAATATATAACTGATATTAGCCACCGTGTAAAATTTACACTATTTTTTTCATTGTCATAATCACTATAATTATAGAGATCTTCGTCAATTTGGACTATAAAGAATATTGCAACGGAATTTAATATAGAATCAATAATAGAATCAGAATTTAGTATAATAAAAAAATTTACTAATGGTATACCTAATGGTAAAATGAAGTTTGAAAAGAAATCAGCCCACCAATTATATTGGATGTGATATTTTTTCATCGTAATTTTCCTTTTTTCATAGTATATCATACTTCGTTCTCCCTTATCTAATGCCATCTCAGGATAATCATCATAAATCCGTATTAAAAACTTGTACAAATAGCGCGAGTAGAAATATGATTTTATAGTATTATAACTATATAGTAAAGATAAAATTGTGGATAATATTGATATTACAATAATAATTGGTTCATCAGTTGTAGCATAATCCTGTGTTACACTATACACAAGAGAACCTAAACACACATATTGAATGATGAGTGTAAATATGCCAATAAAAAAACATTTATACGAAAATGAACTTGAACGTAATGAATAATTCCAAAGATTATTATTTATAGAACGTTCTTCAAAAATATTGAGATATTGATATATAAATACTATAAATCTAAACATATTCATTTCTATAAAAGCCTTATTTTGTTCTTCCTTTTGGATTGATTTATATATTAGCTCATTATCATTTGTATTGGATTGTTGCTTCATATCATTTAAATTAAGTATAAAATGATCATCATCTATTAAAATATTATTATTCCATATGTTTAATTTGTCTGCTATATAATTAAAATTTTTTTTAACTACTAAATAATTATCATAATAATTAGTTGTTAATATTACTTCTTCTTCAGTTTTCTTTACACTTCCACTCAAATCGGTATGAGCCATACATAGAAATTCACTTCTGCTATTATACAATTCTAAAAAATTAAACTTCCATTTGCTGTATAAACTATTTTTTTGGTTGTTAGTATTAAAATAAGTTGAAACTGGTTTGCATAATAAACTAATAAAATTTTCGGCTGGTTCTATTAAATAACAATTTAAAGTCATTATGAATTCTTATAATTTATAATGATTATGTCCTTAAATTACATATAAATACATTTTATTTTCAAAATTCAAATAATTATTGTCAACCAATTTTCCTAATGTTTTATTTATCAACTCATCATCATAATCATATTTTGATTTTATCATTTTTAGTAATTCACCTTCTTCTAACAGATTAATTCTCTTAACTGTCCTCACAATAAATAATTCTAAAAGCTCTTTTTGCGAAAAAACAATTTCATTTTTATTTTTCTGTTTCATTTTTTTATGTGTAATATTAGTTTTAATTACCAATATATCACTCTTAAGATTGAATTTCTTATTTAATTTAAATGTGTTGTCTTCTTCACAACGCTTTATTAATCTATAATGACACAATATTTCAACATCTTTTTTAGAATAGGTATCATTTAATTCTATAATATCTTGTGCATTAAATTCGTACAATATAGTTGCTAAATTTAATGCGCATTCTATTTCATAGTCCTTATTTTTAGTAAAATAATCTAAAGTACATGTTGACAATTGATGATTCCAATCTAATTTTTTGTTTTCATATTTACAATTATAAAATGTAGTAAAATCTGTTTTAAATGTATTAAATGTACTATTAAATTCATGATTTGAAAAATCATCTGTTTTTGGAGAAATATTCCACATACCATCCGTTGTGATAACTAAATTGTTATTTTGTTGATAAATAGTATTAAATTCATTTGACAAATGTTTAGAATTTAACAGGTCTTTTTTTATAATATCTAATTTGTATAACAATCGAGTATTTAGATTATCATTTAAGCTATTAATAATATTTATTTCATGATTTATATATGCTTCATTAAAATTGTAATAGTATAACCTTTTTACTAAATAATTTTTATAGTAAATAAATATACTATCATCATCTTTTTCTACAAAACTGTTAAAATAATTTATAAGCATTTTATGGAAATAATTGATTGGTAACAAGTTTTGTTTATAGATATGGCTTCTAATATATTTATCAATATTTTCTATTGTTGATTTAGGCTGTTTAAAATGGGACTCAAAACACGTGTATACATTTTTAAAAATAGTTGCATTATTATAATCTGTTTGCCAATCTATTTTATCAACTATCATTGTTATAAAATAATAGACATCTAGTATGTCTGGAAAAATTTTAGAACATATAATTAATCCATTTAGCCATTTTGTAAAAGAATCTTTAATATATTGTGTATCTCCACAATACAATATAGTTTTTTTTAAAGATGTATAGAATGATTCATTTATAGTGTAATTTGTTCTAAATGCTTTAAAATCAAATTCATTTAGTAATGTTGAAAAATCTATTTTAATTATAATTTCATATTTATCGAGTATAATAGATTTGAATAAAATAGTATAATCTTTGTTTAAAATATCTAAATTTAATTCATTTAATTTAGTGGTTTGAAAAGTATTAACATCATGAATATTGTCTAAAAAAATATGTTCTTCAGTAATACTTGTCTCAAATTTGATTAACGATTGTTCTAAATAAGTTAATACTGTATTACCAATAGTGTTTCTAAAGGTATTTTGATGGATTAGATTTTTATTCATACAGTAAAATATTGTATCTAACAATTCCGATAAATAATATATATTATCATCATCATCGGTTGATATTTGTTCTTTATTTTTATAATCTAAATAATAGCATAATTTAGTATTTACATATTTAACAAGTTTAAATGTAACATTTTCATACCATTTAGATAATCCAAATTGTACGAAGCAAATATCAGCGTAAGTTGTATCCAATCTAGTTAATTCACCTTTAAAATACTCCATTAAATTATTTATGGTAATAAGCCCTTCATTAAATATATTGAACTCAATTAAAAAGGTTTGTAGAATCTCTTTACTACTTTCTATTTTTTCAAACACATTTATTAAAAATGAATCTAATATATTTCTTACTTTTTTAATTATATCATTATAAAATTCTATTAAGTCTTTACGGCTATCTTTATGTTTATATTTCTGTATTTTTATACTGTAATCATACAGTTCTCCATAGAACTTTAACTGATCTATATCATTATTATAAAGAAGTTTGTTGAATGTAGATTCAAGATGTATGAAGAATTCTGTATTTATTTCCATATTAATATATTCTTTTTTTAAAATAATTTTTTGATATAAGCTTTTTCTTAAAAAGTATTTTAAAAGTTTAAATCAATTTTAAAGAAACTTTTTAAGAAAAAGGTTGACAAAAAATATTGTTTTGGGAAATCTATGATTTATGCTTTTTTAAATTTTTTTAAAGTTAAAAGCTTCTTTTATAATACTTTCTGTATTTACAAAGCTTATACATGCGTCAGTAATAGAAACCCCTTTTTCTAATTTATCTTTTCCCAAATAATCTAATGATTGTCTGCTTCCATGTATGTTTGATTCGAGCATAATTCCAATAATAGAATTATTTCCATCGTTTATTTGCTTCATTACATTTTCAAATACAAACGGTTGATTATAATATGTTTTCTCCGAATTACCATGCGAACAATCTATCATTATTCGTGGAATTAAACTCTTTTTTTCCATTATTTTTTTTACTATAGCAACAGAATTAGCTCTATAATTGGGGCCATTTTTATCCCCTCTCAAAATAGTATGACAATCATAATTTCCCTTTGTTTTTATGATGCACGCATCTCCATCATCATCTATTCCCATAAAACAATGTTTATTCTTGGCACTGATTATAGCATCAGCACATATATCTATGTCACCAGATGTACTATTTTTAAACCCAATTGGCATCGATAATCCTGAGACAAGTTGGCGATGAACTTGACTTTCAGTAGTACGAGCACCAATAGCTCCCCAACTAATTAAATCTGAAATATAATGAGGTGTAATAGTATCCAAGAATTCTGTTCCACACGGCATTCCAATTTTATTTAAGTAAATTAATAACTCTCGGGCATAATATAATCCGGTTTTGATATCATAAGTATTATCTAAATGAGGATCATTAATAAGACCTTTCCAACCCACAGTTGTACGAGGTTTTTCAAAATAAACGCGCATCACAATCAAAAACTTATCTTTCACTATATCAGCCAATTTTTTTAACATTAAACCATATTCTTTTGCTTCTTCTATATTATGAATAGAACATGGTCCTACAATAAATAATTTACGAGGATCTTTATCATATAAAATATTTTTTATATCATTTCGGGTTTTAAACACAAATTCTTCAACATCAGATTCTAATGGTAATTTTATTTTTAGTTGTTTTGGAGTTATTAATTTATCAACACTTGATATATTGATATTAGATATTTTAGACATTATAATAAATAGTTAAAGCAAACTTTAAATAAACTTTTTAGAAAAAGTTTAGATCAAAAATAAACTTTTTAAAAAAGTTTTAACAAAATAAACTTTTTAGAAAAAGTTTAGACAGAAGATAAAAATGCTGGTGATTTGTGTCTATTGTATTGTGTTACATTATGTTCTTCCATTTTTTTATTTATTTCTTCAAGATGATTTAAATAATCATAGTAAATTTTATTTTTCTTCTCACAACAAAACCATCTATAAATTTTGTCGCATGTTGAAAGGTTTTCTTCAAATTCACGGTGTGGTTTAACCCAATGTTTATCAACATAATCTATATTTTTATGAGCAAACGCATTTTTTACATAATGATTTAGCAATTGTCGTTTATAATAAACTCGATCTTTATATTGAAGAATATTTTCATATGATTCTCGTACATTGCACATATAATCATAAATTTCATTTTCATAATTAGAAATAAGATTTTCCCAAAGCTCTAAATTACTTTCATCAATATCAAAATTCTTAATTTTATGCCGTGTCTTTCGTGATTTATTTATAATATATGAAAAGTTCTCAAGTATTTTACCAATAGATTCTTTAGTATCATCCATTTTGAAGAAACGCATTATAGATAAACTAATAGCAATATAGGTTGCAAATAATATTGGGAGCACTGAACCAACAAAATCATGTAGTTCATATAATGCATTTAAGGTTTCAATAAAAGTAATAAGTGCCGAAAAAACAATAACGCTTATTTGAATACAACTGATTTTAAATGAAATTGAATCATATTTTAAAGATAAAATTGCCTTATTCTTAGAAGCTGTGTCTACACTTTTTTTTATTTGAATGCTTCTCTCATCTTGGTCTACTTGATAATCTCTTATTTTTGTTTCAATATCTTTAACAATGATTGATTTTTTATTTATCATTACTTGATTTGTATCTGTATCATCTACTGCTAAAACCATATTAGTTTCTTCTAAAACTCCAGTTTTTACACTTTCAATAGTATTAGCACTTACTTCTCCGATATAAGTATTCACCGTTTTATCATTAGCATTTACTTCGCCGATATAAGTATTCAATGTTTCTTCTCCATTATCTAAATATTCCATAACTAGGAAATATAGAGTAATAATCTTTAAATAAATTGTGTTATTATTATATATGTCAAATGTATATAAAAAAATAAATAAAAAAAGTAGAAAAGGTAAAATTACTAAATTAATGAAACATTATAAGGATCCACGTAATAATATGTTATGGAAAGCAAATCGAAAAAGATCAATTAAATTAACAGATTGGCATAATACTCTTTATTCGCCTGAATTAAATCAACAAACATTAAATAATGTTCCAACCAAAGTTGTATTATCAACACGGAAGACTGTACGTCAGGGCATAGTTAAAACAGATTTTTATGAACATCAATTAACACAAAAAGATAAAAAAATAATTGCCAGTAAATTAGTTCAAAAAGAAGAATCTAAAAATACGTATAAATTACGTAAAATAGAAATTAAGAAACGCATTTTAGATAATATTTTGTTTTCGGATTTAGGTGGTAATACTCATAGTATAGGAGAATATT
>Ga0209534_10000663_pt1 | contig 39001 bp, 39 predicted proteins | sample COG_07_FD_184751 | JGI IMG/M metagenome (GOLD analysis project Ga0209534, IMG submission 184751) | Pelagic Microbial community sample from North Sea - COGITO 998_met_07 (SPAdes) (version 2) | ecosystem: Environmental > Aquatic > Marine > Neritic zone/Coastal water | place: Helgoland, sampling...
TTAGATTTTTCTCTAGAGCATGGTGTTAATTTTATTGATACTGCAGAAATGTACCCAGTACCACCTAACTCTAAAACTCAGGGTTTAACTGAAAAATACATAGGTTCCTGGTTAAAAAAACGTAACAATAGAGATAATGTGATTATAGCTTCTAAAGTTACAGGGCCAGCTCCGGATTTTTCTTATATAAGAAATTCTCTTAAAATAGATAAAAAAAATATTGAAAAAGCTATAGCAGAAAATTTAAAAAGATTAAATACGGACTATATAGACTTATATCAAATTCATTGGCCGCAAAGACAAACAAATTATTTTGGGCAATTAAATTACAAATATAGTAAAGAAAATGCAAATGAAGTTATTGATAATTTAAATGAAAGCTATGAAGCACTAAATAATTTAGTAGCCTCCGGTAAAATTAGATCTATTGGATTATCTAATGATACATCTTGGGGTGCTATGAAATTTTTAGAGATATCTAAAGAAAAATCTTTCTCAAAGATTGTTACCATCCAAAATCCATATAGTTTATTAAATAGATCGTACGAAATTAATATGGCTGAAATTGCAGAAATGGAAAATATAAAATTATTAGCATATTCTCCTCTTGGTTTTGGTGTCCTTACAGGGAAATATATTAACAATAAACCAAAAGATTCTAGACTTTCTTTATGGAATAGATTTAATAGATATAGCAATAAAAATTCAAAAGATTCTACTTTGAAATATGTTGAGTTAGCTAAAAAGTATAATATTACACCAACACAATTAGCTTTATCTTTTGTAAATCAACAGCCTTTTGTTACGAGTAATATTATTGGTGCAACTAATTTATCTCAACTCAACGAAAATATAAAAAGTATTGATTTAATTCTAGATGAAGAAATTATTAGTGAAATTGAATCTATACATTTAAGCCAACCTAATCCAGCCCCATAATGAGATTATCAAAATTTTTAGCACATGCAGGTTACTGCTCCAGAAGAGAAGCGGAAAAAATTATTAAGGATGATAAAGTAATTATTAATAACGTTATATGTAATGATTTTTCATATCAGGTAGATGAAAAAGATGAAGTTTATATTGGCAACACTCATGTTGTCGGCCAAAGTGAAATTGAATTATATATATTAAATAAGCCAAAAGGTTACATAACATCTAGAAAAGATGAATTAGATAGAAAAACTGTTTATGACCTATTGCCAGATAATAAACAGCATCTTATAAGTGTTGGAAGACTTGATTATAATACAGAAGGTCTTTTGCTTTTTACTAATAATGGTGACTATGCAAGATACTATGAACTTCCAAAAAATAAAATTAGTAGGACATACAAAGTTAAGGTGTATGGGAATATACAAAATTCTTATATAAAAAAAATTAAAGACGGAATTACAATTGATGGCATAACTCACAATGTTGATGAAATAACTTTGGAGAAAAAATTAAATACTAACAATTGGTTTATTATGAAGCTTACTGAAGGAAAGAATAGAGAAATTAGAAAAATTTTTGAAAGCTTAAATCTTGTTGTGAATAGAATTATCAGAACACATTATGGAAAATATTCAATTGTGAATATGAAACTTGGGGAATTCAAGGAAGTTAACGCAGAAAAAATTAAAGCTTAATCTTTTTTTAACTCTATTACTTCTTTGTCGTTACTAACCAAAACTTTATCCGCACCTCTTGCTGCAAAAAGACCAACTGTAACTACACCAGGAATTTGATTTAGCTCCTTTTCTAATTTTATAGGCTCAATAATATCCAAATGATTTATATCTAAAATAATATTTCCATTATCTGTAATCAATCCCTCTCTCCAAGCAGGCATGCCTTTTATTTTTATAATCTCTCTAGCAACAAATGACCTAGCCATTGGTAAGACTTCTAGCGGTAATGGAAATTTTCCTAAAACATCAACTAGCTTAGACTCATCTACAATACATAAAAATTTTTGAGAAGCACCAGCTATTATCTTTTCACGCGTGAGTGCGCCACCGCCACCTTTAATTAATTGTAAGTTTGAATTTACTTCATCAGCTCCATCTATATATATTGGTATATCACTAACCTCGTTCAAATCAATAACGCGAATACCATTTGCTTCAAGCTTTTCTTTTGTTGATATTGAGCTTGCAACGGTTCCTGAAATTTTATTTTTTAATGGTTTCAAATATTCTATAAAATAGTCGACTGTAGATCCAGTTCCAACACCAATAATATCGTCGTACTCAACATACTCTATTGCTGCTCTAGCTACGGCCTGCTTTTTTTGTTCAGAGTTGCTCATTATTTTCACTAAAAGTTATGAAACTGTATTATAATTGATTAATGCCATACTTTGTATTCAAATATCAAAATAATAAGTTTAAATCAGTGGATCATATTGAAACCTTTGAAACCTATAAGGAAGCTAGGGTCCTACTAAAAAACTTGCGTATGGAGAAATCTCCTAACGACCCTAACGCTTATAAGGTAGTATTTGCCGAAGATATGCTTGAGGCAGAAATGTTAATTCTTGATAAAAGAGATGCTCCCATATTAAGAGAATGGGAGAAATAATATCCCAATAAATTTATTCTTCTAGATTATGTCTATCTATTGAAGCTTTTGCTTCATCATTTGCATAAAATTCTCTAATACTTTCAACAGTTTCTGTTCTATTTGCACCAGAGCCAACTAAAACTTTCTCATTCTTATCAACCGCCCAAAGTATATAGGCAGTGAAATTCTTAAGATCATCTGGGAACTGATCACTATGTGGAACACCATTATGTTCAACCTTATCTTTTTTACCTTGTTTTCTTAGGTCCATTTTAATTTTTTGAAGTTCTTTTTGAAGGTCAGCAACACTATCACCATTCCATTGGCCGACAACTTCTCCGCTTTTTGATATAATATCATCAGACATTTTATTACCCCTAATTTTTATGTGGAATAATTCTATAATAAAAAAATAAACCGTTCAATAAAATTTAAGTATGAAAACTAAAATCTCATTTAAAGAAGCAATTCTATATTGGCTAAAACTAGGTTTTATTAGTTTTGGTGGTCCTGCAGCTCAAATAAGTATGATGCACGAAGAAATTGTAGAAAAGAAGAAATGGATTGATGATAAAAGTTTTTTTCATGCATTAAATTTTACAATGATTCTTCCTGGTCCAGAAGCTCAGCAATTAGCAACATACTTAGGGTGGTTAATGCATGGAAGATTAGGTGGTTTGATTGCAGGAACTTTGTTCATTCTTCCTTCTTTTTTTATTTTAAGTTTACTTACTTATATCTATATAAACTATTCTGACAATATTTGGGGGGAAGGGATTCTCTACGGAATAAAAGCTGCTGTAATTGCAATAATATTTTCAGCATCTATAAAAATCGCCAAAAAAGTTCTAAAAAAATCTTATTACTGGATGACAGCAGTTGCTGCTTTTCTGGCAATAAATATTTTGGATATAAATTTACCAATTATAATTATTATTGCTGGAACAATTGGATTTCTATTTCACTATTTGAAAAATAATAATGAATACAAAAAAAAATCACCATTAGAATTTTTTAAAAATAAAGTTATAAAAAAATCTATGAAAACTTTGTTTATAGCTTTATCTATATGGTTGATAGTATTTTTCTTTATTATTTATACAAACGAAAGTATTTTAATTAATCTTTCGCTATTTTTCAGTCAAGCTGCTCTTGTAACATTTGGAGGAGCTTATGCATTGTTACCGTATGTATTTCAAAATATTATTGAGTCACATGGATGGCTAACAAGTCAACAAATGATAGATGGGCTAGCTTTAGGCGAATCTACTCCTGGGCCGCTTATTATGATTGTAACTTATGTTGGCTTTATTGTTGGTTGGTATAACGATATCTTAAATTTAGGTTCTCCAATTACAGGTGCAATAATATGTGCTGTTCTAGCAACTTTTTTTACTTTCCTTCCTTCTTTTGCATTTATCTTCATTGGAGCCCCGCTTATAGAACTAACCAAAGATAATAAGAGTTTTGAAATACCATTAAATTTTATTACTTCTGCGGTAGTAGGATTAATAGTTAATCTTGGCTATATGCTTGCTTATAATTCATTATGGACCGATAATAATGGTACTAAGAACTTTGATATACATCTGTTAATTCTTATTGTATTTAGTTTATTGGCTTTAACAAAAGCTAAGGTTGGAATTTTACCATTACTAATTACATTGGCTTTGACAGGAATGATGATGAAATTTTACTTTTAAATTTATGGCTGAAATAATTAAAAAAAATAAATATGTTGAATTTACTTATTCAATAATAAGTGACGAAGGTCAAATTATTGAACAAGTTGAAGTTCCTGTTAATTATGTTCATGGAGTAAAAATGGGATTATGGCCTAGACTTGAGGATGCTCTTGAAAATAAATCTGTTGGTGATCAAGTAAGTGTAACTTTTGAGCCTGGCGAAGTGTTTGGAGAAGAAGATAAAGAGCTGATATTTGAAGATGACCTAAAGAATGTACCAGAAGAATATCGTGAAATTGGTAAAGTTGTTGAATTTCAAAGTGAGTCTGGCGATGTCAAGCCATTCACAGTTACAAAAATAACAGATTCAAGAATTGTGCTAGATGGAAATCACCCACTTTGTAATTTAAAAATAAATTTTAATGTAAATGTTACTGCAGTTAGAGATGCTACTGAGACAGAAATTAGTGCCCTTAACGAAGTTAAAGAATCTTAGATATTTTCGAATAGACTTTCTACAAATTCTATCTCACAAACTCTAAACCATTCTATCTCTGGATATTTTGAAGATATTTTTTTAGAGCAATCTAAAAAACATTTGCAAATTTCATAGTTTATTTTATCTTTTTCTATAAAAAATTTATCTGGGCTATTAGCATCCCAAAATAATATAAATTTTCTAATAAGATTTTTTTCAATAAATCTATTAGCTTTTGATTTTTCTTTTTTATTTCCACTAGTAACTTTCTTCAAAGTCTCTGACATTTTACTTAGCTTATAACTCATTGAGCTTGCTGGGTGCGGCATTCCTTGTAACAACTTACTTGTATGCTGAAGATTATAAATAGCTTCATTATATAATTTATTTCTTTCTTCAACTGTATAACTATTATTCTCACTTAATATTAATATTATAAAATCTCTAAATGTATCCTGTAACATATTTGCTATTTGATTTTCATTATTTAGCCCATATGTTTTTTTTAGTGATTTGCAAAAATCATCATTAAAAATATTCTTTAATTCAAAAGTTGTTGTCAAATTTATGTACCTTTTTTCTTTTTATATTAATTCTTTATGCAGTTGATTATTCTCTTATAAATGCTATATTTAAATCTGGTTATACCACGCAAGAACCTGCGTAACAAGTTCACTAAATAAAATGTTTTTTTAATAATAGTGTTGGGTTATGCGCAATCAAATATATAGAGGTATTATTTTAAATGATATCCCTAAGTCAGACAAAAAAAAATCTAATAATTTAAATTTTATGTATAGAGGAATCCTATATATAAAATCTGCTGTTAATAAAAGTCCCAATAAAGATGTATGTATGAACTACAGGGGTAATTTTTATAACAAGTTTTTTGGTTAGGTAAGGCAAAGTTGAGATGCTATTTTAAGAACAAGTTCGCTCCTTTTTCTAGTAGCATCTTAATTTTTTTAAAATAATGATGAGCTTAGCTCATTTACAGCCTTTAACATATCTGGGTCATCTGTAAGTGCTTCTGAAATAGAACATCTACATGCTGTATTTGGATTTACTCCTGATACTATTAGTTTAGCTGCATGTACTAATAGTCTTGTGCTAGCACCCTCATCCAATCCATTGCCTTTTAAATTTCTTGTCATATGTGCAAATTTTACTAGTGAAGTGCTTAATTCTTTATCAGCACCTGTTTCACTCTCAACTATAGATTGTTCAATCACAGCTTCTGGGTAATCAAACTCTAGAGCTACAAATCTTTGTCTTGTGCTTTGTTTTAAATCTTTCAAAATACTTTGGTAACCGGGATTATATGAAATTGCCATACAGAACTCTGAGGTTGCTTCCAAAACTTCTCCAAGTTTCTCTATAGGAAGAACTCTTCTGTTATCACATAGTGGATGTATCACTACAGTTGTATCTTTTCTAGCTTCAACAATTTCATCTAAATAACAAATAGCTCCGGCTCTTACTGCTTTCGCTAATGGGCCGTCAATCCAAACTGTGTCACTTCCTGATATTAAATATCTACCAACAAGATCAGAAGCTGTCAAATCATCATGACAAGATACTGTAATCAGAGGGCGTTTCAAACGCCAGCTTATATATTCCATAAACCTAGTCTTTCCGCAGCCTGTTGGGCCTTTTAAGAGCACTGGAAGTTGATTATTATACGCACTCTCAAAAACCTCTATCTCGTCATTAACAGGATGATAATACGGTTCTTCTTGGATTATATAGTCTTCGGCTTTGTAAGAATGATCGTCCATTTTTTAAATCTCAAAATTAAATAACAAAAATATATTACAAACATAATATTGGCAAGCTGTTTATTGTTTATATTTTTTAGAAAATATAAAAACCTTTGCTAATTAACTAGTTAAAACAATAAGGTATTATGTCCCATTTGTTATCTTTAATTTCAATCTGTATAAAGCAAGGGCCTCCATCATTATTTCTTGTATGCCCACATGCTCCTGGATTAACTACCCATGGCTCCTTATCTTGATCACATACTTGTATGTGTGTATGACCATAAACAATTAATTTTGAGTTTGGATAGGACTGTCTCAATCCATTATGGTCTGCTTTATGACCAAAACGATCTCCATGCTCTATAGATATAATTTGATTATTAATTTCAATAGTTTGAGTTTTTTTTAGACCTGAGATAATTTTTTTATCTTTGTGCTCAAAATACTTTTCGGGCACATCATTATTGCCTGCTACAACATATACTTGATCACAATATCTATTTAAATCAGAAATTATTTTTGTGCTACAAATATCGCCAGCATGGATAATGACGTCACTGTTTTTAAGATAAGAAACTATATGGCTATCAATAATTCCATGGGTATCAGAAATTATTGAAACAGTATTGATTTTTTTCATTACTAAAAGATAGTAGCACCAAAAACTTTAACTTCTTCATCTTCTAATCCAAGAACTAATCTTCCCAAATAATCACCAGGAAATTGATCAGCATCATTACTAGTTTGTTTGTAAATGATAGTTACGTGCTCTTTTCTTCTTAAGCATCCAATTGGATCCGCTGCTTCAGTTAAAGCTGATAAAAATTTATTGTTTGCCCACTGCTTTCCAATCTCAACTTCGTGAGCACCTATCAACATAGTTTCTGAAAAATTTTTAGTAAAGCTTCCGTAATCCTGTTGATTGGAAGCTTTTACTAAATCGACCCATAATGGATCTGCTATTTTAAATATTTCGTCGTCCGTCTTTTTAAGAAATTCCATTTAACCCGCCTTTTTTTGTTCCTCATCTACTATATGATAGATCGGTGCTTTTTCCATAACAAATTTTCCAGTTTTTGGATCGCGGCGCGATAGTGTTAAGCAATGCCAATTTTCATCATCAAGTTTCATATGGTCACCACGGTAGTAGTATCCAGGCCAACGAGTTTCTTCTCTAAATAATGTATGTTCAGTAACACATTGAGAAACTAAAGCACGATGTCTTAGTTCCCAAGCTCTCATCAATTGATGAAGATCTTCAGCACCAATATTCTCTAGATCTTCTTGTAATATCTCTAGATGATGTAAGCCTTTTTTGAGTCCGATTCCATTTGTCATATAACCACTTGTGATACCACCACAATTCTCGTCCATAATCTTCTGAAGACGTTGCAGGCCTTGAATTGGTAAAATATAACTTGGTGATACTGTACCGCCAGTAATTTCATTTCGACCAATAATATAATTATCTAATGGTTTAAATACTTCTTCTTTAAAGTTACTAATTTGTTTCTCAGATACGCTAGGTTTTGTTTCCATATCATTTATATATTGGACAGCAGCTTTGGCTGCAAGACGTCCCTCTGTAAATGATCCTGAAGAAAACTTGTGAGCTGTTCCACCTACAGTATCTCCAGCTCCAAATACGCCATCAACTGTCATCATTCTGTTATAACCCCAGAAGTATTCTTTTGGAGATAAATCAGATGGGCCACTTACCCAAGCCCCAGAACAAGTTGCGTGAGAACCCATAACGTATGGTTCTGATGTTGTTAACTCTGGATTTTCGTATTTAGGATCAATATCTTGTGAAGCCCATACTACGGCCTGACCAACTGTCATACCTAAAAAGTTTTCCCATCCAATAGTTTCTAAATGTGGATCTTGAAAGGCTTCCATAGTTACCATGTGAATTGGACCTCTACCTGCCTTTACTTCTTCTAAAAACGCATGGTTTCGTAAGCATGTTGGTGTTGGAGTATGATCAATATATTCGCCGACCATTTCTTTAGTTTGGTCATACCATTTTGACTCATACTCATCACCATAAGCATTTTGTGTGTAGGTTTTAAGATGTAAGAAATATGCTCCTACTGGACCATAACCATCTTTAAATCGACATAATACAATTCTATTTTCCATTTGTGTCATTTTAGCGCCCAATAAAATTGGAAGCGCGTAACAAGAACCATTACTCCAAGGTGCGTACCAAGTTCTTCCCATTCCTTCACCAACAGCTCTTGGTTTGAAGATGTGTGAAGCACCACCAGCACATATAATTGTCGCTTTTGCACGGAACACATGGAAGTCACCTGTTCTCATATTAAAACCAACAGCACCACCACAACGATTATCATTGCTTTCATCTTTTAAAAGATGAGTAATCATTACACGGTTATAAATTTTGCTTGCAGATTTCTTAGCAGCTTCAGCTACAATTGGCTTATAACTTTCACCATGAATCATAATCTGCCATTTTCCTTCTCTTTGGTATCTACCTTCTTTATTTTTCATTAAAGGTAAACCCCACTCTTCAAACATATGAACAGCTGAGTCAACATGACGAGCCATATCAAGAGCTAAATCCTCACGTACCATTCCCATCAAATCATTTCTTGCGTAACGAACGTGATCTTCTGGTTGGTTTTCATTCCATCTTGTACCCATGTAGCAGTTAATCGCATAAAGACCCTGAGCGACAGCTCCACTTCGGTCAATGTTAGCTTTTTCTACACAGACAATATTCATATCGCGACCCCAATATCTGGACTCAAATGTAGCACCTGTTCCAGCCATACCACCGCCAACTATTAGTACATCACAATCTTCGTAAACTGTTTTATGATTAGCCATTAGTAGTACACTCCCTGTTTAAATGTTGCTTTTGGACGATCTGGAAGCCCATCATTATTAATTAATTTAGCATCTCTATTGTCGCCAATTTTTAAATAGTCTGGTTCATTAAAAAGTAATTGGTTGTCATGTGCAGCTTGATCAGGAACTTCAGCTTCTGCAACTTTATGAATATGCTTGCCCCATGGCTTCGTTGTAATAGGTGATACAAAATTTTTCTCAGTACCATTTCTAAATGTAATCTTCCAAGAGATAGTTCCTTTTTCTTCTTCTCTAAGAACTCGAACCTTGTGGCCCATAGGGGCAAAGTCAGCATAGCCTCGAGCATCGATAGCATTTTGTGGACATGCTTTTACACATGAATAACATTCCCAACAAAAATTTGGCTCAATATTTACTGCACGTCTAATTTTTGGATCGATGTGCATGATGTCTGAAGGGCAAATATCTACGCAGTGTCCGCAACCATCACAACGGGTCATATATACAAATGTTGACATAACTTTCTCCTATTACTTTTTATATAAATTAATTTAAAATTCTTTTCTCATACTAAACATTTATTAATAATGTCTAGGTGCTTCACGTTTAATTCCTAAACCAAATTGTTCTGGTGCATCTGCTGGTTCTGGCAAACTGTCTCTAGAACCATCTGCTTCAGCTAAATGTTTTTGAATAGCAGCTCCAGGTTTGTAGAACATGTGTGCAAATTTAGACCAATAAACACCACCAAATAAAACTATATTAGAAAACACAAATAGCACTAAAAATATAATACTCAATTGTGATTCTGCATGTTGCGTATAAGACCACAATAATCCCAATGTCGAGGTAATTACCAAAGCTAGTACAAATAAATCTGTGAAAACTACTCGGTACCATTTGTGACCTTCAGCAGCAACATCAACTCTTAAGAAAAACCAGAACCAATATGCTCCTAAACATGTCATCGCTGCACCTAAATGCCAAAATTGTGAAACAATCGCAGGTGTTGCAGAAGCTGAATATTTAAAGATCATTAATGCAGAAGCTACCCAAAAGATAATTGTTCCATACATTCCTAGCAAATGAGCTACTCTTCTTTTCCATCCACAGAATTCACCTGAAGTAAGAACATCATGCGCTACTGTGTTGACAATAATTCCAACTTTTTTGCCTGTTGGAACATTTGTTGTCGCTTTTTCTTTTGCTTTTTTTGCATTATCAAAAAAATACTTAACATTTTTTTTATGCTTAATATCTAGAAGTACACCACCAACAGTTAATACTGCCATTGCTATTAAAAAGCCTTGCAAGGCAATTGATGTTACCCATGTATTGGCAACCAGTATCTCAAACGGATTTATATTTATAAACGTTGGCATATCCCCTCCTGTTATGACCAAAATTAATTAGGTGTCTTCCTGCACCTTTATGTATGCTATATACTATACTCCACAAGAGTTAAAGAATGCTAATAGCAAAATTTTAATCAACTATAAGTAAAATTTATAATGTCAGAAAAAACCACTCCTATATGCGAATATGGACAAAATGCATACGACTTCAGTTTAAGTTGTACAAATGAAAAAATTTGGACTTTGGAAAACCTTAAAGGGGAGCGTGGATTATTGATCTTCTTTATATGTAATCACTGTCCTTTTGTGAAAGCTATACTTCCGAAATTAGTGAGAGTTACCAATACTCTTATAGATCATGGTATAAATTCTGTTGGCATTATGTCTAATGATCCTAGTGAATATAACGAAGACTCATTTGAGAATATGCATAAAGTTGCTATAAAAAATAAATTTTCTTTTCCTTATTTATATGACGAAACTCAAGAAGTTGCTAAAAAGTATGGTGCTGTTTGTACGCCTGATTTTTTTGGATATAACGAGATGCTTAAATTACAATATCGAGGACGTCTAGATGCTACACGCATGACAGAAACTAGTAATGACTTAAGGCCAGAATTATTAGAGGCTATGATAAAAATCTCAGAGATTGGAGAAGGGCCAATTAATCAAAACTCAAGTGTTGGGTGCTCAATTAAATGGAAATAATAGTTTTTAAGAAGCTGAACTCATTTTTTTAGCAAGGGTATTTGCAATTTTTGGCGTTTGTTTACCCCATTTAGAATTTTTCATTTCTTCTGCTGCTTTTTGGTAATCTCCTTTCTCCAAAGCATTTATAAAATTTTTAAATTGAGAAACACCATCTATACCCATCTGTGAGACCATCTCTACAACTACGCTAAAAGCTAAAGGGTGAATATCTATGTTATCAAGTATTTTCTTGGCATCTTCAGTTGCTTGTGAAAAATCTCTTTCATAAGTTATGCGCCATTCCCAGTCTTCGCTGCTGGCTGTACTGTAAAAATCATTTGCAGAAACGGCACCCTTGGTATGTTTATTTATTTTCTTCATATATGTTAATGAAGGTATTCTTTGACCATAAACATATTTTGTTAGGGTTGTGTAAGGTATATCAACTTCTCTAGAAAAAGCTTCCAATGTAATGTTAAAACTATGTAAATAGTCTTTTAGCGTCATCACTGAATTATACTACCTTGCTTGATTTTCGTGCAAATATTTTAAAAACTAGTAATTAGTATCTAATTTTAGAAAACTCCATCTTGATCTTGCTAAATAATTTTTCTCAATGTCATGTTGGCAAGCAAAATGTTCTTTAAAAGCTATAGCCTCTGGAAATGAGATGCACTTCTTAATTGCAGTTACATTTATTAAATCTTCTTCTATGACTTTTTTTTCTTGCGCTAGAGTATTTTGAATTTCTATTTCATCTTGAATATTAACCTCATCTGGATCGGCTCCTGCATACACTTCTATACTTTTAATACTAATAAATACTATTAATACGAGATAAAAATAATTTTCTATTTTTTTGATTAGCACTACCAACTACTCCTTATAATTAAATTATTATTCTCAAGGACGGATGATTTGTATAATTTAACAATCAACCATCCCGGAGGAATCACTAACTAACTTCAAGAGTAATTTTATTAATTTTATTAATTTAGTCTTTACCCATTTTCGGCTTAGACAATTCGGGTTTACCCAAATTGGGTAAGAAAATATTTTTTAAAAAACTTGACCTAATTTATCTTGTAAAACTTTGTTCTCTAAAGTTTCTTGTAATAAATTTTCCTGACTTCCCCATTTTTCAGTAAAGTTCTTTGGAGACCGGTGATATGACTCTTCGCTATTTCTATGATGATGCGGGCATAGTGGTATGACTTCATAATTGGTAGCTTTTTTACCCATACCTTTATTACTAATAATATGATGTAACTCTGCTGGACTTCCTGGGAACCCCATTTTATCGCAAATAATACAACCTAATTCTGCAATAGATCTCATGTGCAACTTTTCGTCTTTTGTCTTAGATTTTTTTGCCATAATTTATACCTCTCTATTTATGTATATAAATTTTTGTTTATTTTATATTACTTTTACCAATTCATCCCAATTAGTTGTATATCTTGGTGTGCGATTTTCACATTTTCTTGCCCATGGATGATCAATACCCTGTGCTGCAAAACGAATGGTATCTTGCCCCATTGTGTTATTCATCGAATCAATTGTTTTCATTAGTTGGCTACGTGCTTGAGTCTCTTCTGAATCAAACATTTCCATTTGCTTGTATGATGCAGGCACTGTATCCAATAACATTATTCCAGCCTTGTGATACTTATAACCTTTGGAATAAATTTGCTCCAAACATTTACGTGCTGCCTGAATTATAAAAGCAGTATCGTCACTGGGCTCCATGAATCCGTATGTTATTCCATTATCATATTGAGGATCTTGACGACGAAATGGATTAGTTCTTAAGTAAACATAAATCCCTTGAGATTTACTTTTTTGTAAACGTAATTTATGGCAAGCTCGTGTTGTATAGTTTGCTACTGCATTCATTAATTCTTTTTTATCGGTCACAAGTTTTCCAAATGATTTGGAAGAGGTGATATTTTTTTTAGCCATTACTTCTTCTAACTCTAAACAATTAAAACCTCTTAATTCTCGCACTAAACGTTCACCTACCACTGTAAAATGTTTTCGAGCCCACACTATATCTACGTCTCTTAATTTTAAAGCAGTGTTAATACCCATTTCACTTAAACGTTTTGATAGTTGACGTCCTACCCCCCATAAATCGCTTACTGGAAAGTTGGCTAGTACTTCGTTCTGTGTTGTTTTTTTACAAATATTAAAGACACCGCTTTTTGTATGTTTTTTTGCCATATGATTAGCAACTTTAGCCAATGTTTTATTTGGAGCTATGCCAATCGAAACTGGAATACCTGTCCACTGCTTAACTGTTTTTCTAATTTCTAAAGAATATTTATCTAAATCCAACCTTCTAAATTCTTCCAAACGTAAAAATGCTTCGTCGATTGAATATACTTCCATTGAAGGCGTGAATTGACGAAGGGTTCCCATTACTCTTTGTGACATGTCGCCATAAAGTTGGAAATTTGAAGAAAGAATAACTGCCTTTTTTTGTTCTAATAATTTTTTGTATTGAAACATTGGTGCACCCATAGGAATACCAAGTGCTTTAATTTCATTCGATCGTGCGACGATGCATCCATCGTTATTTGATAGAACTGCCATGGGTTTATTTTCAAGAGCTGGGTTAAACACTCGTTCGCAAGAGCAGTAAAAATTATTACAATCGACTAATGCATAAATAGGATCTGGCTTGAGTGACGGCATAGGTTAGACCGCATGCACGACATTGGTAACGACACCCCAAATATGAACCTCATCTTCTTCACTTACTAAAATTGGTTCATAGTCATCATTCTCAGGAGCCAAGTAAACTTTGCCATCTTTTTTCACATAACGTTTAACAGTAAGTTCATGTTGAATAGCAGCAATAACAATTTTCCCAACTTGTGGTTCAATGCTTCGATCTACTACCAATAAATCTCCGTCATGAATTCCAGCATTAATCATTGATTGGCCAGAGACACGCACAAAAAAAGTAGCGCTCGGCGTTTTAATTAAATGAGTGTTCAAGTCAAGCTTGGTATCCATAAAATCATCAGCAGGGGATGGGAAACCTGCAGCAACTTTTGATGCGAATAGTGGTAACTCATATTCTGCTGAGTTTTGTGATTCCACAAAATCTCTTACTTCTGCAACCATGTGTTCTGGAACACGAATTGCTTTAGTTGGTGTGCCATAAAGACTCTTGCGCCCAGCGCCTGATCTTTTACCACCACGTGTTACGGATTTATTTTTGATTTCGTACATAATCTAAAGATACGGTAAATCCTAGATTATGTCAATTAATTAAGGTGGCCAGTTTTAACAAAAATAAGTGCGCCTTCTTCTTTGGTGAATGGCCTATGTTGACTTAAGTGAGGAGACCTTAACCATGACCCTTTGGGGTAAGCTCCAAACTCATCATGAAATACTCCTTCTAAAACTAAAATTTCTTCACCACCCCAATGCTGATGTGGATTGAATATTGTATTGGGTTTCCACTTTACTAATGCAGCATGTTCCGCTTCAAAGTTATGCAAGGGCATAACTGATAGCCCATCTACCAAACCTGGTAACCAAGGTTCTTTATTAGTATCAATTTTTACAGATTGAATATCGCTATCTTGAAACTGTCTCAACTTAACAAATAAAACACAGCCAGATTCACTATAGGGATTATGTGCTGAACCTTTTGGGTTTCTAATATAAGTTCCTTTTGGGTAAGAGCCAAACTCGTCAGAAAACACTCCTTCTAAAACTAGGAACTCTTCTCCGCCGTCATGCGTGTGTTGGTCAAATTTACTACCCGGCGCAAATTTTACTACTGTAGTAGCAATAGCTGTTTCACCCGCATCATCTCTTTCAAGATACAAACGCTCTACTCCATCTGCTGGTGATTTATGCCAAGCCTCCTTTTCAAAATTAATACACGCTCGCTTTGTAAAATCTCTATTAATACTCATATAAAATTTAAGCTAATCGATCTAGTGGCCATCTTGGTTTTACTTCGCCTTTTAAATCATAAAGCTGACCTGCTTCATATTTTTTAAAACCAGCATAAGCAATCATCGCACCATTGTCTGTGCAGAATTTTTTAGTCGGATAGTATGCTTCAGCGTTTATTGAATGAGCGAAGCTAGTTATTCTTTCCCTGATAAATTGATTGGCACTAACTCCACCTGAGATAACTATTGATGAATGACCTCTTTCATTATGTGCTCGCTTTAATTTCCCAACCAAGCAATCGGTAACTGAGTTTTGTAATTCTAAAGAAATATTTTTTTGCACTTCTTTAGTTTTTTCTGATGCTTTCCATGTGAGCATGATGTGAGTTTTTAAACCACTAAAACTAAAGTCACAATTCGGTTTATGTAATATTGGACGAGGAAATTTATAACTACCTTGGATTCCCTCTTTAGCTAATTTTTCAATCAATGGACCGCCTGGATAATCTAGACCCATCAATTTTGCAGTTTTATCAAAAGCTTCACCTACCGCATCATCTAATGTTTCACCCATGATTTCATATTCACCGATGCTTTTTGCATCAACTATCATAGTATGGCCACCGGAAATTAATAAACCAAAAAATGGGAAAGACAGTTCTGGATATTCCATGAATGGCGCTAGTAAATGTGCTTCTACATGATTAACTGACATAATTGGTTTGTCTGATATATAGGCCAAAGTTCTTGCAAACGTTGAGCCAACTAATAAACAGCCTTTTAAACCAGGGCCTGCTGTGTAAGCTACTAAATCAATATCATCTAGGGTTTTATCTGCACTTTTGAGTAAATTTTTTAATAGTGGTAACACCCTATCAGCATGGTCTCTTGAGGCTAATTCTGGTACCACGCCTCCATAATCTTGGTGAATTTCAATTTGACTAAAGAGTTCATCTGCCAACAAACCTTTTTCTGAGTCGTACAATGCTAGTCCAGTTTCATCGCATGAAGTTTCTATTCCAAGAACTAACATACTATATAACCACTTTGTTTTGATTTTTCTTCATACAACTGTATAATCACACCACTAATTAATTAAAGGTAAATTATGCCAAGTATTAAGCTAAAAGAAAACGAGCCATTTGATATTGCAATCAGAAGATTTAGACGCGCATGTGAAAAGGCTGGAGTTTTAACTGAAATTAGAAAAAGGGAATTTTACGAGAAACCAACCTCTGTTAGAAAAAGAAAAGCTGCAGCGGCTGTAAAAAGAGTTCATAAAAGATCTAATAGGACAGCAACTGGTAGAAGAATTAAACTCTATTAATGTCTAACCCTCAAGGAACTAATTCACCATTAAAAATTAAAATCAAAGAAGATATGAAGTCTTCTATGAAGAGTGGTGACAAGAAAAGATTAGGTGCTGTTAAATTAATCCTTGCAGCAATTTTAGACAAGGAAGTTGAGACAAGAAAAGATCTAGTCGATGAACATATTTTTGAAATCCTAAAAAAACTATCTAAAAAAAGTAAAGAATCCTCAACTCATTATAAAGAAGCTAATAGACCTGAGCTCGCAGAACAAGAAGATTTCGAATTATCTGTTTACAAAGAATATCTTCCCGAAGATATGACTCAAGAAGAAGTGCAAAAAATGATTGAAGACATCCTGAGTGAGAAATCTATTTCTCAAATGAGTCAAATTGGTGAAGTTATGGGCGAACTTAAGAAACGTTCTAACAATCGTGCTGACATGGGTTTTGCTAGTAAATTTGTTAAAGAAAAACTTAGCTAGTTTTTATATAAGTTATATTCAAGCCTAAATCACTCTATATCTATTGAATGCTATCCAAGTTAGCTCTATAATTAATAAATTAAATGAATACACGTTCATCCTAAAAGGACGGAAGTAGGCTGAAAAGCTGAAGGAACGCACCAAACTTTAAGCCTAGAGTTTGGTGAAATTATCATCAAATTCAGGTTAAGTTTAATTTTTTGTCAGCTTGATGGTATCAATATGAAAAATGCAATGCAGTTTTTAGACATAAAAAGAGAAGAGCCTTCTGTTCAAAAAGCAGAAGTCAGAATCTATACTTACGATGAAATATATTCCAATTTCCCCGCTGAGAAAGCTGCAGAACAAGCAGGGAGATGTTTAAACTGCGGTAATCCATATTGTGAATGGAAATGTCCAGTACATAACTACATACCAACTTGGCTAGATCTTATTCGTGATGGAAAAATTATAGAAGCAGCAGAAATGTCTCATAAAACTAATTCCCTACCAGAAATTTGTGGTCGTATATGTCCACAAGATAGACTATGTGAAGGAGCATGTACTTTAGAAGATGGTTTTGGGGCAGTTACCATTGGATCAATAGAAAAATATATTACTGATGAAGCTTTCCGACTTGGTTGGAAGCCTGATATGTCAGATGTTGTTAAAACAGATAAAACTGTTGCTATCATTGGTGCTGGACCAGCTGGTTTAGCATGTGCAGATATCCTTACTAGAAGTGGCGTGAAAGCAAAAATATATGACAAATATTCAAGAATTGGCGGGTTACTAACTTTTGGAATTCCTCCATTTAAATTAGATAAGGATATTGTAGAAAAAAGAAAAGAAATTTTAGAAGGTATGGGAGTTGAATTCATTTTAAACACTGAAGTTGGTAAAGATATTGATTTTCAAGAAATCTATGATGCTCATGATGCCGTGTTTTTAGGCATGGGGACTTACAAACCTATGAAAGGAAATTTCAAAGGTGAAGATCTAGAAGGTGTTCATGAAGCTTTACCATTTTTAATTTCTAATATAAATAATGAATTAAATATAGAGTCTGATTTTGTATCAATGAAAGATAAAAAAGTTATTATTTTAGGTGGTGGTGATACAGCTATGGATTGCAATAGAACTTCTATTAGACAAGGTGCAGAAAATGTTACATGTATTTACAGAAGAGACGAAGAAAATATGCCTGGTTCAAAAAAAGAGGTAAAAAATGCAAAAGAAGAAGGCGTGGATTTTATGTTTAATTATCAGCCCGTAGAAATTATTGGTGATAAAAAAGTAGAAGGAATAAAAGTTGTTAAAACAAAACTAGGACCACCTGATGCAATGGGAAGAAAAAATCCAATCATATTAAAAAATTCTGAAAAAATTATTCCGGTTGATAAAATAATTATTGCTTTTGGATTCCAACCTAGTCCTGCAGAATGGTTCAAAAAATATGATATAGAAACAAAGGAAAGTGGACTTTTAAAAGTTGATAATGAATACTTGTTTCAAACTACTAATGATAAAATATTTGCTGGCGGTGATATGACAAGAGGTTCTGATTTAGTTGTTACCGCAGTTTTTGAAGGTAGAGAGGCTGCAGAAAACATTCTAGATTATCTAGAGATATAAAAAATGAGCTCAATTAAAAATAAAAGAATTTTAGATGTATTAAATGGTGTACCTGTAGATAAAACACCAGTATGGATAATGAGACAAGCCGGAAGATATTTGCCTGAGTATAAAGCCACAAGGGCCCAGGCTGGGAGTTTTTTAGACTTATGTCAATCTCCAGAATTAGCATCAGAAGTTACGATTCAGCCTATCAAAAGATTTGATCTTGATGCGGCAATAATTTTCTCAGATATCTTAACTATTCCTGATGCAATGGGTCTTGAATTAAAATTTGAAGATAATCGTGGTCCTTATTTTGATAACCCAATTGATGATATAGATGATATAAAATCTCTTAGCGATAAAAATACCGATAGTAAATTGGAATATGTTGCTGAAGCAATAATTCATACAAAAGAAAAATTAAATAATGAAATTCCTTTAATTGGATTTTCTGGGAGCCCGTGGACCCTGTCTACTTACATGGTTGAGGGGTCTGCAACAAAAGAATTTAGAAAAATTAGATCCATTGTTTTTAAAGAGCCCGAGATGCTTGATCTATTGACACAAAAACTTGTTAAATCCATTACAGAATACTTAATTATGCAAGCAAAAGCTGGTGCTGACATCTTAATGATATTTGATTCATGGGGTGGTTTATTAAATACTCAAAACTATGTAAATTTTTCTCTCAATCCTATGAAAGAAATAATCAGTAACTTGAGAAAAAATAGTATTACAAGAAATATACCCATAGTTTTATTTACTAAAGGCGGTGGTAGTTGGTTAAATCAAATAGCGGAATCCGGTTGCAACGCTATTGGTTTAGACTGGACTACTGATATATCTATGGCTAGAAATACTGTTGGAGAGAATATAGCATTACAAGGTAATTTAGATCCATGTGCGCTTCATGGTACTGAAGAATCTATAAAAGATGCCGCTTCAAAAATAATTGATGGTTATGGTTTTGGCCACAGACATATTTTTAATTTGGGTCATGGTATAGATCAATATGTTGATCCCGAAAATCTTGGAATTTTAATAGATCACGTAAAAGAATATAGTAAAAAATACCATCAAAATTAGAATAATTTTTCTAACTCAACTTCCTCTTGTTTCTTATCATCTATTTTATTTTCTTTACTAAAAGAGTTTGGGATATTTTCTTTTCTAAAAACTTCAGTTATTGAATTTTTTGAATCTGGTGAAGCTAATAAACCATTTTTACTATCAATTTTTGCACTAACTAATCCCTCTGGTTCTTCTAAATTTGAATTGGGCGTTCCTTTTAAAGCAACTTTCATATAATCAATCCACATTGGTAAAGCTGCGGTACTTCCAAACTCTTTTTTTCCTAGTGACGAATGATTATCAAAACCAATAAAACTTACCGTTACAATATCTCTATTAAACCCAGCAAACCAAGCATCTTTTTGGTCGTTAGTTGTTCCAGTTTTACCCGCGATATCATTTCTATTTAGAGCCTTTGCTTTTTTTGCGGTTCCGTATTTTACAACGTCCTTCATCATGCTAACCATTTGATAAATATTTCTTGGCTCTAAAGTTTGCATAGCTAATCTTGGTAAACCTGCTTTCTCTCTCAGCTCAGTAATTTCATCCGTAGATTTTGCTGAAGAAAATTGAAGAGTGTCTAAACTCATATAATCACATGGATTACTACAAACTCTTACTGGATTTTCAACATATATAATGGTGTTATCTCTTGTTCTCACCTGCTCTATAAGATACGGCTTTACTCCATATCCTCCATTCGAAAAGTGTGCGTAAGCCTCAGCTAACTTTATTGGGGTAATCTCACCACTTCCTAAAGCAAGCGTTAAATCTTTTGGTAATTTTTTTGCATCAATACCAAAATTTTTTACATAGCTTAAAGTATAATTAATTCCAATACTGTCTAATAATCTTATGGATATCATATTTCTAGATTTTGCTAATCCATAACGTAATCTAGTAGGACCAAAAAATTTTCCACCGTAGTTTTTTGGTCTCCAAGCACCACTGACGGTATTTTCTTTAAAAACCTTAGGTGCGTCATTAATTATTGATGCAGGTGTATATTTTTTATTTAGAGCTGCAGAATATATGAAGGGTTTAAAACTTGATCCTGGCTGTCTCTTTGCCTGAGTAACCCTATTAAATTTACTAATTCTAAAATCATAACCTCCTGATAAAACAGATACAGCACCACTATTTGAATTAATTGAAACTAAAGCTCCATTTACATTGGGAATCTGTGACAAGAACCATCTTTTATTTACTTTTTTAACTCTCACTACATCGCCAATAGATAATATTGATTTGAAATCCTTAATTCTTTTTTTGTAATTAACATCATAATATTGACTTTTAATTAATATTTCATTTAAATTTATTTCTAATAATTGTTTGTCTTTTGAATAAACCGTAATTTTTTTTGAATCTACATTTAATACAACGGCAGGGATATTACTATTGATATCATAAAAACTTTTTAGATATTTACTAATATTTTTTTTTGAAACTTCTAAATCATATTCAAAATCAGAATTAAGTAATTCATTATAATTTATTTTTGCCTCAGCTCCTCTGTAACCATGTCGAATATCATACTTTTCAATATTACTTTTTAAAGATTTCTGGGCAGCTTCCTGCAATTTACTATCAATTGTTGTAAAAACATCATAACCTAACGTATATGCTTCACTCCCAAATCTTTCTTCCATCTGTGCTCTGGCCATCTCAGATACATAAGGAGCTTTTAGTTCTATACTGGCAGTATTAAGTCTGGCTGTAACAGGCATTAGATAGGCTGTCACATATTCATTTTTTGTTATGAAATTATTTTCAGACATTCTTCTTAAAACATAATCTCTTCTTTGTAATGCTCTTGATTGATTGGAAACAGGATTATATCTTGATGGCGCTTTTGGTAGACCAGCTATCATAGCCATTTGCGCTAATGTTAATTCTGAGAGTCTCTTCCCATAATATACTTGTGCAGCAGCCGCAACCCCGTAAGATCTGTGGCCCAAATATATTTTGTTCATATATAGTTCGAATATTCTTTCCTTACTTAAATTTCTCTCCATTTTGTACGCTAATAAAATTTCTCTTAACTTACGAATTATTTTTTTCTCTCGGGTTAGATAAAAATTTCTTGCGACTTGCATAGTTATAGTACTTCCACCTTGCGTAATTTTTCCAGAAGTGACAAAGCTTTTCAGAGCTCGAAGCAAACCAATATAATCAACACCATTATGGTTATAAAATCGATTATCTTCGGCCGCAATAAAAGCATTTTTAAGCCCGTCAGGTATTTCGCTAAAAGTCACTGGAATTCTCTTCTTTTCACCATAAACAGCTATTAATTTCTTATCTTGGGTATAAATACGCATTGGAATCTGCATTTTCATATCCTGTATTTCTTCTACTGTGGGCAAGCTGCTTGATAATGTGATGTATAACGCTAATAAAGAAAAAACAATAAAGCCAATTAAATAGTAAACAGGTTTTAAAGATTTTTTAAAAAATATACTCATACTTGTTGGTGGCTATAAAATTTCTTGTTAATATCTATATAATACTATAAAAAAATAATTTATCTTGTCTAAACTAAAAAACAATATAATTCTTATTGGCCCAATGGGCTCTGGTAAGAGTTCGATTGGCAAAAAGTTATCTAAGATGATGAAATTTGACTTTTTAGACACAGATAATCTTATTGAAGAAAATACCGGTGTAGATATACCAACAATATTTGAGCACGAAGGTGAAGCTGGCTTCAGAGAAAGAGAAAAAAATATTTTACGCGAAATATCCAATTGTCAAAGAACTGTTATTGGGACTGGCGGAGGAATAATAATCTCTGAAAAAAATCGGGAAATAATTAAAGAAATGGGTTTTGTAGTTTATCTTACAGCTAATATTAAAGAGTTATTCTATAGAACAGAGCATGATAAAAATAGACCTTTAATAAATAGTAATGATGCAGAAAATAAAATTAGAGACATAATAAATGATAGAAAAGAATATTATGAAAGTAGTTCCGATATGAAAATAAGTACTGATAATTATGATACAGTGAAAATATCAAAAATTATTATAAATAATTATGAAAAATATAAGAAAAATAATAGTTAAATTAGAAGATAGGTCCTACCCAATTTATATAGGTAAAAATATTTTATCTGATAAATCTCTACTTGGTAAAATTAATGTAAATAATTTTGCGTTAGTTACAAATAAAAAAATTAAATCCCTACACCTTTCTAAGATTAAAAATAATAGTATAAAAAAAAATCAAATCATACTAAGTGACGGTGAGAAATATAAAAATCAAGAAAGTATTTCAAAAATATATAGTTATTTGCTAAAAAATAAATTTTCGAGAGATAGTTGTTTGGTAGCTTTTGGTGGCGGTGTGATTGGTGATATGACTGGGTATGCATCTGCAACTTATCAAAGAGGTACCAATTTTATTCAAATTCCAACAACATTATTGTCAATGGTTGATTCTTCTGTGGGAGGTAAAACCGGTATAAATCATCCGCTGGGGAAAAATATGATAGGAGCATTCCATCAGCCCATTGCAGTTATTATTGACACAGAAATATTAAAAACACTTTCTAAAAGACAATTTAATGCTGGCATGGCAGAAGTTATTAAATATGGAATCATAAAAGATAAGAATTTCTTTAAATGGATAACAAAAAACTGTTTGAATATAAAATTGCAAGACCCAGAAAGTATTATCAAAATTATCAAAAGGTCTTGTGAAATTAAAGCTGAAATAGTTTCCCAAGACGAAGAAGAAAAAAATATAAGAGCATTGTTAAACCTTGGCCATACCTTTGGTCATGCTATTGAAAATGTTTTAGGATATGGAAAGTGGCTACATGGCGAAGCTATAGCTTGCGGCTTTCTTATTGCTTCTTCTGTAGCAATACAAAATAAAACTATGAGCATCAATCAATACAACGATATAAAAAATTTGTTGGAAGTGTTTGATTTGCCAACTAAATTACCTAAAAATATAAATATTGAAAATTTATTTAATGCAATGTTAGTTGACAAGAAAGTGAAAGATAACAAAATGGTTTATGTCCTTCCAAATGGTATTGGTGATTCATATATTACTAATAAGATTTCTAGGAAAATAGTAATGAAAGCCTTTATACAACATGCATAATAATATAGAAAATAACCTAGCTTCATATGCTTTAAAGTCAAAAGATAGTAAGGGAAGAGAGTATAAAGAAGAAATACCAAAACTTAGGACTGAATTTCAAAGAGATAGAGAAAGAATTATTCACTCCACCGCTTTTAGAAGATTAGAATATAAAACCCAAGTATTTGTTAATCATGAGGGTGACATGTATAGAACAAGATTAACACATACTATTGAAGTAGCTCAAATTTCAAGAGCAGCATCAAGAGCGTTAATGCTAAATGAAGATTTAACTGAAGCCATATCGCTAGCTCATGATTTAGGTCACACGCCTTTTGGACATGCTGGTCAAGATATACTTAATAAGTGTATGAAGGATTTTGGTGGCTTTGAGCATAACATTCAATCGCTCAGAGTTATTGAAAAGCTAGAAAATAAATATGCCAGTTTCTCAGGTCTTAATTTATGTTTTGAAACTAGAGAAGGTATATTAAAAAAATGTAGTAAAACTCGTGCAAAAGATTTAGGCGAAGTAGGAAGAAGATTTATTGATAAAAAACAATCATCTCTAGAAGCTCAACTTACAAACGTTTGCGATGAGATAGCATATAATAATCATGATATTCAGGATGGTGTAAAAGCGAAAAAGATTTTTATTGAACAATTAGAAACACTTCCTATTTTTTTTAATCAAATGAAAATAGTTTTAAAAAAATATCCAAAATTAAGCGGCTCTAAAATAATCAATGAAACTGTAAGGCTAATAATAAATTTATTGATAAATGATTTAATACGTAATTCAAATGAGAATATTATAAATAAAAAAATTATTAATTCTGATGATGTAAGAAATTGTGATAGTTTAGTTATAGGTTTTTCTGATGAAATTAAGATGCTTAATATGGAATTGAAAAGATTTCTATACTCAAACTTGTATAAGCATCCAGACGTTATAAAAATGACTGATCAAGCAAACCTTGTAATTGAAAATTTATTTTCGGCCTATATGAATGATATAAAACTTATTCCAAATGACTACATTCAATATAATCTATTAAAAATAAATTCTGGTTTTAAAGAAAGAGTTATTTGTGACTATATTGCTGGCATGACTGATAGATTTGCCCAACTAGAATATACAAAAATATTTAATGAGAGGTCATAGTCTACAAGTGATTATTATGACTTTTGTAAACTTTTAATGATTTTTAATGATTTTTAATGATTTTTAATGATTTTTAATGATTTTTAATGATTTTTAATGATTTTTAATGATTTTTAATGATTTTTAATGATTTTTAAATAATATAAGTTATATTCAGTCTATTAATAACGATAACTATTGAATGAACAGCTCACTATCCCTATAATAAGGTAATACGTTCATCCTAAAAGGACGGAAGTAGGCTGAAAAGCTGAAGGAACGCACCAAACTTTAAGCCTAGAGTTTGGTGAAATTATCATCAAATTCAAGGTAAGTTAAAATAACATAAACTTATTTGAGTATGAAAGAGAAAAACAAGAAAATTACTGGCTTATATGATGAAAGCTTTGAAAAAGATAGCTGTGGCTTCGGATTAATAACTAATGTTGATGATAAGCCTAGTCATTGGTTAATTAGTACTGCAATCACAGCACTTGAAAGATTAGCTCACAGAGGAGCTGTTGGTGCTGATGGTACTTCTGGCGATGGATGTGGAATATTATTTAAAACACCTGAATTCTTCTTTCGATCTATAGCTAATGAGCATAAATTTAATTTATCTAAAAATTTTGCTATAGGAATGTTTTTTCTAAATACTGATATAGAAAAAAGAAAATCTTCAATCAAAATTGTTGAAAAAATTATAAAAGAACATAATTTTATTTTAGCCGGCTGGAGAGAAGTCCCAACAAATCATGATATTTGTGGTGAAGATGCTCTGAAAACTTTGCCATATATTAGCCAAGCATTTATAAACCCGTCAGAAAAAGTTGATGCTAAGGATATAGAATCTAAACTTCTTGTTATAAGAAGAAAAATAGAAATAGCAATTTCAAGAACTGATGATGATATATTTTATATTACTAGTTTGTCTTCAAAAGTAATTTTATATAAAGGCATGATAATGCCAAAGCACCTTTCAAAATTTTATTTAGATCTTTCAAATGAGAAACTTGAAACTTCTTTATGTGTTTTTCATCAAAGATTCTCAACAAATACAACTCCTCAATGGAGCTTAGCTCAGCCATTTAGAATGCTTGCGCATAATGGCGAAATTAATACCATTAGAGCTAATAGAAATTGGTCGCAAGCAAGATCTAGTATATTCAAGACTTCAAAAATTCCAGAACTTAGTGAGTTAAAACCTCTTGTTTCTATGGGAGGCTCTGATTCAAAAAGTCTTGATAATATGTTGGAAGTTTTGACGCTCGGTGGCGTTGATTTATTTAAAGCAATCAAATTACTTATTCCGCCAGCATGGAAAAGCATTTCTGAGAATGATCCAGATTTGAGAGCATTCTATGAATATAATGCAAAACATATGGAGTCCTGGGATGGTCCAGCGGGAATAGTTTTAACAGATGGAAGGTATGCGGCATGCGTAACTGATAGAAATGGATTGAGACCAGCCAGATATATAATTACTAAAGATAGACACATTACCGTGGCCTCTGAAATTGGAGTTTACGATTATGATGAAAAAAATATTATCAAAAAAGGGAAGCTAGGCCCAGGACAAATTATTGCTATAGATACACTGGAAGGCGAAATTTTATATTCAGAAGATATCGATAATATTCTTAAAAAAAGATGTCCTTATAAAGAGTGGATGGATGTTGGTGCAGAATCCATGAGAAGAATAATACCTGATAAGTTTCCAGGGCTAGAGTTTCTTGACGAATCTGAGATTAGACAATATGAGAAGATGTTTAATGTTACATATGAAGAAAAAGATCAGATCCTAAAGCCTCTTTCGAAATTAAGTCAAGAAGCTATAGGTTCTATGGGTGACGATACTCCTTTTCCAGTTCTTTCAAGTGAAATAAGATCTTTGTATGATTATTTTAGGCAGCAATTTGCTCAAGTAACGAACCCTCCAATAGATCCAATAAGAGAAAGCAATGTTATGTCGCTAGAAACTTATCTTGGGCCAGATTTAAATGTATTTGAAGAAGGCTCAAAACATGCACATCGACTAACAATAGAATCTCCAATTTTATCTTATAGGAAATTTAATCAGCTTCAGGAACTTAAAAATAAAAAATTTACTTACAAAATTTTAGACTTAAATTATGAAAGTGAATCTAGTCTTACAGATGCAATTAAAGATCTAACAAAAGAAGCTATTTCTGCAGCTAAAAATAACAAAGTGTTTTTGATCTTAAGTGATAAAAATATTAAAAAAGGCAAAATCCCTATTCATGCACTTCTTGGAACTGGGGCTGTGCACCATGCTTTAATTAAAAATGGTTTAAGAACTAAAGTAAATATTATAGTTGAAAGTGGGACCGTTAGAGACTCTCATCACTGCGCAGCATTAATTGGTTATGGAGCAACTGCAATATATCCCTACTTAGCTTATGAATCATTAAATAATATGATAATTGATAGATCAGAAAACAATTCAGAATTCTTTGAAGCAACTAGAAATTATAGGCAAGGTATCAATAAAGGTTTATATAAAATTTTATCAAAAATGGGAATTTCAACTATTTCTAGTTACAGAGGATCACAATTATTTGAATGTGTTGGCTTGAATCAAGAAATTGTAGATTTATGCTTTTGTGACACTACAAATAGATTATCGGGCACAACATTTAATGATCTCCATAACGACCAAATACAATTAGCAAAAAATACTTGGAGCCATAGAAAAAATATTAAACAAGGCGGTCTACTAAAATATGTTCATGGTGAAGAATTTCATGCTTATAATCCTGATGTTGTAAAAACTCTTCAGGATGCTGTCAAAAGTGGTGAATACAAAGACTATGAAAAATATAGCGAAATAGTGAATCATAGAGAAAAAATGGTTATAAGGGATATGCTTGAATTTAAAAGTTCCAAAAAACCTATCCCGTTAGACCAAGTAGAGCCTATAGAAAATATTCTTTTAAGATTTGATTCGGCTGGCATGTCATTAGGTGCTTTATCTCCAGATGCTCACGAAACTTTAGCTCAAGCAATGAATAAAATGGGTGGCAGGTCAAATTCAGGCGAGGGCGGAGAAGATGAAAGAAGATTTAATACTGATAAAAATTCTAAAATCAAACAAGTAGCTTCAGGAAGATTTGGGGTTACACCACATTACTTAGTAAATGCAGAAGTGATTCAAATTAAGATAGCTCAAGGTGCTAAGCCTGGTGAAGGTGGACAGCTACCTGGTGATAAGGTTGATAAACTTATTGCGACTTTACGATATGCAAACCCTGGTATAACTTTAATATCTCCCCCACCTCACCATGATATTTACTCTATAGAAGATTTAGCTCAGCTTATCTTTGATTTAAAACAGGTAAACCCCAGTGCTTTTGTTTCAGTTAAATTGGTAGCTGAAGCTGGAGTAGGAACTATAGCTGCCGGCGTTGCCAAAGCATATGCGGACTTTATTACTATATCTGGTTACGATGGTGGAACTGCTGCCAGTCCTTTATCAAGCATAAAGTATGCTGGTGGTCCTTGGGAAATGGGCCTATCTGAAACACACCAAACTTTAAGAGCAAGTAATTTAAGAAAAAATGTTAGATTACAAGCAGATGGAGGATTGAAAACTGGTCTGGATGTAGTTAAAGCTGCAATCTTAGGAGCAGAAAGTTTTGGTTTTGGCACAGGTCCGATGATAGCAATGGGATGTAAATACTTAAGAATATGCCATTTAAATAACTGCGCAACTGGTGTAGCTACACAGAATCAGGTTTTAAGAAAATATCATTTTATTGGTAAAGATGAAATGGTAATAAATTATTTTAAATTTATTGCTGAAGAAACTAGAAATATTTTAGCTTCATTAGGGTATAAGAAGCTATCTGATGTTATTGGTCAAACTAGTATTCTTAAGATTAAAAAATTTGAAACTGGAAAATTGAGAAATTTAGTAATAGACCCAATAATATCTGACGCTAACGTTGATAAAGATGTTGCTCATATGTGTCAGGTGAAAAATAATGAACCTTGGGATAAAGCTGTCTTATCAAAAATAATTGATAAAGATATAAAAAATGCTGTTGAAAATAAAATTGGTGGTGATTTTAATTATAATATTAAAAATACAGATAGATCGGTTGGAGCAAGTTCATCAGGTATGATTGCAAGAACTCATGGGAATTATGGTATGTCAGAAAATCCAATCAATATTCATTTTAAGGGTACTGCAGGACAAAGTTTTGGAGTTTGGAATGCTGGCGGATTAAATCTAACTTTAGAAGGAGATGCTAATGATTATGTCGGCAAAGGAATGGCAGCAGGTCAAATAACAGTATATCCTCCAAAAGATACAAGCTACATAGCTAAAGAATCCGTAATTATTGGAAATACTTGCATGTATGGAGCAACAGGTGGGAAATTATATGCATCTGGAATTGCAGGAGAAAGATTTGCTGTAAGAAATTCTGGAGCTACAGCAATTGTTGAGGGCGTTGGCGACCATGGTTGTGAATATATGACTAATGGCGTCGTAATAATTCTCGGCAAAACTGGTGTTAATTTTGGGGCCGGAATGTCAGGTGGTTTCGCGATGGTTTTAGATGAAGATGATAGCTTTAAAAATAAATATAATTCTGAATTAGTAGAAATAATAAAAATAGATAAAAGAAAATATCCAAATCAAGAAACGTACTTAAAAAATTCTATTATGGATTACGTTGATAAAACCAATAGCGTGTGGGGTAAAACTATCTTAGATAATTTCGACAATTATATTGATAAATTTTTAATTGTGAAACCTAAGGCTATAAATATTGAAGAACTATTTAATAAAAGTAGTGTTGCCGCATAAAATGGCTCAACTAATTCCAAAAGATTTTATTGATAATTTATTAGAAAAATCCAATATCGTAGATATAATTAGTAATTACATAAAATTAGAAAAAAAAGGGAATGATTACTGGTCAAGATGCCCATTCCATAGCGAAAAAACATCCTCTTTTAGTGTAAGTGAAAATAAACAATTCTTCTATTGCTTTGGTTGTGGCGCAAAAGGCAATTCTATTGGCTTTATAATGGATCATTCAAATAAAACATATCCAGAAGCAATTGAAACTATAGCTAATTTTCTGAGCATAGAAATACCAAGAGATAAAGAAGCAACAAAAATTTATGAGTCAAAGAAAGTTATACAAAATTCTTTAGGCGATACAAAAAAAATTTTTGAAAGTAATTTAAAAAACTCAACAAAAGCTATCTCTTATTTAAAACAAAGAAATATCTCTGGCGAGACAGCGAAATTATTTGGAATTGGTTACGCTGAGGATGACTTTCAAAGTCTGAATAAAAAATTAATAAATAAATATACTGAAGAAAATTTACTTAATGCTGGGCTAATTGTTAAAAAAAATAGCAACTCTTATGATAAATTTCGAGATAGAATTATGTTTCCAATACATGATACTACTGGGAATATTATAGCTTTTGGTGGAAGAATATTAAATGATGATAAGGAAAAACCTGCAGCTAAATATATGAATTCACCAGAAACATCTTTATTCAGCAAAAAAAGAGTTTTATATAATTTACATCAAGCAAAAAAATATAAGGAATCAAAAAATATTCTATATATTGTTGAAGGTTACATGGACGTAATAGCATTGCATCAAGCGAATATTGAAAATGTTGTTGCAACTCTTGGAACAGCTGTAACTGAAGAAAATTTAACTCAATGTTTTAAATATACTAGAGAGATAATATGTTGTTTTGATGGAGATAAAGCTGGTGAGAAAGCAGCATGGCAAGGTGTTGAAAATATAATGAAAGTTATAAAAGATGGTAATGTAATAAGTTTTGTTTTTCTACCAGATAATAATGATCCCGATAATATTGTTGAAAAAGGTGGTAAAAAATTATGGGAACAACACGTAGAGAAAAAAGTTAGTATTGAAGAATTTATTTATAATAAATTTTCAAAAGAATCTGATTTGAAAACTGCCGCAGGAAAGACTCAATATATCCAGAAAGTTGAAACTCTTCTTGATAAGTTACAGGCTAAAATTTTAAAAAGAATTTTATCTGATAGCTTAAGAGATAAAGTAGGCGCAAAATACGAACCTAAACAAGAAAACGTAAAAAGCCCTTCAAAATTTTTTAGTCCCAAGACAACTTCTCCACTTCAAAAGTCTATATTAATTTTGATGCATCACCCTGATATTAATATTGAAGAAAATTTGATCAATGATAGTCGTATTGAAAATAACACTGGAGTAATTTTACTTAAATCTATCATTAATCTTATTAAAGAAAACCCTGATATCAATATGGGAAGAATTATTGAAAATTTTAGAGATGAAAAACGCAATTATAATTCGTTAGAAAAAATTAGCAGGGTCCCTATTGCAGATTATGAGCATCCAAGCAAGGAACTTCATGCTTGTATTTATCTTACTATCAGAAATCATTTGAGAGAAAAACTTAAAGATATTGATCCTTCTAAACTAAAGGAATACTCTGCGGCTCAAAGTGAAATTAGAGAAATTGAGGAGAAATCAAAGAATTTTTAAATTATGTCTTAATTTATATGGTATAATCCGTATCCCAAAACACATGTTCCTAACACTCAGAATTGTATAATGACAATAGTTCAAGATCAACAAACTAAAATTAAAGAGCTTATTTCCAAAGGAAAAGAGCAAGGTTATCTTACCTATGCTGAGGTTAATGACCATCTGCCTGAAGGTATAGTTGATTCAGATCAAATTGAAGACATTATTAACATGATTACTGAAATGGGAATAGTGGTCCAAGAACAAGCTCCTGATGATGATTCTCTTAGTATGAGTGACAATTCAACAGACGAAGATGCTGCTGAGGAAGCTGCTCAAGCTTTAGTCACGGTAGATCAAGAATTTGGCAGAACAACTGATCCAGTAAGAATGTATATGCGTGAAATGGGCACAGTAGACCTTCTGACTAGAGAAGGCGAAATTAAAATTGCAAAAAGGATAGAGGAAGGTTTAAACCAGGTTACACACGCCTTAGCATTTTACCCTAATACAATAGAGAAATTATTAGCTTCATATGCTTTAGTTATAGATCAGCCTGATTCAGAAGAAGGAGAAGATGAGGATGTTGAAAGGCTAAAAGTTGATGACTTATTAAATGGTTTTATAGATCCTGATGCAGACAATGACGTAATTCAAACACATACCGCAAAAGATCCTGATAGCGATGAAGAAGAGGAAGAAGAGGAAGAGGTTATTGATACAGGAATTGATCCTGAAGAGGCAAAATTACATTTTGATGGATTAGTTAAATTATATAAAAAAGCTAATCAACCAGCAGTTAAGAGTGATCCAAAAAAACTTTTAAAAGCTAGAGAGAAAACAGCAGACTATTTTATGAGATTCAAATTAGTCCCAGTATTACTAAGCGAACTTAAACATGATTTAAAAATAGTCGTAGCTAAAATTAGGTTATATGAAAAAAATGCATCAAAGCTCGCATTATCTGCTGGCATGCCAAGAAGAGAATTTATAAAAAGTTTCACTGAGAACAGTACCAACTTATCTTGGGTTCAAAATAGATTAAAAGGAAAGCCTAAATACGCTACAAAACTTAAAAAAAGTAAAGAGGATATCCAAAAACTTCAAAAGAAACTTTTAAGAATTGAAGAACATACAAACCTTACAGTTGTTGAAATAAAAGAAATAAATAGAAAAATGTCTATTGGAGAAGCTAAATCTAAACGTGCAAAAAAGGAAATGATTGAGGCGAACTTAAGATTGGTTATATCTATTGCAAAAAAATATACAAATAGAGGTTTACAGTTCTTAGACCTCATACAGGAAGGAAATATTGGTTTAATGAAAGCTGTAGATAAATTTGAATACAGAAGAGGGTACAAATTCTCTACATATGCTACATGGTGGATTAGACAAGCTATTACAAGATCTATAGCAGATCAAGCTAGAACAATAAGAATTCCCGTTCACATGATAGAAACAATCAATAAATTAAATAGAATATCAAGACAAATGACACAAGAAAATGGCAAAGAACCAACTCCAGAAGAGCTTTCTATAAAAATGGCTATGCCTGAAGACAAGATAAGAAAAGTTCTTAAGATTGCAAAAGAACCAATCTCCATGGAAACACCGATCGGTGATGATGAAGATTCGCATTTAGGAGATTTTATAGAAGATGGAAACATAATGACACCAATGGAGTCTGCAGCAAATGAAAGTCTAGGTGAAGCTACAAGAAGTATACTTGGCTCATTGACACCTAGAGAGGCAAAAGTGCTTAGAATGCGCTTTGGCATAGATATGAATACAGACCATACACTTGAGGAAGTAGGTAAACAATTTGATGTTACTAGAGAAAGAATAAGACAAATAGAAGCTAAAGCGTTAAGAAAACTTAGACATCCAAGTCGTTCAGAGCAGTTAAAAAGCTTTTTAGATCTAGAGTAAATTATATAGCAATTGCCTGTGGTATAGTCTCGTGAAATTTTTCAATAATAAATGTTAAATCATCTCCAAAATTTATATATATTAATGTTAATAAAACAATAATTATAAAAAAGAACATTAATATCGTATAGGAAAACATTTTTACAAATATGCCTATAAAGAAAAATAAAGACCTTATTATAAAATTCAAAATATATACCTAATGTATTAAATAAAAATATTTGTTTCTGCGGATACTATTATCAATAAAAATATAATAGCTATAGAAAAAAGAAAAGCGAAAAAAATTCCTCTAGATCTTTCATAAATAAAATCTTTCGTAATTAAAACTTCTGTTGAATAATCATCTTCTCTAGAAATTACTTTAACTTCCTCACTAATTTTTGAAGCTGGAAATTTTTCATCAAACTTTTTGGATAAATTAATTAACTGTTTCTCTAAAGTATCAATCCTCTTAAGTCTTAGGTTTTCTGCTAAAGCATACCCTTTTCGTATCGGACCTATTCTTGATTTTGATGGAATTGTATTTATATATTTATCATTTTTTGGAATTAAATTTTTTTCAGAGATTTTTTGGTCTAATATGGTTAACTTTTCTTCCAGATCTAAAATTTTTTTATTCATCTCATTTTCATTTATATTAGGCATAGAAAATTCTTTGCCTGACTTTGTCATCATTGCTAAGTTATGATCTAATTCCTCTAATTTATTATCCAATCCTGATATTGCAGAGATTAAGGATAACTCCACATCTGAAATTATTTTTGGTTTTTCGTCTTTATTCACAATAAATATTTTATCCTAAAGTATGAATTTATTATAGTCTAAAAATTTAGAATATTTTTTTATGTCTTAACCAGGAATATGTGCCTGTAAATGATAATATTATTAAACCTATTGTAACCAAGTCTACTAATGTTATACCTACAATACCTATTAATCTTCCTGTATGTATATCAACAGCTACTCTTTCATAAGTAATTGTTTTTCTTAAACTTATATCTTTTATTTTTTTTCTTAGATTGTCTGGTGCAATATTATTTCTTAATTTTATTTTTTTAAGTTTTGAAGTTGATACTTTATCTAAATGCCTCATGTCCAATATTACACCTGCTTCACTGAGCATTATTTCGTGACTCTTATTATATTGAATAATATAATTACTGTTCTTTTTAAAAAAAGCGTTTATTGAATTTATATTATTTATTATTTTATTTTCTTGAAAATAGAGATTACTGTCACATAAAGATATCCATTTATTTTCTAGCTTTGTAGAGGCCACTGTGCATGATTTTATGTTGTATAAATTACTTGCTAGTGAACTTGATATGAATTTTTTTCTTATTCCAAAATCTTCTGCGTGTTGGAGTAATGTTCCAGTAACTGATAGGATCAATAAAAATATTACTAGCGTAATACCTAGGAATCTATGTATTTTCATAATCATTTTACAATTATAATTTGTATTATGAAAAAAAGATACTTTCATGCTATTTTACTATAATTAATCTTATTAAATTTTTATTATGAAATCTAAATATTTTTCTTTATCAATCTTATTATTTACTTCATTCTTTCTTGTAAGTTGTAATAAAGATAATAAGTCTTATATATCTGGAAGTGCTTTTGGGTCTATTTATCATGTTTCAATTAATGATATAAAAGACTTAGATTCTTTGGTTATTAAGTCAAATATTGATTTTATTTTAAAAAATATAGATAATTCTGCGTCTAATTATAATCCGAATTCTGAAATCTCTAATTTTAATAACTCTAATACTAATTCCTATACAATTGTTTCTTCAAATCTTTATAACATAATTTCTGAAGCGAAGAATGCAAGCATTTTAACTGAAGGTTTTTTTGATATAACTATTGGAGATATTAAAATCAAGAAGGGTTTTTATGTTAACACCAAGAAGACTTCTTCTAGGGAGAATAATATTTTTACTTATAAAGATATTCAGCTATCAGAAGATTCTTCCTCTATAAGAAAAAGAAATGGCCTTATTAATGTTGATTTATCTGGAATTGCCAAGGGATACGCTGTTGACATTATTTACAATTATTTAAATAGCATGAATATATCAGATTTTGTTATTAATATTGGTGGTGAAATAAGAACTAGTAGCATGAATAACACTCAAAAAATATACATTGATGATCCCTCTAAAAATAGTCAATACATTGAAGAAATATTCTTACTCAATAAGTCTATAGCTTCTTCTGGCACTTATATTGATTCTGTTAACTATGAAGGTAAAGAGATATCTCATATTATTAACCCTAAAACTCTTGAGAATATCTCTAACCTTAATATACTAGTTTCTGTTATCCATAATAAATGTTCTATAGCAGATGCACTAGCAACTGGTCTTCTTGCTATGGATGCTAATGATATTATTAAATATTCTAATATGAATAATATAGCATCAATGCTCGTTATTTTTGATGATAGTAATATAGAAAAATTTTATTCTGAAAATTTTATTAAATTTTTATCAGCAGACTAATTTGATTAAATCTTAGAATATAAATATAGAGAAAGTTTAGAAAGTTTTCTCATAGAGTTAACAGATAGAGTGGCACCAGAAATATTTGCTATTCTTTTAACAAGTTTTTTACTATCTTTCATGCTGTTTCCCTTAATCTGATTTATAAACATATCGTACTTAATTTCGTAACCATAATTTTCTCTGTACACTAAAACTTTTGCATCTGAAATTTTATTGTCTTCAACCATAAAGCCTGTTGTTATAAATTCATGTTTTCCTATTGCTTCTAATATGAAACTAACTTTATTTCCAGATTTCCAATATTTAATAACTGGTAAATGATATGTATCTTTCAGTATTTTTTCTACACCATCTTCTATGTCGTCTTTTAAAATTATATAAGAATGCATAGGTACTTCCGACAATCCTAATGATGATTTTAAAAAATTGTCTTTTAGTAATCTTTCATCAGAGGCAAATACCGCTGAGTTAAGTATTAAAAATGAGAGGATTAGTATTTTGATTTTCATTGACTGTCTCTGGTTTAAAAAAAGAATGGCTAGTTAACGTCGAAGTTTTAAATATTAAGAATGAAAAGAACAAGGAGAATTTCTTCAATTCATCTATATAAAAGTTTAGCTCTTATCTGAGTGGAGGAGAAAGAACTAAACTTTATTGTTAACTAGCCAAAACACGCCCTAATGTGTATTTATTGCATTATTATTATTCTTAGAATTCGTAACCAATTCCCATGTCAAATCCATCAGTATCATTATCATTTTGAGATTTACTTGAGTAATCTTTATCGTAGTAATTGATTTTGAATACTGTATTTGTACCTTGTGGCCAGTAACTGAAACCTGCTGTTTGTACTGTGTACTGTCTTGATACTTTTTCACCAGATACGATACTTTGGTTTGCATAGATTCCAATATTACCCATTCTTTTTGATACTTCTAAGAATGTACCTTGATGCTCATCAAACCCGTTTGTAAAGAATGCACCTGATTCGTCTTTACCACCAAAGTCAGCTTGCACATGTAAAGCTCTCACTTCAAAACCGTCGCCGAAGTTATAAATAGCTGATGCTCCCATAATATCTAATTCTTCAATGTTATCAGTTGAGTCTTGTGTAAAGTCTGATTGATGATTGTAGAAAAGACTTGCTTTAAGTCCTGGCATACCTGTGTATGTAATACGTGCTGTATAAGCTAAGTCACTTGCGTCAGCATTTGCTGATTTTTGACGTGCATCTCTGATATAACCAGATGTAGAACCTTTAAGTCCTTCACTTACCATTGCTTCTAATGTAATTCCGTTTGACATTTTATGTGAAACTTTCGCACCTGCTGCCCACCATGTTGCTGGGATTAGGTATTTTTCTACGTCATTTCTTTCAACACCGTAAAATGTTGGAGGCTCATGATTTTCATTCATAATTCCAACTGGTACTAAAATTACACCTGTTTGAATTGATGTTTGGTCATTTAGATCAACCTCAATATACATTTGCTCAAGCTCAACTTCACCACCGTTAGATCCATCGGCAGTATCTTTTACTAAACCATGCTCTAACTCAAACTCAGATCTAAATCTGACTTTTTCGTTGTAGTCGTAACCAAAGAATAATACGTATCTGTGCGCATCAACTTTTTTTGTTTTGCCGCCACCGTCTTTTTCATGGTCGTTGTAATGTAATTCACCATAACCACCTATGTGAATTTTTTCGAATTTTTTAGCTGCTTTTGCTATTTTGCCCATTGAAGCTTCTTGAACTTCACCTTGCATTTTAACAGCTGCTTTCAATTCATTTAATTCAGCTTTTAATTGTTGAATTGTTTCCAAAGCAATATGAACTTCCTCTTCCACATGCTCTAGTGTGTCTGCAAATGTTACTGGCGTAATTGCTAGTAAACCTGCTAGTACTAATTTTTTCATTGGTATATCTCCTAGTTTTAAAATTTAGATGTAAATAGTAATCGTTCTCATATCCATTTGCAAGTGTAAATAGGAACCATTCTCAATAATTTATTAATTGTATTAAAATCAATTACTTAATTTTTTGTAAATTAAATTAATACTGGCAAATTACTATTTTTTAGAATTCATTTCTTAATTTTTCCAAATTTTTGAATAAAAATATTTATAGGAATATTGTAAAAAGAGTTTTTACAAAAAAGCTAAAAATTAATACAGAAATTAATAATAAGAAAAAATACTCTTCAGCCTTTCAACGAAGTTACTTTATATCCAGTATAGTGGGTAAGGTGATATTTAAAATAAGAGCGAGAAACATTTTTTTAAGATTACTAATTAATTAGATGCGCATTTATAATCAATAAAATTATTTATTGTTCCATCGATTTTATTTTTAGCTATGACTACATCCTTATCTGCTTTATATTCTTCAGCTTGCGTAAAGTGATAAATGAATAAAGGGTTTTTTTCATGCTGTTTTTTTAAACAAAACTTATTTTCACTTAAGAGTATTCTGTCCCATTTATCTCTTACTATATTCCAGTATCCTTTTGTAGAGTCCCAGTATTTATAGGCAGCACTAAAATCATAATTTTTTATTTTTTGATATCTTGCCAAGCCGTACTCAGTTCCAATAAAATTCTTTGGAGTACTGATTTTATCGTTATTTTCTTCCATAACCCATCCCCATGGCAAGATTGTAATCTTATTAATTCCTTGAATTAAATCATAGTCTTTACGAACACTATGCTCTCGCCTAGGCAAAGGTCGATTTGTAGTTTTACTAATCCATCTTGAAGCGCCTCTTTCATGAATCCAAGAACCGTATGATTCATATCTTGGAGAGTCATCAACCTGATAAACTGCCTGACTCCAAGTATTCTTAATATCTTTTTGTTTTTTTACGTTCCATTCATTTTTCCCTTGGAATTCTAAAATCTTTCTATCTTCATAAGACCAGTCTTGTCTCCAATGTTTTTGAATATACGGGCCGTTTATTTTGCCATTTTTATCTCTCATAAACATAACAAGAATATGCTGAAGAGATATGAAATTTTCACTATTTTGAATAATAATTATAGTTTCTGTGCCCCAA
>Ga0209534_10000668_pt1 | contig 38693 bp, 33 predicted proteins | sample COG_07_FD_184751 | JGI IMG/M metagenome (GOLD analysis project Ga0209534, IMG submission 184751) | Pelagic Microbial community sample from North Sea - COGITO 998_met_07 (SPAdes) (version 2) | ecosystem: Environmental > Aquatic > Marine > Neritic zone/Coastal water | place: Helgoland, sampling...
TAACATTTTACTCGGCTTTGCACAGACGGAATGCGCGGTATCAGATTATTGGACGCAGAAAGTAGTTGGTTGGTTTCCTAAACACGAGATACAACAAATGGCTATGATGTTTGGATCACAAGAAACTATTCACGCAGTAGCTTATAGTTATTTAAACGAAACATTAAAACTAGAGGATTATGAAGCATTTTTACATGAGCCTGCTACGGCTGCTCGTTTTGATAATCTTGTTGCTTACGATGGTGATAATCCAATCGGCATTGCTAAATCACTTGCTGTCTTCTCTGCATTCGCTGAAGGAGTTAGTTTGTATTCTGCTTTTGCAGTGCTGTATTCTTTTCAGTTACGCAATTTGCTTAAAGGTATTGGACAGCAAATGAAGTGGAGTGTTCGCGATGAATCTCTTCACAGTAAAATGGGTTGTAAGCTTTTCCGAGATATGTGCAGTGAAAATGGACAATTGCTGAACTTATGTCGAGAAGATATAATAAAAGCTGCGGAAACCATGATTAAATTAGAAACTAAATATATTGACAAAATGTTTGAAGCTGGTGATATCGAAGGTATATCAGCTAATGATTTAAAACACTTTATAAAAAAGAGAACAAATGAAAAACTTGTGGAACTCGGCTATGTTGACTTGGGATCGTATTTTGCGTATGACGCCAAAGCAGCAGCTAATCTTGATTGGTTCTATCATCTTACCGGCGGGGTCACTCATACTGATTTTTTCGCAACTAGGCCAACTGATTACTCAAAAGCTGGCGAAGGCGAAGACTTCGAAGACATCTGGTAAAATATTAATAACAGAAGAAGAAATATACAAAGACTTATATGAAAAGTAGTAAACAAAGTAGAACAGATTTATTAGAAAAGAAAGTACAAGCATTAATTGGTGTAGTACAACAACTATTAGATGAAACAGCTTATCTAAAAGATCTAGCTGTAGGAACATTAGAAACAATTAAACAAATGGACGACTATGAACAAGCGATCGAAGACCTTAAAAAGAAAATGGTTGAAGAATCTGGTAAGGCAGAAGAAGCTGACGCCAGTGGAAAGATTATCGAGTAGATTAGGATATATGGGGACGGCATTTATGATGATGTCTCCCCATTTATTACCAGATCAAATCGGTATAGTTACATACATGATAGCAGGTACGTTATCAATACCTCAAGTATTTGTAGCAAAACAATGGAACTTAGTAGCAGTTAATTTAAACGTAGCAATAGCCTACACAATATTATATTTATCATAAATGTGGAATGAAAATTGGAAAAAAGGAGAAGACTACCCTACGTGGGGTCATACGGACGTATACAAGAAGACAATATCCGGGGGATATCTATTTGACGGAGAGTCACCTAGAGAAGCATACCATCGAGTCGCTAAAACAGTTGCTCGTAGGTTATATAAACCAGAAATGGCTGAAACGTTTTTTAATTATATTTGGAATGGTTGGCTTTGCCTTGCTAGTCCTGTACTTTCAAACACCGGCACTGATCGTGGTTTACCTATCAGTTGTTTTGGTATTGACGTCGCTGACAGCATACAAGACATAGGACAAAAGAATTTAGAGATGATGCTACTCGCTAAGCACGGCGGTGGAGTTGGTATCGGTATTAATCAAATTAGACCTGCTGGCGCTAAAATTACAGGTAATGGAACATCAGACGGAGTTGTACCTTTCTGCAAAATATATGATTCAACAATCCTTGCAACAAATCAAGGATCAGTTAGACGAGGAGCTGCTTCAGTCAATATTAACATCGAGCACGATGACTTCGAAGAGTGGCTTGAGATTAGAGAGCCTAAAGGAGATGTCAATAGACAATCGCTTAATCTACATCAGTGCGCAGTTGTTGGTGACAAGTTTATGCGTAAGCTTGAACAGGGAGATGCTACAGCTAGAAATAGATGGAGTAAACTACTTAGAAAGCGAAAAGCAACTGGAGAACCGTATATATTATTTAAAGGAAACGTTAATAAAGCAAATCCAAAAGCATATAAAGATAACGGATTAAAAGTGCATATGACAAACATATGTTCAGAAATTGCATTACACACAGATGAGAACCACAGCTTTGTTTGCTGCCTATCATCATTAAACTTAGCAAAATATGACGAATGGAAAGACACTAATCTTATTTATGACGCCACGTTCTTTCTTGATGGTGTTATGGAAGAATTTATTCAAAGGGCGAAAGGATTACGCGGATTCGAAAATTCTATACGATCTGCACAGAAAGGGAGAGCATTGGGACTGGGTGTCCTCGGATGGCATACATATCTCCAAGAAAAGGGTATTCCTTTCGAAGGTTTACTATCTCAGTTTGAAACTAGGAAAATCTTTTCGCAAGTTAAAATCGAAAGTGAAAGAGCTTCCAGAGATCTTGCTGAAATTTATGGTGAGCCTCTGTGGTGTGTTGGCACTGGGTATCGCAATACTCACCTCCGCGCTGTTGCTCCCACTGTTAGCAATAGTAAGTTGTCGGGAAATGTTTCAGCAGGAATAGAACCTTGGGCTGCCAATGTATTTACAGAGCAATCGGCTAAAGGAACTTTTATTAGAAAAAACCCTACGCTTCTAAAGTTATTAAGGAAACATAAAATCAATACAAATGAAATATGGAATAAGATCCTTGCTGACGGAGGTTCGGTTCAGGATATTGACGAGCTTAGTGATATTACTATGGGGCATGATATACCAGCTAAAGAAGTTTTTAAAACTTTTAAAGAAATAAATCAACTAGAGTTGGTTAATCAAGCTGGACTTAGACAACAGTACATAGATCAATCAGTTAGTTTGAATTTAGCTTTTCCTAGTGAAGCAACACCTAAGTGGCTTAACAAAGTACACTTTGATGCTTGGAAAAACGGAGTTAAGACTTTGTACTACACAAGAACAGAGTCAGTGCTACGAGGAGATATAGCACAACAAGCAATGAATGAAGATTGTTTAGCTTGTGATGGTTAAAATCAAAAAAGGGGTTCACGTAATGTGGACCCCTTTCTGGTTACAGGAACTTTAGGTATGGTACGCCTATTTATTTTTGTTCCTTTTTTTTTAATTTTAAATTTAATAATATGGATTATAATAACTTATTTAATGATTGCGTAGAGCTATTAGTGTGGCTAGCTACTAAATTCAACTTAACATATAAAGAAATAAATGTTTGGATATTTATAATTATAGAGCCAATTGTTTTCTTTGCAATGCTATTTTATATTTTATATCTTAATAGTAAACTCTACCGTAAATCTCAGTAGGCTTTATTCCAGCTAGTTCTTGAGCCTTGTTAGAAATATTATTAAGAGTTTCATTGCTGCCCTTGTAAGGCTCTAAATCCCACTTATCATAATAAGATACATATTTACCTTTATCATCTTCGCCTTGATTTAAAGTGTACTCGCCAAGCACATTACTTCCTGATCCTCTTCCTGATCCTGTTTGAACATCACTAAAATAATCCTGTAAACTCATTATTCCTTTGCTATTTGGCTTAAAGGATTTTAAAAACTCAGGGTCTTTAAGCTTTTCTTTAATTGTTTCTTCAGAAGTTGGCGAGCTGTAATAAACAGCTTCTTGATCTTCACTACTACTAGGTCTATATTCTGATACAGGAATGCTATTATATTCTGGTTTTTGACCTAACATCATGCTTAAAAGATCTTTTCTTTCTTTAGTCGCTTGTCCTTTCCAAGATCCCATTTGGTCTTCTTTACTAACTAAAGCCCTTAAGACCCTCTCTCCTGGGCCTTGTTCTCTAGATTCGCGGCCGCCATCGCTATACACTGTATTTTCGTATTGGTAAGGATTTAAGTTTTTAGCCAACTGACTTTTTGCTAAATTTAAACCTGCTTTACCAATTGTAGAAGCTATGCTATATCCTGGTATAATGTTTTTTACACTTTCAGTAGCTATGTTTCTTATTTTATCAAGAATCCCTGGCTTTTCTTCGCTTCCAGGTGGATCTGTCCTTCTAAATGGTGAATTTGATTTCATGTTTTTTATTTTTTAAACATTATTTTATTTTAAATATTTTTCTTTATAGCTGCCTTAGCAATGAGCTTAGCTCCTTCATCACCCAATAGTTGTTGAACAGGTTCTGCAACTACTTTAGGGGTTAACTTATTTTGTACTGCTTGCGCGGCTTGTTTGTATTTTGCCGAAGTATTGTAAGCGGCTTTTGCAGCTTTGCTAGTGCCTCCTAGCGCTTTAGAAATAGTTTTACCATAAGGCGCGGAATAAATAAGTCCTTTACCTAATTTCTTTAAATCTCCCTCTACAACTCCCTCACCTACCTTAGCTAAGGCTCCTGGTAGATTTATAAGATCAAGAGCATAATCGTCAAATTCACTTCTTTCTAATGTTCCAGCATCTAAACCTTTTTGAGCTCCACTTGGAATATAACCTGTTTCACCAAGTCCCATTGCCGTTCTGGCTGCAGTCATAGGGTTTTGAATTGTAAAAGATAGTTTTTCCCAAAACGAATCTTCTTTTCCTGATTCTGGATTCAAAGGAGTGTCAGGTTGCCTAGGTTGTATTCCGCTAGCAGCAGCTTTTTCTGCTAACATTTTATTCATTGCATCCACCTCATTATTTTCACCTTCAGAAAAAGTAAGTCTTTGTGTTAAAGGTGATTGTTTTTGATGTTTTAATTTAAATCCCATATTATTTCCACATGTTAGTTATGTTATTGTATTCTTTTTTAGCGTCAAAACTAGGACAAGCTTTACTAGCAAAATCATTATGACCGTGTATCGTAGCATCTGCGTGTTGTATCTTCAGATACTCTAGTATATATATTAAAGCTTCTTTCTGCTCTTCAGTTCTAGTATCTTTAGGTTTAAAATTAACCTTATCAACTCCTCCAACATAAGCTATTCCAATAGATCCTTTATTATGACCCTTGCAATGAGCTCCTTGCTTTTCAACAGGTCTTCCTTCGTGCAGAGAGCCATCTAGATAGATTAAAAAATGATATCCGATATCAGACCAACCTCGATCTAAATGCCATCGTCTAACGTCTTCTACGGTAGTATGTCTACCTTCAGGTGTAGCTGTACAATGAACTATAATCTTGTCAATTTTACGCATTTACTTACATATTTTTAGCTATAGTTGCTCCAGCTTTTAAAATTGTTTTGTAATCTTCTCTTTTTTGCTTTCTCATTTTAGAATCTGCGTCAAAATAAGGTTTTGAAAGATCATAAGCTTCTTTAGCTTTAGCAGTTCTTTCTGATCCTGATGGCATTTTTATCATGTCTTTTCTAGCTTGCTTACCTTGTGATAAACCAAATTTAGCAGCATCTAACTCCGCTTTATTTTCTTGTCGTGTAGGAAGCTTTTCAGAAGGATGAGCTTCATACTCAGGATCGTAATAACCTACGTTTCCAGGTGTACCAGTTGGTGAAATTTGATTTAATGGTGATTTACCGCAGAATGATTTTTGAAATGGTGAACTCATAATTTTTATTTAGTTTATTTTTTATTTTTTTGATTTATTTTTTTGACAAAAGTTTCTAGCAGCTTCTACGCTACCAAAACCCCATTTTTTTAAAGCCATAGCTTTTTTAGTTGGTTCACCTTTAGCATCTTTCATTGCTCCAGCCATACCTGCGAATCTACATGCAAACGAAACTCGGCGTTTATTAGTTCCAGACGTTTGTCTTGAACCTAAAGTTTTACCAGTCTCTTTGGTGTAATCTTTGCGCATTTCTCTATTTTGCTTTTCGTAAGCTTCTTCTTTTATAGGAAGTGGTGATTGTTTATAAGCCATTTTTATTGTCTCTTTTAATGTTTATCCATTTAGATATAGTATAGCCAATTGTTATAACTAATAATAATATTTTCAAACCGTCTTCTATTTGTGCAAATGTTGTTACGCCTAATGCTCCAGCATTCATAACGTATAGTCTAATATCTGATATACTCATTTTAAATCTTTTCACAACTACCTTTACTATAAGCTTTTTTTCCTGGAACAGGTTGATAACCTTTCCAACAGCGGCTTTTGCTAAAAGGAGAAGTAGGTTTTAACATACTTAAAGGACCTTCAAAATCATGTCCTTTATCTTTTGAGCTTCTTTGAAGCTTAGGATGGTGTTTATAAACCTCTTGCTGCTGATCGTATGTTAAAGTATCAAAGCCAAACTCACCGTAGCGTTCTTGAGCTATTTTTTCTTTATTAGCTTCCATACCAGCTTCGTACATAGCTTTAGCTGTTTTAGGGTTTATTTTTGCCATTATTTTTTATTTTTTTGTAGTTCTAATATTTTTTTAACTCTATTGTTTTCGTTTTTAAGCTCTCTAATTTGCTTTTTAGTTAAACCAAAATCTAGTAATGTTTTAACTTGATCTGCTTTACTAGTGTCTTTTTTCATTGTATCAACTTCAAGCTGTAGTTGTTGCTTAGGCGTCAACGGTTTTTGTTTATCAAAACCTCCATAATAACCAAGACCTAATTCCCAAGTTCCCCACCCAAGACCTAAAGCTACTTTTTGCCAAAGTGAAGATCTTTCATTTACTAAACCTCTTAAGTTGTTTATTTTCTTCATAACTCTATCAAGTGGAATATTGGTAAAACCAGTTACAACTTGAGCACCCGCCATATAAGCTGGGTTATCTAAGCTAAAGCCTTTTTCTTTCATATCCTTCATATTCCAGCTAAAACTTCTCAATCCACCTTTTATTTTACCTATTTTAGATCCAAGAGGCGGTGAAAAACTTAGTAAGTCATCTACTGCGTTTTCATATTTAGAACCTTTCTTACCATACTCTTCATAAAGAGTCATTAACGTGTTTTTAATAGCTGCACTTGCAGCTCCAAATATACCTAAACCTTTTAATTGAGAATCGATCATTCCATTAGCTATTTTGTAAGCTTTATCGTTTCTCTTCTTAGCTTTTGCCTCGTCAGTTTCTTCTTCGTCATCTCCAAACCCTAAAGCAAATACAGCTTGTTGCAGTGAGTTAAATATTAAATTCTGAATAGCACCATAGTAAACTATCTTAGATACATTGCTTCTCCAGTCGCCACGACCATTTATAAGATCCTGAGCAGCACGTTTTTGAATACGAGCATACTGCATTGGGGTGTTTGCCCAAGCAAGTATCACACGACCAGCGGCAGAAGCTTGTTGTTGGCTAATTTTACTAGGTGAACTAGACTGTTGGTTTTCTTCCGCTATAGCTTTAAAATCTTCAAAAGCTTGCTGTGCAGCATCGGCGTCACTTAAACCTTGTTTCTTTAAAGCTTCTAATCTATTTCTATAAAAAGTAGAACCACCAGATGCAATAGCAAAGCTATCAGCGAATCTAGTCATAACAAAACCTTTGCTGAGTAAGAAAGCAATAGCTGCTTTAGGTTTGTTCTTAGATTCTCTTACAGCATCAGCAATTTCAGATTCACTTACATTGATCTTAAGACCGTTTCTACGTTCCACTAAGTAATCAGAATTCATAAGCGTCATAAAGTCTTTCCAAAACTGTTTTTGGTTTGCAAACGCTCTTCCTGCCTTTATTATATTATTATCACCTAAGTTTATAAAGTTTACCGCAGATATAGTTTGTAGCAATGCAGATCTTGTATTTAAGAACATTACAGCACCAACAGAGTTATTTAACCAGTCTAACAATCCTTCTGTGACTCTATTACCACCTATTGGTCTATTAGTACCAGACTTCATTCTACGTATAGAATCTTCCATAGCTTCACGCCATCTAGTTCCATATGCAGCTTCCATTTTATTCATATTATCTTCAGAGAATATAATATCAATGTTTTCTCTCCACTCTTGCTGATATTCAGCTCTATTAACTTTGTTAATACTACCAATAATATCTGTGGTGATGTTACCGCCTAGCCAATCTTTTCCAGGCGCTGGATATTCTTTACCTTTTTGTATTTTAATAAGCTCGTCAGTAAACACTCTAAGCTTAGCGTCTTTATTTACAAAATCATTTAACTCTTTAATATCTCTTTTAGATAAACCAGGTATATCCATACCTTGCTTAGTCCAAGCAGCGACACGTACTGCGTGAGAATAAGTGAATTTACCAATACCAGTTTGTTTGCTTAAGGTTTTAGGTAATGTTTTTAGTTTTGTTTTTAAAGCTTTGAAATCATTTGCAGCAGATATCTTAGCTTGTGTAACAGCAGACTCAGCTCTATTGTAAGTATCAAGTAGATTTGTTTTCAAGAAAGCCATTTGAGCATCTCCTTTCTTACCTTTACCTATCATCTTATATAGTAAACCTGTGAAATCTTCAGCAGAAGGTGGAATAAGGAAAGCATATTTACCTTTGCTAGCACCAACTGTTTTAGCTCTAGCTGCAGAATACTTTTTATAAGTTTCAATACCAGATGAATCCTCGATCATATCATTTACGATAGTATCAAAAGTAGATGTTTTACTAAATTTAGCTAATTGAACTTTAGACTTAACATCGATTTGACTAAGAACCTCTTTAACTGCTTTAACATTTTTGTAAGCATCATCTGCAAAATAGAAATCATTATATCCTTCAGCTGCTTTGCCCATAATCCACCCAGCTTTAGCTTGCGGAGCACCATCGCCTAAACCAGTTATATTAGCAAGTGGAATATTTAATCCTATACCATTTAAGAATTCTTTAATTGGTCCAGCTGCATCTGCAGGTCTAGCCGTTAAAACAAACACGTCTTTAGTTCCACGTTTATCCGCTATGGTCTTAGCTACGTCTAATAGTGGACCTTTACTTCCTTCAATTACCTTGCTAAACTCAGAGAAATCCCATTGAGCTCCTTCGGCTTCCATATTACCTGCTTCTCTAGCAAATGTAGCAGCGTCAATCTTACCTACTTTGTTAGCGTTTATTCCCTCGTAAACTACTTCTAAAAAATCACTAGGTAAAGGCTTTCCGTATTGTATAGCTTCAGTATTTATTTCGTATAAACGACCTCCAAAATCCTTTTTATATTTAGCTAAACTTTCTTGAACTTGATCGTATGTTTTTTGTACTACAAAATCTGGTAAAGATCTTTCAGTTCTAGCTCTGTTTCTTTCTAAAGCAGTTTCAAGCGGCGTATTGGCTACAACCATATGTACTTCATAGCCTTTTTCTTGTAATGCTTTTATTTTTTTTGTAGTAGCTTTATATGAAGCACCAGTGCCATCAATAACCATACCGTCTCCATTGGCAGCGTACTTGTCAAACTTAGCAACAGCTGCTTTTCTAGCTGCTGCACCTAGCTTAGATCTTGTTGATCTTTGCTCTGCTGTGTAATCCGACTCCTTAGCAGGTAGTCCAGACTCTGCTTTCATAGCTTCAAGAGCTATATCTTGATTAACTACTTTGTAACCTCTTCTACCAAGTTGTAGTCCTTTACCTACGTTTGTTTTTCCAGCGCCAGGACCACCAACCATAAATATAGCCTTTAATTTAGTAGAACCTTCACTAAAACCTCCTTCAGCATTAGGCATTGTGTATAACACATTACTTTTAGTTCTAGCTAATGTATCATCAAAATCAAATACTCTAATTTTCTTAACAGGTTGGTCTAATTTTCTAGCAAGTTCTAAAGCTTTATCAGTTTTTTCTAAAGCGTTTATAGCCGTCTGTACAGTTATAGGTCTATCGTACTTTATAACTTCAGGAATTAAACTACTACTAAGTTTTGAAGCATCTTGTTTTCCTTGTGCAAGAGTTGAAACAAAAGCATCTACTTGTTTTTGACCTTCAGCAATTGTTATTTGATTAAGAAGAGTTTGACTTAATATTTCAGCTTGTTTTTTTACTACATCAGGAAAATTAGCATTTCCATTTGAATCTGTGCTTTGATATTTTGTAGGAACCTTAGCGCCCCAAACATTAGCTATTGGCACTAAGTTACCATTAGCATCACCTATTTTAAAAGTATTTGCGTTATAGTATCCATATGAGCTAAAATATTTAGACAAAGGGCTTCCAACGTCTTTCCAAGCTCTCTCCCCATTTCTAGCTTCTGCTATTTGTTGCAGCAAATCAGGTAACATACTAACTTTAGCGTTCCAAGCCGCTAAGTCATTTTTGTTAGTAAATAAGTTTTTAGAACCAGCAGGGTAGTTGTTTTCTTGTATAGCAATTCCGGATCCAGATCTGCTGCCTATTTTTTTACCACCTGCTTTTGTGTTATTAGTACTTTGCACTTGAATATAAGACTCTGCCAACCACTTAGACATACCTTTAAACAACGCAGGATCCATAGTTATTCCAGCAACCTCTATTAAGTTAACCATTTCATTATATTGAAGAACATGTTCTCCGACGGTAATGTTTTGATTATAACCTTTTTGCTGTATCATACCTATTAACGTACCAAGATTTCTAAAAGCACCAGCGTTATTATTCACTTTGTATAGTAAAGAATTAATAGCACCTAAAAGACTAGGGTTTTTATTGATAACCTTTAATAGATTTAAAAAAACATCTTCTTTGGCTTTAGTGATATTTTTTATATTTGATAAATTAGTATCAATTCTAGATTTAATACTTTGCTCTTTAGTTTTGTTTTTTCCAGTTGGCGTTGTTTGTGTTCTTGCTGCGTCACTGTTTGTTAAAGACTGTTTACTTTCATCTTTTATAGCACTGAGGTCTATTAATTCGCCGTTTTCAACTTGTTTTTTAATTTCCGCTTTACGCTGAGCTGATATGTTTTTATTGTTTAAAGTTGCAGCTAAACTTGTTACGTACAACTGTTTTTTGCTTCCAGCTTTGTTCGGATCTCCTCTTTCTATTAAGTTTACAGAGGTTGCTACATTAAAACCTAGTTCTTCGTTTAAAACTTTTATGGCTTCAACAACTTGACTAACTTGTTCTTTCCTTGTGAGTTCAGACCAATTTTTACCAGATAAAAGATCTTGAACTTTTTCCATAGTAAGCTCTTGATTTTTACCTCTAAAAAACAACGCTTCGGTCGCTTGTTTGTTGGTTATTTGTTTTTGACTTTCTTTTATACCTGTAGACGTAATACTAAACTTAGCACCTCCTTGTAGTCTCTGAGGTGTAGTAGGTACTAAAGTCTCAAACATACGGTTTCTGATATGCAAATTCAACAAACCTCTTATTGTTTGACCTAAAGCGTCTCTATATATAGGTTTCACTGGTTTCTGTCTTAAAAGCTCTATGTAGTCTTTTAATCCACCTGTTAAAACACCGTCAGTATAAAGAGCTTTCATTACGTTTCTAGGTAAAAAAGTACCTTTACCAAAACCATCTTTAGTTAATGGCAAACGAGAAAAATCTTGCGTAGCGTTTTTAAGTAAAAACTGTTTAGCTGTTGTTAAACCTGCTGCGTCATAGTTTTGATAGTTTCTAGTTTTATCAGTTATAGTTTGTGGGTTTATACCAAATAACTCACCATAAATATCTGCTAGTTCTTTAGGTATATCTCTAGTTTCTCCAAACCTTGTTATTAGTTTACCCTTAAAAGCGTCTTCAATAGCTTTAGATATAGCAGCTTCTAATTCTTCTTTTGTTTCAAAGCTTACGTTTTCTAATAAAGCGCTAGAGAATTCAGTTGTTTCAGTAGGTTTTTTAGCAATTTTACTATCTTTAACAGCAGGCTTCGATTTTGTTGTTGAAGTGTCAACTATTTGTTTTGCCTGCGCAGAGTCAGTGCTAGTTCCTTCGCTGGTTGTTCCACCTATTTGTTTTGCTCTTTCAAGTATCTCAGCTTGTCTCATACCAAGAAACTTTGGACCTAAAACAGTAGTAACCTTATTATTTCTACCCGCGTCAAAGTCTTTAAGTAGTTCTTTTTTTCTACCAGGGAATATGCCTTGAAGTTGCTCGGTAACCGCTGTTTTCACAGCTTCAATTGGTATACTACCTGTTGGGTTGAATTTTATAGCATTACTTATAACGGGCCAATTGTTTTCAACTATAGCATCTATAGCGCCAAACTTGTCTACAGGTTTTGAAGATGGTGAGTTTATAATATCAACTAAATCTTCATTAGTAAGAATTCCTTCTTTTACAAGCCCAACGTATTCTGCACCTCTTTTAGTGATAGACGGCTTTGATTCCTTACTGGTTGTTTTTGTGCCTTTTTTAATTAACTCTGAAGCTCTTTCAGAAACCTTACCTTTCTTTATGTTTTTATTATAATCTTTTATAAAATTATATGCGTCTCTACCGTTTTTAAATTCTAGGTTTGTAAAACCAGCGGAAGGCGGAAATATTTTGTTTTTAACTTTATTATAAAACCTAAGTAGATTCTCACCTAGATTATCCGTAAAACCTATCTCTTCCCTACCTACAAGATCAGAAAATATATTAAAATATTCTTCTGCGTACTTTTCAAAAGGTTTCTCTATCTTATTACCTTTTTCATCTAACACTAGATTACCTTCACTGTCTAGTTCGTAGCGATAGTTTTCATCTATTCTTTGCTGTACTAAGTCTAATTCAGTCTTACTTAGTGTTTTTTGAAAGTCTTTTACTACCTCAACAGCTTTAGCTGGGTTAGTGTCAAATAAAGACTTTTGAATTTTATGCAAAAGCTCATGCTCAGCAGCAGTGACAGCTCCTACGCTTGCCGCCCACTCTTTATTGATGTATATCTTACTGGTTTTAGGATCAACAAAAGCGTCTACAAACGCAGGTTGTCCAGTCTCTTCAGTAAATTTATCCATGTCATCTACAACATTTAGATCTTCGTCTAAAATTTCTTTAGTTACTTTCTGAACATTCTCAATAGATTTTTCAATAGTAGGCATGTTCTTTTGCTTGTTTTCCTCAAGAACATATTTAGCTAAAACGTTAGCAGACGAAGTTTGTACGCTGTAAAGTTGTTTATTTTTTTCGTCTAGCAATGATTTTTTTTGATCATTAGTGTAAGAGTTATTTTCGGATATTTTTTTCATATCCCTTTTAATCTCATACTCTTTAGATTTATTATCTAATAAAACTTTCTTTTCATCATCAGTCATTTTATCAAGACGATCAAACTCGACTTTTAATGCCTTCATACTATTAACTGAAAGTTGATTTATTTGATCTTTAATTTGATTAACACCTTCAGCATCTAAGTTTTTATTAGTATTGAGCTCGTTCATTAGCTCTTTTATCTTAGCTGCGTTTTCACCAACTACTTGAAATGATTGTTTACTTCTAAAAGGCGCCATTAGCTGCGAGCCAATTAACGGTGATCTTACAAAAACACCAGCTGTCCATAATGTACTAAAAACCGTTTCACCAACACCATCAAATAGGTTTACACCTTCTTTTTTTAATACGTATCTATCTGCAAAATTTCCTACTATAGTGTCTAGTACTTCACTTGGGACTTCTTCGCCCATATCTTTAGCCCATCTACCAAGACCTGTTAAATACCCTTCAATTGTTTCATTAAAACCTTGTTTAAAACCAAAATTGTTTTTGTATGAAAAATTTAATCTTTTAAGCATTCCCTGTGTAACGTATTCTGTAGCAATCGCAGAAGTTCCTGTCAATGTTGCGGCAGTATACATTTGGAATATATTATAGTCAGCAGTTCCAAGATCGATTTCTTTTTGCATTTCTCTAAACTTGCCACCAGCAGTAGCTAAACCTATTAAAGGTAGTGCAGCTCCACCAGTGCCCATTAAAACCGCGTATATAGGAATTTGTTGACCGGCTGAAGTCATTAGCGCGCTACCCCAATCTCTCCAGTCACCACTAGCCCAAGATTCACTAAACGTTTTGGGGATTCTCATTTCTTCATTTATAGTTTCAACCAAGCCATCAACACTACTGGTTATGTTATTAGTAAACATTCTACCTTGTGTTGGTAATCCAAGTTTTTTAGCTAAAATAGGGTCTGGCGATAAAGGATTAGACGCTAAAATAAGGTCTGTTACACCGTATCTAGAAGCGGCTTCTAAGCTACCATTGACAAGCCAATCTAAAGCCATAGCGGATGTTCGACCACCTAACTCAGTTAAAAAACCGTAGTTTCTTTGATAAAGATTAGCAAAAAGTTTTTGATCAGCTGTTGTTTTAACTTTTTCTGATACAGAGTCTAAAGAATTATTAATTATATTAATATTAGCCTTCGTATCTAAACTAAGTATTCTTAGTCTCTCTCTAGCAGCGGCAGCGTCTTCTTCATTTAAGTACGTTCTATTTACAAGATCTAAGTTTTCCATGTGATTATTAAACACAGACTTAATACCCATAGCATTAACAAGCTCTTCCTTTCTTAAATCAAGATCTTTATAAGCAGCAAGTAAGTTTTCTTTTTGCTCTTTTTCCTCATCTCCAAATATGTCTTTAAAACTTTTAGTTCCGCCAAGCCAGTTGTTTACGTGATCTTTAGATAAATCTTCATATAGCCTTGTTTTTTCTTCTTCAGTAATTTTTTGTATATACATGTCTCTGACAATGTCATAAACATCCTCATCTTCAACAGTATCAACATCAACACCGTTTTTATTAGCGTAAATTTCTTTAGCTTTTTTATAAAAATCTTGTTGAATTAAAAGGTCTTTATCTACAGGATCTAATACATCTCCAGTTATTTTTGAAATAACTTTTCCAACGCCAGTTAACCCACCTGATCTCAAAGCAGCACCAAATATGTTAACCATCGAAGGTTCTTCTTTTGGTTTAACAGTGGCAGCTTCATGAGATCTCGAAATTATTTCTGATTTCATATTAACTAACACTTTATCTAATTCAACTCTAAGACTTTTGCTCTCCAATAAACTTGTTTTAGAATATTTTTCTTCTAAATCAACTAATTGTTTTTCATATTCTTTAAGCTTGCCTATATTACCAGCTGGAAGAGCATCTATTTTTTCCTGTATTCCAGCTTTTTCGTTTTCGTAACTGACACGGCTTTCAGCGTAAAGCTCTTCAAGCTCTTTACGAGCGTCTGGTGATTCCTCAAGAACTTGCTCTAGTCTTGTTTGAGCCTTTTGTTCTTTAATTTCTGCCATTGTAGCACTAGACTCCACTAATTCTCTATCAAGCTCCGAACCTTGTGTTGCGTAATCATAAAACAACACGTCATCAAAAGATTGTGTTCCTTCTCTGTTTGGATCAAAGTCTTCAGGCTGCGCTTGCTGAGGTTGCTGAGGTTGCAACATCGCATATGCTTGCTCTTTTATTTCTTCAGGTAAAAAACCTAGCTGAGATAATATAGATGCTTCAGCGTTTTGTAGCTTTATGTTTTTTGGATTGTTCTTAGCTTTTTCACTAGCATTAACAAACTCTTCATCTTCAGGTCCCTTGTATAAAACCTGCATATCTAATTTGCCTTCTTCGTCTACATCAGCTTCATATTTATATTCGTAATCATTAGCTGTTATAACTTCACCTATTTTTGGTACGCTTTTATATTGTTCTTGTAGATAGTCGTTAATTACCTTAGTCCTATCTACAGGTTTAGATTGAATTTTTCTACCAAAATCATTAATCTGCTGTGATAGTGATGCCAATGAAGGCTGATTTGATTGAGAAACCGTATCTACGCTCTCGGATGCCTCCGGTGTTTGGTTGGGTGTTACAGTTGCATCCGCCTGTTCCACAACACCCTCTCTCTTTGCTGCTTCTTCAGCAAATCTATCTATACCAACCTTTGGTTGAGAAGCCTTAAATTTTTCAACACCAGCTATTATTTCATCTCTACTAAGCGGAGGAGTAACACTTTGTAATTCAATTAGTTTTTCTTCTAAAGTCATTTAATTTAATTTAAGTTGTTATCTTGTAAAAACTTTTGTGCTTTTGATTTCCTACCTTCATCTAAATCAAACACAGCTGAATCTTCTTCAACTGTAGGTAGTTGGTTAGTTAAAAATGGAGTTAAATAGTTGTTGTAAAAATAATCCTTGTATTTTACTTTAAATAAATCTACGTTCTTTGGAGCTAGTGGCAGTTCTTCTTCGTAAAGCCAGTATTTACCATCTGACAAGTAAACGTTCCAAGCAGCTACTGTTTCTTGCTCAGAACTCATTAAGCCAGCAATTTCAGCTTCTATGAATGGAGTTGATTTTTTATTAATTTTATCTAAATCAAACTTAAGTATGTTTCTACCTTTTCCATTACCTATATCTACTATTTCGTAGTCGTAAGAACCGTCTGGGTTTTTTAATATAAACGTATCTGCTATAACAGCCGTTGGAGACAATGAACCGTCTTCTAAAATATTACTTGGATCAAACAAGCCTACTTTAGTAACTAATGCTAACATTTCTTTGTTTAGATCTGGAGTACTAGAAACTAGAGTGGTGTCAGATTCACTTAGAGCAACCAACGCAACACTATTTATAATTAATGGGTCTGGAACTACAACCATGTGAGAAGGGTCTAAGGGGTGAGGTATCTCTGTAGTAAACATTGGTCCTTCAAACATAATCTCTTGAGAACCATCGTCCAATATATTCAAAATAACATTATAGCCGTCACTTTTAGAAAAACCAGGCTTTTCTTTAAATATACAATTTGCCGCTGTATACCTGTAGTCATTGTTAGGATCAAAATTAGGGGATTCTGTTATTTCTAATTGCGATAATAATAATTCTAAAAACTCTAAAGATTTTTGAGGAGCTGTCTGTAATCTTTTTAATTGTTCGTATTCATATTGACAATCTTCAGAAGTGCACGTGTTGTTTTCTATAGCTATTTTTAACTTAGCGTATACTTTACTAGTACCTTTAAAAGCTTTACCAAGAATGTCGAAATTTATATCATGACTTCTAGAAACAAAGTCTTTACTAAAAGCTAAAGCGTCGCTTTCGTTTATTTGCTTTATAGTAAGGTTGTTTATTATGTTTTTATTTTCCATTCTTTATTTTTAATTTCCAAATGCAGCGCCTAAACCGCCAAGACTACCTATAGCACCCATTATACCAGCTGTTTCGTCTGCTTTAGCCTGCGCTTGTGCTTGCGCGGCGCCAGCTAATTGACCTCTAACGTAATTAATCTTGTCCTGCTCTCTATTCTCTTGCATTTGCATTCTAATAGACTCGCCTTGACCAGTGAGACCCTGCACTCTACCACCTTCACTTATTTGCATACTTTGAACTCTCACTTGCTCTTGTAACTTGGCTTGCTGCATAGCTTGTTCTCCTTGAGCTCTTTTATCTTCGTTTGATTTTTCCTGTGCTTCAATACTAGCTGAAACACCTTGCTTAGACTTTAAAGCTGCTTGAGCCAATGCGGTTGCACCTCCAGCTCCAGCTCCACTTGCCATCATTGTATCTAAAGTGTTTGCTAGCGATATATCAGCTTGCTCTATCTCCATTTCAGCCGCTTGTGTTGCAACACCTAAGTTAGAAAAAGGATTTGATATTTGACTAGATAAATCATTGGCTAGACTAGACAAGTCTTTAACACCACCGTATGGATTTACTATTTCTTGTCTACTACGCTCAAGATTGTTAAGGTTTCTTTTCAGTCTTGCTTTTTCGCGAGCAGCTTGTCTTGCTGCTGCCCTTGCGCTGCTAGCTCCAAATATACTACTCACTATATTTGCGCCTACTCCTAATATTGCTCCTGCTGGCATATTTTTATAATTTTATTATTAATAACTTGAAAAATTGTAAACTGTTGATACAGCAAACAACTCTGCTTCATTTGTATTGTCTGCTACAAACCTAACGTTACCTACAGTTCCTTTAACTCCGCTTTTAGCAGACTGTCCTTGAATGTCATCTGTAACAACTCTTCCGTTATAAGCGTTTGCTGAAGAACTATTTACACCGTCGGCTACAACGTTTGAAAAGTATTTACCTTCTTTTTGCCAAAAACCTAAATATTGAGGTTCTTGTACGTTTGGTAAGAAATAAGCGCCATTAACATAACTGCTTATTGTATTAGTTGACTCGTACTCTGTGGATAAGAAATCCATTCTCCAGTTGTCACTACCTTCGTAATTAACTGTTCTAAAGTTTTTAACAACAGAAGGGCTATCGTTAAACACAAAGTCTATGCTAGCGGTTCCTTGTTGGCCATAAAAATTATTATAAGGAACAGAGCTAGAATAATGTCTATAAAATGAATTTTTTCTTGTGGTAAAAAACATATTTCTCAAGCTAGATGCTGTAGAAACAAAATCATTATCAGCACCGGCTGCATTTAATTCCCAAGGCATGAAAGATGTCCAACCTTTCACGGCATCATCATATGTTAGTGTTTTGTTGTAGTTTAAGGTATTGTTTTGTAAACTAACAACATATTGTTTATTGTGTATATCCCAACCACCTTGTATTTTACCAGTTACACCAACATAAGCTAAGTTATCTCTAAACCAGTCTTTCATGCCTAGATTAGATATCTCTACCATGTTATTGCCTGATATCATTAGTATTGCATTTTTATTTCTATCAGCAAAGTATTTATTATAACCGTATACAGCAAAACTCTCAGGGTTTGTGCTAATACCATATTCACCAACGTATGGAATAATGTCGCCAATTACCACGTTTGCTAGTGTTGACAAGCTACCGCCTTCAGCTGTATATATAGCGTCTTTATCTATCAGCGCACTACTCACCTTTTCTTCTTGAAATATAAGTAGTCTAGCGTCTTCTGAGTAAAGCTTTTGTATACTACCATAAGCTGGGTCTACAGCTTTAGTGATATTATCAGCTACCGAAAACACGTTTGATTGGTTAATACCTGTTCTAGAATTATATATTCCAGAATATATCATAGCATTACCTCTTCGTTGTAAATCTGGTTCTTCTTCAACAGCATGAGCATTAACGCCTAGATCGGTTATAGTATTGTTAAATCCACCTTTTATTCTAGCTTCTTCTATATACCATTGAGAATCGTGTAGTGTTTGGTCCGGGAATTGACCAACTCCAGGGCCAGTGGGGACTAGGCCGGTCCAAGGCGGTATAACCGCGGCATAATCAGGCGCTCCGTTTATAACCTTCTTACCATAGTAAGAGTTGTAATATGTTATTTCTATACTTGCTGCCATATTTTTTATAGTTACTTATTATACCTTAAAATTACACACAAAAATTTTGGGAACCACAATCCACAATTTTTGAAAACCTCGGATCGTTAATACCCAATTGGCACCCGTAGGTGCTAAAATTCCAAGAATCTTGCATGTCACTAAACACCATACCTAAAGTGTCTTCAGCTAATACCTTGTTATCGTCATAGTAATCCCAACCCGTTAAAGAACCAGGGTTTGTTGTAGAACCAAAAACTTTACCTGTTGGATCATACGCTTTTAATTTTATTTTAAAATATATAGTACCTTGAATTTTTGGATGATCTTTATTTACTGTTCCACAAAACCCTTGAGGTCCACCTGCAATATTATCTAGAGTTGAAGCGTTTTTTTGAGATTCCTTAAATATATTTGTTATAACATGCTCTATTGATGCAGAGTTATTTGCGGTATTTGTGTAGCTGAATGTAAGGTAACCCTTTTTTCTATCACCACCAGTTGCAGTTGCCCAATTGAAGTCTGGGCTAAAGCTCACTAGAGGATCACTACCATCACATAAATTTGAATTTGCTCTATATTTGTGTATTATTTCAAAGTCTTCTTTTAGAGCTGTACCGACCGGGCTGAATTGAAAATCATTACCATTATTAAGTACAAATGGAGTAATAACTTCATATGACACAACAAAAGCATTAGAAGTAATACCTCCATCTAATTCTAACTCTGCGTTATTTCCAGAACCAACTTGAATAACAGTTACTATATCACCATTTACATATCCGGTTGGTCCAGTACCAAATGGTGGAGCTAAAGTTCCAGAATTTGCTATTTCAACACCAGTAATACCGCCACTACCATCCACCGATGTTATATTTACTGTCATATTTAAACCAGATCCACCATTAACATTAAGTTGTGTTCCCTCTACATAACCAGTTCCAGGATTTACTATGCTAGATATTACTTCTGCTTGTAAATCCGTTTGTTGTGTATTTATGTTTTGAACTTGGTATTGGCCAGATATTTTAGACTCTGCTTCGGGTATTTGGTATTGCTGCGGTGGGAAAGGGTTACTATAATAACCAGGTATTGGATTGTTAGCGTTATCCCAACAACCAACTGTACACCCAGGATTTCCATCTCTTAAAAATCCATCAAATACATTAAAATTTCTAACAGGTGATTGCGAACCTCCACAAGTCCAATTACCAGCCGATTCTGCTGCAGATTTTATTACTGCGCCAGGACCACCAAAAAACTTGGGGCCATCTCCTATATTGACTTGTATTGTTCTTTCGTATAACAAAAATCCAACTCCTTGTGATGCGTCAGTAGCTCTTAATGTCATCGAGTATTGCTCACCTGGAGTTGTTAATGTTTCGTTAACTCTTAAGTACGATTGACCATTTTGAGTTGCTGAATCAAAAGTTATAGGATCTACAGTGAATATATTTGTGTCAATTGACTGTCCAGGGAAAACTCTTCGTTCATCTACTATTTCAAAATTAAGCTGAACTATTTTATTTTCAGCAATTGGATCTGAATCGGGTTCTGACCCGTTATATAAAGCAACAACAGGCGATACATCTTTATCAGTGTCTAATACTTCGTATAAATCTGTGGCGATCGTTGTGCCTGTTAATTGAAAAAATGGAAAATCATTTTGCAGCCGTATGATTCTTTGTTGAATAGTTGTTTCCCCAGCGAGTGTGAACTGCATTTTTACTGTATATTGATCAACAACGTGACTCGTGTCCGTAAAGGTAAAATTCTTTTGACAATATATTTCAAGTTCATCTCCACTTGGAAAAGTAGTTTGTTGAATAGTAAATGTTTTATCAGCCGCTGGTGTTGACTGCGTCTGAATTATAGTTCCATCGCCGTCTGTAACTTCGATTATATCTATAACAAAACCTGAAGCATTACCACCAGTTGAATCTATTGCATAAAACACATCTGTTACAGCTTGTGGAGCACTAGCGTAGTCTATGCTTTCTATAAAATTAGTAGAAAATTCAGTTAAACCAAAAACGCCGTCAAAAGTAGTTAATATTAAATCATTAAGATCAGATATTAAACCATTTGTACTAGTTTCCCAGTATATATCAAGAACTGATTCAAAAGGTTCTGTTTCGTAAATAGATAGTCTAGGTAGTGTAGGTCTATTCGAAAACCACTGTTGCCAAGTTACTCCAGCGGGCTCTGTATTATTTAATTCTATTATAGCTACAAATGGATTACTTTCAGAAGAATAATAACCATCAAAAGGAATGTAATCATAAAGAAGACTAGTAACATCATTAATGCCGTTAGCGTCTAGCATTTCTTGTAGTTTACCTATTTGAGCTACATAATGATCTGTTCTATTTGGAAAATATAGTTGATTTCTTTTATCTTCAGATGTTAACACCGCCCTTGCCCCTGCAGCTGCTCCAGTTCCAATTATTTCTACTTCATCACCATCTTTATAGCCGTATCCAATTTCATATATTCCTACAGTGTCAACAGCACCAGCAATCGTCGTTATACTAACTCTTAATCCAACGCCAACACCAGTGAGGGTGAAAGTAGGTAAATCAATAGCATCTGTATAACCAGTACCAGTAGCTGTTCTTGTGATATCAAATAATCTATCAGTGTTTTTAACTCTTAAAAATAGTTTTGTACTGCTGGATCTGTACTGTTCTTGATCTGGCCCAACCTCTGATAAATCTCTTGGTATTTTATTTATGTTATCAGATATTAAAGAAGTTGTTAATATTCTGTTAACATTTTGTGGAAAAAGCTCATTTAAAGGAATGCTTGAGCCAAGAGAGGGATTAACTATTTTTTCACCGTCCCAAGGAAAACCATTTGTAAGCCCAGGTAAGTAAACATTATAATAATCTTGTTCTTGTTGCTGCACCACTACTCTAAAGCTATACCAGCCGTTAGGGTTTATTTTAAATGCTCTCTTAGGTTCTTCTGTTCCTAGGCCAGGATAACCACCTGTATATCCATATATATTAGCTATTTGTTTTTCCGTTACAACAATAGTGTTACCACCAGTGAATGTGGAACTTGTAATTTTAGTGTAATCTACATTGTAGCCTCTTAAATAATTATTAACTGGCATCTGTGTTGTAAAATCACCTCCAGCTATAGTATAAGTGAACGGGGCAGTTGTAGTTATTGTAGTTGTATTAGGCGAGTCTAATGTGAAAATAGTACCTTCTGCGTAAACACCTGGATAATTATTTACAGGAAACTCTGGTATTGGGTTTTGGAAGTTAATTCTAAGCGAATCACCTAGCCAGTCATAAACTTTGTAAACGCCAGTAAAACCACCATAACCAACATCACCTTCTTCTTTGTACTTGTGGTAGAGTGTAGATATTTTATCACCAGGAACATCAGGTATGTTTGATGTTATAACACTTGAAGCTCTTCCGTATTTATCATAAAGAACGACTCCAATAGTGTAATTTCTATTTTGCTTAAGCGTGTGGTTAGGGTACTCTGCAACGTCATCACTAAACTCAGAGCTTCTAGGACCAGACTGTGTTGTGTAATCTATAGCAGGTGGATCCCATCTGTCATCAAAATTTCCATAAACTACTCTATTACTTATTATTTCTTGAGATAAAGCTCTTACTGGCACTTTGTCAGAAACTCTAGTAGTAACATTTTCCGGTAAAGTTCTATATGGTTTTCTAGACTGGTATGTGTATTTGAAATAATTCTTTTCTGGTTTATACGCATCAAAAGCAACTTTACTAATAGGTACTTTTTCTAACACTTGCTGTTGAACAGAGTCAGACTTTTTGTATAAAACCTCTATTTCTTTTATTTTATAATCTATAACAGGTTCGTTAGAAGGAAATGGTATATATAAACCAACTTGATTAACTCTATTGTCAAACCAGTTTAACACTGTGCTTCTAAAAGCATTTTCTTCGTTGTCTGTTTTTTCATAAAAAAACCCAAATTGTTTTGGTATAAATATAGGTTGAGTCCAAGGCGCTACAAGGGAGTATTCGTTGTTGTCATACTTAAACCTATAACTAAATCTAGCGAATTTATCTTCAAGAAAATCAGGATCACCTGGCCAATTAGGAGTTTCAGATTCGTCAGACATTGTAGATCTAGATATTCTTATAACGTCTGAAGCAACTGGTGGTTTAGCTAATGTGTAGCCAGGCGCTTGTTCGTCTGGGTCAGTCAAGTCTTTGTCACTCTCTATTATGTTAGTCGCGTAATCAACATCTTGAATGTGCCCGTATTCTGCTCCTTGCGTAACATTATATATTATATCTCCTACTTTTACTCTATCATCATCTGAAGCACCACCAACACTGCTTAATTCAATAGAATTTACAGCAGGGGAACTAACAACGGTTTCCGTTCTTGATTGCAAAACACTTATAGATTCATATGGAGAAAACTTAGCTACAGACACATGCTCTTCTTTAGTGTAATAACCAAGAGGCTTTGTCACGTCTATAACTCTAGGTTGATTCCTATTGTCTGTAAAAAACAACTGTGTTTCTAGTAAACTTATGCCAGTTATTATATTTTCTTGACTAAGATTTAAAAAATAACCATCTACTAGAATTTCAGGAATTGGAGAGCCTTGAACCCATTTTATGATTTGATGAGTTGAAGACGGAGGCGCTTCTGAGGTACCAGAATAATCAGTGGCTAGAAAATAAATTGTATTATTTATTTCATCGTCAAATCTACCTATAAACCGCATGTCATCAGCTAAGCTAAAAACGTCTTTGTTGCCAAGGACTACTTCTAAAGCACCTACGTTAGGTCCTTCTGATTGACTAATGCTTACACCTAAAGCATTTCTATATTCACCATTAGGAACTAGTCTATCGTCAAGATCTTTGTTCATTTTAGATCTGAGAAAATTATTATTAATTTCTGGCATTTTATTTTAGTGTTTTATCCACTTAGACTTACCTCTCATTACTTGAGTTATTTCATCTAGTTTTATATTTGATAATCTAATCTTAGCATTTCTAAGTTTAGCGCTTTTATCTCTCTTCAACCTCATTACATCATTTGGGTTTTGATTTGATCTAACAGATACTATATTATACAATATAGATGCATATAGAGCATCTTCTGCCAACTTAGGAACCTTAGTGTCCAAGTCAGTTGATAAACCGTCAGATATATACTCTATCACAACTATACTATTTACTAGTTGGTTTGAAAAAGACATTTTACCTTCTCTTCTGTTTACGCTGTACCACCCATTTGGATTTGCATATTGAGGATCTAAACCATAAATACCACCGGTATAAGAACCTTCGTAACCATATAAATTCCACCAATAAGCGAAATCATCTGAATTGTTTAAAAAGTTTAAATTTAATAAACCTAGGTTAGCGTTATTAAATCTACTCTCTGTTATCGATGTTCCTTGTATATTTTCTCCAAAGTTATCTTGAACTGGTACTCCTGAAACATCTTGAACTGGAAGACTGTATGGATTTGTTGTTAAATTGTTTACAGGATATATAGGTCTTTTTACACCTAACTCATCTATCCTAGATATTTTAACGTGGTTAACATAATCTTGCGGTAGTGGAACACTAAGCGACGCTGGAACTGTTAACTCTTGTGAATGCACACTTCTTAAAGTATCATAGCTAAATTCTTGTAAAGATCTTTTAGCAAAAAACAAAACATCAGATTTTTTAACTTTTTGTATTATTTTACCATCACCGACGTAACCAATCATAAAATTGTCTATAGCATCGTTAAGTGATATATACTCATAGCCGCCGTAGTTTTCTTCTACAGTATCACCAAAAGCATCTTGACTTCCGTAGTTACCACCGCTTAATGTTTTTAACTGAACAACTAAATACTCATTTTGATTTAAAGATCCAGTTACTGTTATAGTGTTATTAGCTACGGTATAAGCTGAAGTATATTCCACCCAGTCACCTGGCAAACCTGTTGCGCTAAAATATAGTTTAAAGTTATTTAAAGCATAATCAACGTCTGTTGGATCGTAAGAGCCAAGAACTAGATTTGTATTAAATGTAGTTATAAAGCTCTGCCCAATTCCTGTAGTAGTTGTTAAAAAAGGTTGAGCGCCTTGGTAATATTGCTGGTTAGTTTCTGTTATCAATGACATAGTTTATTAAGATTTTTCATTAACTTCTATAGCTGCTTCAGCTTGGGCTGCTTGCTGCGCTATTTCAGGTTCTCTAATTAATACACCACAGTATTTAAGTATTTCCAATATAACTCTTGATTTCTCATCTTGAACAAGTTGAAAATCTACAGAGTTACTAGCGTTGTACAAATAAGATCCATTGCTTTGAACTTGATAGCTCCATGTTACCATTGTAGGTGATTTTACCGTAGAAACTTCTATTGAATTTGGTTTTGGATCTATAAATAAGCTAGGATACAAGCTAACGTCATTAGGATTTGTTATTAATATTTCATCCGCTAAACCAGGTGGAGTTGGTAGTATAGTTAAGTTTTCTGTTACTTGAACTTGTGTAACCGGCGTTACAGACAATATAGAGCTAACTGTTCCATAGCTTATACCTTGCGTTTTATTATACACGCCACTATTTGTTGATATATTTGAGTTTGCTGGAAAATTCAATAAATTACCTCCAGGATAACTACTAAGATTTATTGTTTGCTCAAAATTAGTTTCTGTATAAGAAACATTGTATATTGGATGATTTTTAGTGGGACTTGTTAATTTTGACGCGGAGGTTAATCTGTATTGTTTATGAGAAAGTCTATCAGCTTCTTTGTAGCTTGCGTTATTGTAATTACAATACACTGAACCTAATTTAGATATAGGTAGTGAATCTGATGGGTATGTCCAAGAATTTCTACCAGCATCATAAACAAACTCTGATGTAGTAAGCTTAAATGGATCTAACCTAGAGTCTTGAGTGTTAAAAGAATTATAAAACTCAGTATCATTCTGTGTATTATTCTGGTTTTTTCTATTGGCCTGGTCTCCGTCTGGAAAATACGAGTTAAATATCTCTAGCTGTACTTGATTAGCAATATTATTAAACTCTTGAGGAGTTATATAACCTCTCTGTTCTTTATTTAAAATTAAAAGAACGGTTTGATATACCGTATTTACGTTTACTGCCATATTATGTTTTGTTATAATAAAAGGCCCGAGTTAACGAGCCCTATATTAGTATTACCTGTTTTTATAGTTTTTTATCTATAGACTTATAGATTTCTACACCTTCGTCTGTTTTTAAGAAAGCCGCAAATGCAGAATAAGGGTTTTCATCAAATGGTACGTTCATTAACTTTCTACCGTTTGATGCCCATGTAAATGTTCTTTGATCTTGAGATAAATTAATTATCCCACTTTCAGCTGCTTTAATAGCAACATTTCTTAGTTGAACATTTTCATCATGAACCAATTGAATAAACAACTTTGGATTGTTTCTAGCAAATAGTAATGTATCTCTTTTAAGTTCTTTTGAACTTATTAAATCAACTTTAGATCCTAACTCAACTCTTAGAATAGCTTCAGCTTGATCAATGTCAATTTGTTTCGCTAGATTCATAGCGTCAAGTTGTAAATCTAAAACATCTAATTGTTCAATAGCTACTTCTACAGCGCTAAACTCTTCATATACCTTGCCTTTTAAAGGGTGGTATAAAGATAATAATTTTTGAAGATTTTGCTTTTCTTTTGGAACTCTTAAATCACCGTCTCTAAAGACAATGTGCCCCATTGTAACCTCACCTTTTTGTTCATCAACAAATACAGAGTTTTGATTTGTAGCATATCTAATTTCTTTTTGTTCACCTGTTTTTTTGTCAAAGTATAGTAACGGTGTTTTTCTAGAATGCCTGGTTGGTATTGTATATGATAGTGGTTTTTTGTTTTTATTCAAATAGTAAACTCTATCTTTAATTTCCCACGTTGGTTTTGTGGGTTTTACCGAAGTAGTAACTTGTGTTACAATTTCCTTTTGAGGTGCAACCTCAATTGTTTCTGCTGTAGCTTTTTTAGCCATAATATAATATAATTAAATAGTTTAAAATTGTGACAATAGCCATAGTATATAACTAGTAAGGGGCTAATATCATATAAAAGTAATAATTACCCCCGTCATTTCAACGAGGGTAAGAATTACATTAATTTACTTTACACTGCAGTAAAAATAACAAAATTGTTAGCAGCTTGAGTAACTAAACATCTTTCAGATAAGAAGTTAACTTGCATCGCATCTAAGTCAGATGTGAAAGCACCTCCTGCTGAACCAGTCAACCAAGACTTCATACGACGATCATCAGCTTGAGAAGCTCTGTATCGTACGTGTAAGAATGGACGTCTGATGTTTGTACCTAATACTTGATCGTATACTGTTGAAGTTCCAGCTGGAATTAAAACACCTTCAATAGCAGCAGTGTTTGTGAACCCACCACGTGTTGAAGCATCGTTTAAGTATTTCCAGTCAGTCTTATAAAAGTCGTAAGATCCTCTACGGAAACCGCTAAATCCAAGATTTAAAGCCATGTCCTCAGAGTTTTCAAACAATCCATAAGCAGTACCACCATCAGCTCCAGAAGAAAGACCAGCAAGCATATCGTCAAAGGCTAAAGTCATATCTCTGTTTAAGAATAACATGTTTTCTTCAATAGCTCCTTGAGTGTCTAAGTTTCTTAAGATATCGTCAAAATCATCTACAGTACCTGCTGTCGGAGCAAATCCTACCATCTCATTACCTCTATCTTTGATAGCTGCAAAAAGACCTTGAGTACCTTTTTTCGAGCTAGCTGTTAAAGCGGCAGAACCTGCAGCAGCAATTTCACCTTCAACTACAGACATTTCTAAGTAATCCTCAAAACGTAAACGAGTTTCAGATTCAGCTTTTAAATACCATAAGTATCCAGAAGATCCGTCTTCAGTAGCAATCTCAACCCAACCGATCTGAGCCATGTCAGAACCATTTACTTGGTACTGGCTTCTAATGATAATTGGAGTGTTAGAGTAAGAAGTAAAAGCTGGCTGAATGCTGTTGTAGTTAGGAGTTTGTGATCCTTTGTCATATTCAGAACCATAAACGAATACTTTAACGGTTCCTACTAATCCAGCAGCAGTTAAATCAGTAGAAGTATAAGGCTCTACTACGATGTTACCACCAAGACCAGTTGTACTAGCGCTAACGTAACATTTAGCTTCAGCTCCGTTATCATCTAAAACAACTACAGTGTCACCAACAGAAATAACGTTAGTGTCAGCTGCAAGAACTGTGATAGTAGAAACAGCTGGTGGTCCAGCTGCTACTGCAAAAGTAGCACTGTCATAAGCTACGTGTAATCTATTTTGTTCAGACCAAATAACTTGATCAGATGTCATAGGCATTTCAGCGCCTACCATTCGTAAGAATCCAGAAAGTGTACGGTTTCCGTAACGCTCTACTTCTTGCTCATAAATCTCAGGAAGATATTGTTGAGCAAAAGAACTAAAGTCAGCTCCAGCTGGATCGTTAAATTGTAAATAATTGGTATCCAACGTCTGTTGTTTTTGAGACGGCTGGATTGAACCAAATTGTGGGGTTAATGATGTTGCCATAATTTTTTAATTTTAGTTTTTAAATTTTTTTATTCTTAGTTTTGTAGAATCAGCACCTGAAATAGCTCTAACCTTAAATCCGTTTACAAATACATCTCCCTGAGTTGATCTAGCTTTAGTATCACTTAGGTTTTTAGATTTATTTACAACTTCTTTAACGGCTTCAGCTTTTCCTTGCTCATAGAAATGAGCGGCAATCTTATCTACGTTTTCAGCGGCATAAATAGCTTTGTGATAACCAATGGGGTCAACAACGTCACCATTACTGCCTAGGAACTTCCCGACAAGGTTTGTTATGTTTGATTGGTTCTCTGCAACTTTATTAGCGTTCTGTATTTTATACCTAAATTTCTTTTCACCAACATTAATATCGAAACCTTCGAAATCATCAGTAAAAAGCTTTTTGGTATTTTCCTTAAAAGCTTGGTGTTGTTGCTTAGCTACTTCTTGCTGCTTATTATATCTATTGAAAAAGTCTATTGCTTGTTTAGCTTCAGGGTTTACATTTGATCTCAACTTGATTTCATCGTAATATTTAACCTTGGTTTCTTCTAAAAAGCCTTTGGCTTTTGCAACTTCTTCTTTAAACGCAAGTTTTTTCTTACGTATATCTCTATCCTCGTCTAGATCTTCGTCGTAATCAAAGTCTTCTAATAATAACTCTACATCTGAATTATCTAGATAAGGTTTATTTTTTTTGTAATATTCTTTTAATAATGTTTTATCATCTACATTAGAGTAATCCGCGTTGAGTCTTGTATAGTCTTCAATCGTTCCACCAGTCTCTTCCATAAAGCTAACCAGCTTTTCAATGTTTTCTGGTAATTGCTTACCTAAAACTTTTTCATCTCTTATAGCTTCTTTTAACTCTTGTTCAGTCTCTATTACCTCCTCAATGATTTGGATTGGAGATTCTTCTACTGTTTTTTCGGTGGTCCGTACTTCTTCAACCACTGTTTCGCTGTTGCTACTGTCTTTGGGTTCTTCGACAACAGCATTGCTATCATTTGTCTCTTGTGCTTGAACGGCATTTTTTTCTTCTTTTGGAATTACCACTTTAGTTACATCTGGTACAACCTCGCCTTGTGCTTCTGGTTTTGTTAGATCTACTTTGGTAATTTCTTCGTTTTTGACTAACTTTTTTGGTGTTTTTTTATTTCTACCTTTTAAGGTAAATTCACCTTCTTGTTTTGTTTCTACTGACATAATATAATATAATTAAATAATTGTTTACTTTATAAAAAAGCAGTTGGCTCCACATCTGCTGTGGATTCAAAGTTTATTGAAGGTCCATCGTTTTGTCTTTGACTTATCATTTTACTTTGCTGCGTGCCCTCCATTTTAATACGCTTGTCTTTTCTATCTTCTTTAACCACATCTTTTTGGTTAATAGATTGCGTATCTATTTGTTTAAGCTGCATATCGTACTGGAATTGTTGCTGCATTTTTTGCATTTCTATTTGAGAAGCTATCTGCATACGCTGTATTTCCAATTGACTTTTAGCTTGTTCAAATTGAACTTTTGAACCACTAATAGCTTCTTGTTTTTGAACTTCCGCCATTGCTGTTTTTTCTGCAGTACTAGCTTGAGCGTCAGCTTGCGCTTGTATGTTAGATTGCTGCACTAACATATCTTGCTCCTGCTTTTGCTTACGCTTAATTTTAAGCATTTGATTAGCAAGCTTAAGGTTTTTGATCTGTCTAAGATCAATAGCGTCTTCAAGATCTATACCGCCTTGTTGTATAGAAGCTTGTATATTAGCCTCTAATTGAGCTTGCTCTTCTTCGTCTGGATCTAACTCTAAGAATATACCAAAATCATGCAGATTTAATTCAACTATTTCGTCTAAAGTTTTAATGTTATAAGTCGATATGGAGTTTTTCAAAGAATTCCTAGTTAAAGGAAACTCTAATGCGTCAGCTATTTTTAACGCTATGTTTTCAGCTGTATTTAACGTTAAGTATAAGCTAGACTGAGTTATGTGTCTAGTGGCTACGTTCGAAGCGTTAGCGGCCAATTTTTGTAAGCCCACCAGTGTATTTCTATCAGGTAAACTACCATCTCTAGCTTCGTTTAACCCTGTTACATCGCGTATCATTTGTAAATAGTATTGATACGTTTGTATTAAAGATGCTATTTTAGCATTACCTCCAGAGCTGTTTAACTCTTGAACAGGTATTTTACCAGCGTTCATTTCACCGTCTTGTGTTAACGACCTACCAACAACACTACCTGTTTGAAAATACATGTTTAAAGCCTCGGCTGGATTATAATTCGTGCCATTACCTAAATCAACCTCCGCTAATCCGTCCATGTCTAAATAAACACCATCTGGTACCATTCTAGATATGACCTGCTGAAGTTTTAAATGCGTTATTTGAATCATATCTGCAAAACCAGTACATTTACCAACAAGAGACTCAATGCGTCCCTTATAGATTCTAGGTGCACATATAGAATAATTCATACGCACTTTAGTAGTATCAGCCATTGGTCTTGACATATTCTCTGCTAATTCCCACTTAAGCATGGTTTCAGTCCCTAAAACCTTTACACCACTGTACAAAACCTCTATAGATCTTGAAACTCTTTCAAACATGTCACTTTCTGGTGGGTTAAAAGAGTCTGGTTTTTCTATAGCTTTTAATAAACCTTGATCTGTTTGTTTTATTTTAAACGTTTGGTTTTGGTATGTTTTATATTCAAAGTACAATAATTGCACTGTATTATTATCGTAGTTACCGTAACCTTGTATATATGATTTATTACCAGGCATTTTTTCAATTAATTCTAACTCTTCTTGTGAAGTATTAGGAAACTCTTTTTTAAGCTCTGGTATTGTAACAGATTTTACTTCGCCTACATAATATATGTCTTCAAAGTTAGGATCTTCCGTGTACGAGTAAACCATGTAAGCTGGATCAACATAATCAACAACTATTCCTTCAGATGTATTAAAACTAGTCTTAACTGCAGAAATACCTAAAACGGCTAAATCCATATTAAGTCTACGTCTAGTTAGATCGTATTTGTTTTTAGCTAAAACAGTTGATATAGCTTCTTCTTGAGCTATTTCAATTGACTGCTTGTAACTAAGTTGCATATGCAGTTCTAAGTCTTCCTTTGTCTCTGGCACAACACCTGGGCTTGGTGATTGATAGTCGTCAATACCTAGCGTCTGCTTTAGATTTTCTAAATACTCTTTAGCTAGCATGTCTTCATGAAGCTTAGAAGCGTAATCAGTTCTTTTCTTTACAGAAGAAGGGTCTTGCGCGTAAGCTTTTATATCGTAAGACTTTTGCGATATACCATTAACCACAATGTCAACAAATTTAGACAAAATGGGTACCGGAGTCCAGTCTAAGTTTAAATAAGACAAATCGCCATTTATAGACAACTCATCTTTATATTTTTGTGTACTTTGCTCTCCTCTAGCGTATAGTCTTAATTGGTTAAAATTATTCCAATTAGTTAAATATCTATTCCCTGTAGTTCTACCTTGACTAAACCACTCTCCTTCTATAGCCTGAGCAACTTGCTTGCCATATTTCAAGCTAGCTTTTTCTAAATCACCGACCACTTGGCTAGGGAAAGCACTTCTAGTATTAGTATATATATTCATTTAACTTTTTATTTTAGACGTAAGTCCTGTATTGTCGTATCTTTTTATACCTAAATTAACCGCGTTGGTTTTTAAAGGCGCACTCGGCGTGTATCTATGTTTATTACAAGCCATAATAGCTAAACCAGAACTAATAGAAGCATCATGCTTTGTTCTGTTGTTTATGTTAAATCTAGCCCAGTCTTCCAGTGTTCTTTGGAAAAACATATCACCATAACCTGTTTCTTTTAATCCCACAAAACTTTCTATGTAAGTTTCAATAGCAGCAGCGTGTGCTTGCTTTATATCTTCACTAGAGTTTGGTATTCCACCTAACTCTTTCTCTGTTACTGATAATTTATTATACTTTCTATCTGGCCTGTTTATAGAGAACTTTCTATAACCTCTTCTTTTAAAATGATATAATAATCTAGGTTTATTATTCTCTGCTAGTATTGGCATTCCGTAAAAAACACAAGCCATTAAAACATCTTCAAAAAATATCTCAGCGGTTTGAGGTCTAGCTATATATTCTAAAAAGAAATGATTTGGAGGCACGTCCTCCATGCTAAACTTAGTTAAACCATGCAAAGATCCATTAGAACCTCTTTTATCAACTGTACCTGATATATCGTAACTATCACATCCAAAAGCTCCACAATGTTCATTGCCTGGATATTTTAAACCACCTTTTATTATTACACGATTTTGGAGATTTAAAGGTGGAATCCAAGAAACTCTGAATCTACCACTTTTATTTGGTACAAATATAACTTTCGTATCTTTCTCTCCGTTTTGCCATTGAAAGCTTCCTTGAGTAACGTTAATGGAGTTTTTTAAATCCTCATTAAAATCTATTTGCTCGTATATCTTTGTCAAGTTAAATAGAGATTGTTTTGATTCATCTCTAAACGCGTGCTTTGTTGTACGTGGAAACTGTCTGTAAAATTCATTTAAACTGTCTTGATCAGACTTTAAACCTTCCACTTCATTATCCCAATACTCTATTACGCCTTGTGTTATTTTTGTTCCGTGTGGATCTTCAACCCCTTTTTTTGGTGTGTTGAATACAGGAAAGCCATAAGAATCAATGTATCCTTCGTAGTTCCATTCCATAGGTATGAACAAAGAATAGAGTCCTGAGCGTGTCTGTCCATTGGCGTTTCTTTGCGTAACGTCTGAATCATTGTAAAGTTTTTTAAAGTTACCTCCTCCTTTATCTAAAGCGTTTGATGTTGATCCCATCATACACTTACCAATAACTCTAGAACCTAATCTTAAACAAGTTCTGGTTACTCGCCAGTTGTTTAATATATTTGTAGGTCTCTCCCACTTTCCACTTTCATCGTGTACTAGTAGTTTTAATTTTTCCCCATCGTACGAGTTGTCGCCTGTGTTCTTCCAGTCGATCGTTGTGTCGAGACCGGTAATTTCCTTGAGCTTCTCGTTGGAATCGAGTTTTCTCCTTGTGAACTTTGATGCTGGTACTCTGTACGCCAGTTCTGTCTTTGGCCTATCCATACCGTCTTGGATCGGTTTGAAGAAGAAGGGATAGTTAACTGATATTGGGACAACTTTGTCAGTAAACATCTTCTTTGCATCGGGTCCAGATTTCGAGAGTATACCAAAGCGTGCGTCCGTAGATATTGTTGCTTGGTTAACCGTTTCCCCACTTGCCATAAATGAAAAACCTGACCGTCTATTTTTAAGGTAGCACATGCCATAGCAGCGCGGGTCGGCTTTACAAGCTTCCCAGAATAAATAGAATAATCTGTTTGATTCCCTAAAGTCTGGTTGCCCAACATCAATTTTGCTCCACTGCAAGTACATATAGTTAGTACCAGTAATGTAAGTAGCCAAACCTTTATTATAGAACCAAAAGCCTTGTTCTCTTCTATTAAATTCTTCATCAATGTAATCATACCATTTTTCTTTAAAGTCCAAAGGGTATTCTTCCCAATCAAATACTGACTTGATTTTACTAAGTTCCTTTGGGTATTCAGTGTGCTTCCACCTGTCATCTTCAAATGTATGTACATTATCAGCTTTTGGTAAAGCTATTTTTAAATCTTGTATTTCATAAATTTCACCTATTTCTCCGGTTTTACTTATAACAATAATATCATAATCCTCATTGTAACCGTATCTCCACTTTTTAGCTTTATTCATTTTAGCTATAGCGTGTGGTTTTACGTAGTCTTTTAAGACTTTATATAGAGTTTGCTCGTACATTATTTAGATCTCCCTTCAGCAAAACCTCTAAAAGATTTCTCTTCCTTTACTTCTGCAGGTTTTTCGTTTAACAATGCCTCTTCAGCTTCTAATCTACCTAGTATTTCAAACGCATCAAATATAGCTAACTTCTTTGTAGCTGCGGCGTTTTTTAATCTATCTGCTGTGATATCATCTCCTGAATCAACGATAGCTTCTTTAGCTACTTTTATTAGTTCCTCAACTGCAACTTGCCCAGCTTGGATTATATTCAACTTCGTTTCCTTGGTATTCATATTTAATTACAATATCATTAGATTTCATACAATAAAGACGCTTACCGTCCACTAAAAACTCCCACTCACTGTTTGGTTTAAAACCCACAATGTCACCAGGAGTTACACTAACATCTTCTAGCGACTTATTACCGTATTTTAATATACCAGTAAGTGCTCTTTCTTTCTCAATCGTTAGATCGTCATTGTCTTTTATAGGCTGAACAAAGCATCTTTTTCCCACCGTGTGCCAACCGCTTTTATTTTTATATAAGTATATTTGATCAAAAGCGCAGAGATAGTGATCTTCTTTTAGAAACGATCTACTTTTTTTCTTTTTACCTTTCATATCGTAAAAAGTTCTAAACACGTTTTGATGTATAATAACTTCATCACCAACATTTATGCTGGATTCAAACTCAGATGGAACTTGAACAACTTCAGCTAGTCTATTTACAAACTTCCAGCTTTCTATCTTCGTGTTAACCGTAAGCTCTTTACCACCTACATTCACCGTGTTGTTGTACTTTTGACCAACCGGCTTTACTATAAAGTCATACATGGAGTTCATTAATACTCTAAATCATATTCAACAGAAATAGCCATATTAGAGTTAAATTTCTTCCAAGGCAACACTTCTTCGTTCTTCTTAATGTGAATATTATAAGATGAATCTTCACTGTCAAAAACAATGTATGTTATTTCGTGACCACCATAAACTTGCTGGCCTACAGAATAGTGCATAGCATCGCTTTTGTAGTCAGATCCAATACTTATTTTTCTTATAATTGAATCCACTATACTATTCTTTAATCTCTGTATATTCTCCAGTATCTAAGTTTACAGATATTTTGCCATAATCTTTTTCAAGCTCAACCTTTTGCTCTTCTAAAAACTTATTAACTTCTGCAACTTTATGTAATAAACTGTGTTTTTTGCTTTCTAAAATACCTATTTCTAAAATAATAGATTCTAACTCCTTGTTTGCTTTAGATAGTTTTTCTAATTGTTTTTCTGTAATTTTTGCCATCTTGTTTTATTTAATTTAATTTAATTGTTATATGTTTATAGTTACCTCGCTTACTGCACTTTTACAAGCCAAAGTTGAGGTTCATTGAATAATGCATTATTGTTAACAGGGAAACCTTGTGTTCCAGATCCACCTGTTGCTCCGTTGTGAAATCCAACGATCTTAAAATAATCGTTAGCGTTTAAGTCCATATATCCAGATCCTGTAACTACAGCCTCTCCGTTTACAGATGTAGCAACAATCAAGTCTTGTAATACGCATTGTTTAGTTCCAATACCAGCCGCAACTGTATCAGTGGAAGCAGTTATTCTAAAAAACTTATTACCGTCAACCGTTGGTAAACTAGCTTGGGCTAAGTCGAAAGAAGAGTATCTAGCTTGAAAAGCATATCTACCAGCTTTTAAAACTTGTATTGCACCTTGACTACCTAAACCACCAGTTGTAATAGGGTTGAATATTGTAGCATCATCGTTAACAGTTACGGTATTATAAGGTACTAAAAAGTCTGTTACATTGTTTGTATTAGCAAGTCCTGCGACTCCTGATATTTTAACTTGACAGCTAGGATTACGTAAATTTTCTTTTAAATGACCGCTAGCGTCGATACCAAGAGCGTAAGGAGTGTCATTATCTATTTTATTACCAACGCCATATTTGTTAAATTTCCAGGTACCCATAGTTTCAGTTGATGGAAAACCAGTAGCACCTCCACCACCATTTGGGTTTGTTAAAATTCTACCAACCGTAGATGCTAGAGTTCCATCAAACAAAACTCCAGAAAATGAAGTACTTTCGTTTGAAATTACAGTTACACCAGCCCAGGTTTCTCCAAAACTTGTATTGGATCCAAAAAATAAACTCCCATTTGAAGCGCCAGCATTTTTTATAACTGGCGTAGAAGCATTCCTACCCAATGCGAGATTTGTCCCTCTTATGTTTGTTGAATTAACAAGCAGATCACGATCAAGAGTAATAGCTGTGGGCGCTACATCAATAGCTCCACTAGCTAAATCCCAGTTTGTTCCATCATATAACAGAGCATTCAGACCGTTGACTTGATAACTGCCTGTTGCGCTAGTAACTATATTTAAATCCGTTTGTGTATGTGATGAAGCGCCAACTTCAAGTAAACTAGATGTTCCTACTATATTATTTTGAAACCTTAGTGTTGATTGTCTTCCATTCCAAGAAGAAATCAAGTCGCTAGGTGATATTCTAACATTACTAGAACCATTATAACCAACTATTTCTTGTACGCTAGTATAATTAGTTTGTGATGTAAATTGTGAAAATTTTATATCTGCCATTTTTTTTGTTTTTTATTCTCTGATCATTAAATCAGTTCCGTTTTCTGCAATAATTTTATCGACTCCATTTTCTTGCAATATATATCCAGTTATGGGACCAACAGCAATTCCTGGTGTATTTGGTATCGCTAATATAGCGTTTGCGTTTGCTAATATACTAGGCATGTTAGTTAAGTGCTACGATGTCAAGTGCTGTTGTACCAGATTTTACTTTAGCCACTTGAAGAGGTACATAAGAGTTGTTAGCAACGTTTTTAAGTGTTACTTCTTGTCCATTTACAGTTTCTAAAATTAAATTACCTCCAGTTCCAACGAATAAACTATAACCATCTGATTTTAATTTATTTCCTTTAAATATCTCATAATCACCAACAGCTATAGATGAAGATAATAATATTTCTGTAGCACTAGTGACAGAAGTTATTTCGATAAAAACACCAGTAGTAATGTCATAAACAACGTCTCCTGATGATATGATGTAACCTTGTTTGTTTGTAGCTGATTTTGTAAAATTTTTAGTAGCGTCTGTTAATGTTACTCCAGACGTGGTATTAGTTCCAGACACTATAACACCGGGTTTGGGTATGTTTAGTATGTCACTAAAGCTTACAACTGGTATACCACTGATTGGTTGATTGTTTGCCATTTTATTTATTTATTGTTTGTTATTGATTTTGCTTTTTCCCAAGTTCTACCTACAAAGTAAGCTCCATATACGGTTACTAGTAATGTTTGAAATATTGGTATATATTCTTCAGCTATTTCAAACTCACCTATGTTACCATCAAAGAAACATAAAGACGTGAATATTACAGTTAAATATATTAATATAAAAGGTCTAATGTTTTTACTTAAAAAACTATCAGACTTCATATCTGCTTCCCAACGCTTGCTAACTTCTTCTTGAGCTTTGCTATCTGCGTCTTCTAGTATCTGTTGTATTTGTTTCTTTACTTCTAACCTTTCTTCTTCGGTTGTAGTAAGCTTGTCGATGACGTCACCAACTTCTTTGATAACGCCACCTGTTAGCCATTGAATTATTTTTTTCATTTAAAGATCAAAAAGCTGACTTTTGCTATTTTCATTTCCAAGAGCTCGTTCAGCGCTAGGATCTAAGTAGTTTCTTGCTGCTATAAGACCTCTTGAAAGCATAGTTCCATCGTTATTAGAGTCATTAAACATTGTATCACCGTCGCCGTCATAATCAAACATTTGATTGCTACTGTTTTGATTTCCTAAAGCTCGTTCAGCGCTAGGATCTAAAGCATTCCTAGCAGCTACAAGACCTCTTGAAACCATGTTTCCGTCTTTTTTTGAATCGCTAAAAGCTGTATCGCCGTCCCCGTTGTTTTTTTTAGATCCTCCTAAATGTAGAGGTGATCCAGCTGCAATTGAATATTTGTTTGTAAATGGTTTCATTTTTTTTATTTTTTAATTGGTGTCTCTATTACGTATTTAGCACCAGGAAATATATAATCATATCCTGGGTACATTATTTTTGTATATCCTCGATCATCAGTACCTAGTACTTTAAACTCGACTCCTTTCATTGTTATATAGCCTCCTTGTATAATATTTTGAGGCTTGTTAACATCAGGGCTGTTTTTTAAATAACCTGTCTTAGATGTCTTCATTATGATCTTCTATAAGCCTCAGCTTCCCAAGGTAGGTTTTTAGCACCTTCTTTCATTTGTGCTCGTGAATATTTTTTACCTTTCCAATAAACGTATTTGTCGTCGTAATCTAAATCACCTCAAATGAA
>Ga0209534_10000673_pt1 | contig 38533 bp, 29 predicted proteins | sample COG_07_FD_184751 | JGI IMG/M metagenome (GOLD analysis project Ga0209534, IMG submission 184751) | Pelagic Microbial community sample from North Sea - COGITO 998_met_07 (SPAdes) (version 2) | ecosystem: Environmental > Aquatic > Marine > Neritic zone/Coastal water | place: Helgoland, sampling...
CGCACCAATAGCATTGGATAATCCTTGCCCTAATGATCCTGATGCCATACGAATTCCTTCTAAGCCTTCATGAGTAGTTGGATGTCCTTGCAATCTGCTGTCAAGCTTACGGAAAGTTGCCAATTCAGCTACATCAAAATAACCACATCTTGCTAAAACTGAGTAGAAGACAGGAGATATATGTCCATTAGATAAAAAGAATACATCTTCACCTTTTGCATCCATAATAAAATCGGTGTTATGATTCATTACATCAAAATAGAGAGCCGTTAAATACTCAGTACATCCTAATGATCCTCCTGGGTGGCCTGAGCTATTGGCATGTACCATTCTTACTATATCCCTCCTTATTTGTTTAACTAAATTATTTAATTTTGTAATGTTTGGCATTTTTATAGCTTGTTTGATTTATTGCAAATTTAAGAATAGCCATTACTGATTGATAAATTTATTACTTTTATATATATGTATTTATTAACGGATTGTTGACAAAAATAATATGTGCAGAATCTCATTTCTAATGTATCTTATCTATTATCTAAAATGATATCTTTGCCAACCCAAAAAAATTATATTATGGCATTAAAGTGTGGTATTGTAGGGTTACCTAATGTAGGGAAGTCAACTCTTTTTAACTGTTTATCTAAAGCTAAGGCACAATCAGCTAATTTCCCTTTTTGTACTATTGAACCTAATGTTGGTATTATTTCAGTCCCTGATGATAGATTAGAGGCTTTGTCAAACATTGTAAAGCCTGAAAGAGTAATACCTACTACTGTAGAGATAGTAGATATTGCGGGTTTGGTAAAAGGAGCAAGTAAAGGAGAGGGTCTTGGAAATAAGTTTTTAGCAAACATTCGTGAAACAAACGCTATTATTCATGTATTAAGGTGTTTTGATGATGATAATATTATTCATGTAGATGGTTCGGTTGATCCAGTAAGAGACAAAGAGACAATTGATATGGAGTTGCAATTAAAGGATTTAGAAACTTTAGAAAAATTACGAGAAAAGAATGCTCGTACTGCTAAGTCTGGTGATAAAGCTGGACAGAAAATACTAGCTATTTGCGATAAATACATTGCTCATTTGGAGGCTGGAAATTCAGCAAGAAGTGTTGATGCTAATGATGATGAACTAGAAGTTATAAATGACTTGCATTTAATAACTGCTAAGCCAGTTTTATATATGTGTAATGTTGATGAGACATCAGTAAAAGAAGGAAACAAACATGTGAAGGCAGTAAAAGAAGCTGTTAAAGGTGAAGATGCTGAAGTATTACTTATAGCAACTGCAATAGAGGCAGAAATTGCAGAATTAGAAGAAATTGCAGAACAAGAAATGTTCCTTGAGGAATTAGGTTTAGATAAACCTGGAGTTCATTATTTGATACAATCAACTTATAAGTTATTAAAATTACAAACTTATTTTACTGCAGGAGTAAAAGAGGTAAGAGCGTGGACAATTACTGAAGGTACAAAAGCACCACAAGCTGCAGCTGTTATTCATACTGATTTTGAAAAAGGATTTATTCGTGCTGAAGTTATGGCCTACAATGACTATGTAACTTTAGGTTCTGAGCAAGCTTGTAAGGATAATGGAAAACTATCCGTTGAGGGTAAAGACTACGTAGTTAATGATGGAGATGTTATGCATTTTCGTTTTAATGTTTAATACAAATTCTAAAAACTAAAAATTATCAGCTAATAAGTAGTTGAAAACCCTGTTAATAACGCGTTTCTAGTTTCTCATAATAAAATAAAGAGTATTTTTATATTTGCTTTCTCTCAAAATGAAGGAGCTAAATTAGGAAAATAATGGCTGTAGCTAACTATAATGAAGATAGTATCCGATCATTAGATTGGAAAGAACATATCAGATTACGACCTGGAATGTACATAGGAAAAATGGGTAATGGCTCATCTCCTGATGATGGTGTTTATATTCTTTTAAAAGAAGTGCTTGACAATGCAATTGATGAGTATGTGATGGGAAATGGTAAGACTATTGAAGTTACAGTACGTAATAATAAAGTCTCTATTCGTGATTTTGGAAGGGGTATTCCACTTGGAAAAGTTGTTGATTGTGTATCTAAAATTAATACAGGAGCAAAGTACGACTCCAAGGTTTTTAAAAAATCAGTAGGGCTTAATGGAGTTGGAACAAAAGCAGCAAATGCCTTGTCATCTTACTTTAAAATCAGTTCTATTCGTGATGGAAAAAGTAAATTGGTAGAATTCTCAAAAGGTGTAATTACTTATGAGGAGGATATACAAGAAAACACAGGTAGGAGAGGTACTAAAGTTTCCTTTATTGCTGATGAAGAACTATTTGGAAAATACAGATTCATTAATGAATACGTAGAGAAAATGATGTGGAATTATTGTTACCTTAATACAGGATTAACAATAATGTTTAATGGTGAAAAATTCTACTCTGAAAACGGACTTTTTGATCTTTTAGAGCAAAGAACAGATGCTGAGATATTATACCCAATTATTCATCTTAAAGCTGATGATATTGAGGTAGCAATTACGCATTGTAAAAACCAATATTCTGAACAGTATTATTCTTTTGTTAATGGGCAACATACTGTACAAGGTGGTACACATCAAGGTGCTTTTAGGCAAGGATTGGTAAAAACAATAAGAGATTTTTTTGGTAAAAATTATGATGCTTCTGATATTAGGCAAGCTGTAAATGCTGCCGTAAGTATTAAAGTTATTGAGCCTATATTTGAGTCGCAAACCAAAACTAAATTAGGTTCAACTGAAATGGAGCCTGGTGGAGTTACTGTATTGACTTTTATCCAAGATTTCTTAAAGAAACATTTAGATAATTATCTGCACAAAAACTCTGATGCTGCTGATGCTATTGAAGGTAAAATAAAAATGGCTGAACATGAACGTAAAGCCATGGCTGGGGTTAAAAAATTAGCAAGAGAGAGAGCTAAGAAAGCTAATCTTCATAATAAAAAACTAAGAGATTGTAGAGTACATTATAATGATCAGAAGAAAGAGAATAGAGTAGATTCTACCCTCTTTATTACTGAGGGAGATTCTGCATCTGGATCAATTACTAAAACCAGGGATATTAAAACGCAAGCTGTTTTTAGTCTGAGGGGTAAGCCCCTAAATTCCTACGGGTTAACTAAAAAAGTAGTATATGAGAATGAGGAATTTAATTTATTGCAAGCAGCCTTAAATATTGAAACTGGGATTGATGATTTGCGTTATAATAAAATTGTCATTGCTACTGATGCAGATGTTGATGGTATGCATATTAGATTGTTGTTATTGACTTTCTTTTTACAATTTTTCCCTGAACTAGTAAAGGAAGGTCATGTTTATATTTTAGAAACGCCACTATTTCGAGTTCGAAATAAAAAGAAAACAATCTATTGTTATTCTGAGGAGGAAAGAAGAAATGCATTAGAAAATTTAGGAAAATCAGCAGAAATTACCCGATTTAAAGGTTTAGGGGAGATTTCTCCTAACGAGTTTAAACACTTTATTGGTCCTGATATGAAATTAGAACCTGTAATTTTAGCTAAAGAAGATAAAATACAAGATTTATTAAATTATTTTATGGGAAAAAATTCAAAAGAAAGACAAGAATTCATTATTGATAATTTGAGGATTGAAGAGAATATAATTTATGCGTAACATAAATTTAAAATTTAATAATACAACAAAAATAACTATTCTAGTTGGAGGTTTGTTTTTCTTGTTTTTTACTGCAATAATAATTCCAGAATGGTTTATTGTTTATTTACCATTTTCTGGTCTTAGTGATTTTTTTACCAATAATATTTTATACAGAATATTAAGTGCAGTTTTCATTTTATACTTTTCAATCTTTGGGAATTTTTATTATTCAGTAAATATTGATTCTTATGTTATTCAGATAACATCATTCAGAGTGTTGCTAGATTTATTTAAAAATAAGGATTATGTTGATATTCCTCACACTATGTTAAGAGATTATTCTTTTTTTGATAGGCCTTTTAGTTTTAATAAAACATTAATGTTGAAGATAGAAACACAGAGTGGTAAGAAAGTAGCAAAAAGATTTAATATCACTCTAATGTCAGAAAAGGAAATAGAGAGAATTAGTGAAGTTTTTGACAGAATAATTGTAAAAAACAATTAGATGGGAGATGATTTAGAACAAAACGAAAATAATCAGCAGTCAGTTATTCATGTTTCTGGCATGTATCAAAATTGGTTTCTGGATTATGCTTCTTATGTTATTTTGGAGCGTTCAGTTCCTCATATTAACGATGGATTAAAACCTGTACAAAGAAGAATACTTCATTCTTTAAAAGAACTTGATGATGGGAGGTATCATAAAGTAGCTAATGTAATTGGGCACACTATGAAGTATCATCCACATGGTGATGCATCAATTGGTGATGCTATGGTGCAGGTAGGACAAAAAGAATTATTACTTGATATGCAAGGAAATTGGGGGAATGTTGCTACTGGTGATAGAGCTGCTGCCCCAAGGTATATTGAGGTTAGATTAACTCCTTTTGCGCTTGATGTTGTTTACAATAAAAAAATTACAAATTGGTCAGCTTCTTACGATGGGAGGGGGAAAGAGCCAGTAACATTGCCAGTAAAGTTTCCTTTATTATTAACACATGGAGTTGAAGGTATTGCTGTTGGACTATCAACAAAGATATTGCCTCATAACTTCAATGAACTTATTGATGCATCTATTAAGTTTTTGAAAGGAGTTAAGCCAAGAATATATCCTGATTTTTACAGTGGCGGAAGTGCCGACTTTACCAATTATAATGACGGACTAAGAGGAGGAAAAGTTAGGATTAGGGCTAAAATTCATCAAGAAGATAAGCATACACTTATTGTTTCAGAATTGCCTTTTTCCACAACTACTACATCGTTAATTAATTCTATTCTTAAAGCTAATGATAAAGGAAAAATTAAAGTCAAAAAGGTCGAGGACAATACGGCAGAACATGTTGAAATTGCAATAACAATTCCACCAGGAATTTCTCCTGATAAAACTATAGATGCTTTATATAGGTTTACTGATTGTGAAGTTTCTATTTCTCCTTTATCATGTATTATTGAAGATGATAGGCCAAAATTCCTTAGAGTTTCTGAGATATTAAAACAATCAACTGATCATACGCTAAATTTATTAAAACAAGAATTAGAAGTCAACCTTTCTGAACTTCAAGAAAAATGGCATTTCGCATCATTGGAAAGGATATTTATTGAAAATAGGATTTACTATAAAATTGAAGATCTTGATAATTGGAAGGAGATTATTACGACTATTCATAAAGAGATAAAACCACATACCAAGCATTTATTAAGAGGTGTTACAGATGAGGATGTTGAGAGATTAACCGAAATTAAAATTAAGAAAATAACTAAGTTTGACTTAAATAAAGCAAATGAAGAACTCTTAAAGCTTGAAGCAAAAATTGAAGAGATAAAAGGCTATCTAACCAATCTGACTGATTACGCTATTAATTATTTCAAAAACCTAAAAACTAAATACGGAAAAGGAAAAGAGCGTAAAACTGAAATTAAAACTTTTGAAAGTATAGATGCAACTAAAGTCGTTGTGGCTAATAAAAAACTTTACACAAATAAAGAAGAAGGTTTTATTGGTACAGCTATGCGAAAGGATGAATTTGTTTGTGATTGCTCTGATATAGATGATATTATCGTATTTAAAAAAGATGGTAGTATGCAAGTTGTAAAAGTGGATAGCAAGGTTTTTGTTGGTAAAGGAATAATTCATTGTGCTGTTTTTAAAAAGAAAGATGAGCGAACTATTTATAATATGATTTATAAGGATGGAAAGTCTGGTACTTCTATGATGAAACGCTTCCCTGTTAAATCAATAACTAGGGGAAAAAATTACGGATTAACAAAATCAGAAAAAGGAAGTAAAGTTCTTTACTTTACTGCTAACACTAATGGTGAGGCAGAAACAGTAACTGTGCATTTGAAAAAATTGGCAAAACTTAAAACGCTTAAAATTGATGTTGATTTTGCAGATCTTACAATAAAAGGAAAAGGTTCTGGAGGAAATATTGTTACTAAAAAAGCAGTTAGAAAAGTAGAGTTAAAATCAGTAGGAATTTCAACTTTATCGGCTCGTAAAATTTGGTTTGATGATACAGTGAAGAGGTTAAATGTTGATGAAAGAGGAGAATTACTTGGTGAATTTAAAGCTGAGGATAAAATTTTAACGATTCAACAATCAGGTGAAGTTGAATTAAAATCATTTGATATCTCTAATCATTTTGATGAAGATATGATATTATTAGAGCAGAATAACCCAAAGAAACCTATTTCAGCAGTTTATTTTGATGGCAAAAAACAAGCTTACTATGTAAAACGATTTTTAATAGAGAATAATATGTCCCGTTTTAGTTTTATTTCTGATAATGAAAATAGCAAATTGGAAGTTGTTAGTAGTGATTGGAGACCTCAAGTAGAAATAGTTTTTGTAAAAGAAAAAGGAAAAGACAGGCAAACTCAAATCATCAATTTAGAGGAGTTTATTGCTGTAAAAGGAGAAAAGGCGCTAGGTAAAAAAATAACATCTAAAAAAGTTAAAGAAATTAACTTGATTGATTCTTTACCTTATGAAGAATTAATAGAAAAAGAAGAAGAGTTAACTGAGAAAATTATACTAATTGAGGAGAAGGCAATTGAAGTAAAAACTGATATTGATTTAGTTATTACAAATGATTCTAGATTTAATAAAAAAAAATCTAATGACGTTAAATCCGAAGATGAAGAATATGGTGGCGGACAAATTACTTTAGAATTATAAAATCCACTATTAATGTATAGATATTTAATAAATTAGTTATACGTTTGTAAAAATAATTAAAACATGAAGAAAATACTTATTATACTAATAACACTGCCTTTATTAGCCGTTTCACAAAACAGTTATAATATGGGCTTAATTGGAACTTATGAATGGAACTTAACAGAGGGAAATGATATTTGGGGCTGGGTTGATCCTAATGATGGTGGGGAATATGCTTTAGTTGGATTAAATGATGGATTTGCTTGTGTTAATGTAAGTAGTCCTTCTAATCCTACTTTAGAATTTCAAATAGCTGATATTAACTCCACTTGGAGAGATGTGAAAACTTGGGGTAATTATGCCTATGTAACTACTGAGGCTGATGCAGGTTTATTAATTGTAGATTTAACAGATATGACTGGAAATACTAATTGGCACGTAAGTAATTTTACAAATCCAACTACTGGCGCTTCAGTTGAATTTACAGCGGCACATAATCTTTTTATTGATGAAAATGGAATTTGTTACATATTTGGTGCTTCATCAACTACAGGCAGTAGTCCTTCAGATGGTGCTATATTTTTAGATGTTGCTGCAAATCCAACTGCTCCACATTATTTAGGGGAATGGAATGAGCATTATATTCATGATGGGATGGTAAGAGGCGATACTTTGTATGCCGGCTGTATTTATGCAGGTGAATTATATGTAGTTGATGTAAGTGATAAGAACAATGCTAGTACACTAGGAACACATAGTACTCCTAATAATTTTACGCATAATGCTTGGATTAGTGATGATGGTGACTTTGTATTCACTACTGATGAAACTTCAGATGCTTACTTAGCTGCTTATGATATTACAGATTGTAATAATATCCAAGAGGTGGACAGAATCCAATCTAATCCAGGTAGTAATTCTATACCTCATAATACACATGTTGATGGAAATTTTTTAATTACATCTTACTATCGAGATGGAACTACTGTGCATGATATCTCTAAACCTAATAATATGGTTCAGGTTGCTTATTACGATTCTTATTCTGGAAGTGGCAATGGATTTGATGGTTGTTGGGGAACTTATCCTTACTTTCCTTCTGGCATTATTATTTCTTCTGATATTAACAGCAGTACTAATGGAGCTGCTAAACTTTTAGTTTTTGAAGGAGGGTTTTCAGAGGCTTGTTATTTGGAAGGAAATGTAACTAATGCAGTTACAGGAGCATCTATTATTGGTGCTAATATTGTTATTTTAAATACAATTATATCAAATTCATCTACTACTAACTTAAGTGGTAATTACTCTTGTGGAAATGCCGATGGAGGAGTTTTTGATGTTGTTTTTTCTATGCCTGGATATATAAACGATACTTTGCAAGCTACATTAATAAATGGACAAGTTGTAATATTAAATGCTGTATTAAATACTGACCCTAATGTACCAATTTTAGGTTGTATGGATGCATCCGCAAATAACTATAATCCAAATGCAAATACATCATTAGAGTATGGAGGAGAGGCTAATAATTCATTTGCTACAGGTGGTTTTTTTAGTGGAAACCAGCATTTGATATTTAATGCTTCATCAGATTTGTTGATTAAATCTGCTCAATTTTATGCTGATAATCCTACAACTGTAACTTTTGAGTTAAGGTCATCAAATGGAACAGTACTTGAAGATACTACTCATACTTTAGTTCAAGGTCAGCAGCAACTTATATTAAATTTTGATGTCCCTATTGGAAATGATATGCAACTTGGTATCTCTAATGGAAATTCAGATTTATACAGAAATGATTCAGGAGCTATTTACCCTTATATTATTGGATCAGTCATGAGTATAACGGGCACAAGTGCAGGTTCTCCAGGTTACTATTATTTCTATTATGATATTGAGGTTGAGATACCTTGTGATAATACTGTTTCAAGTATTGATGATACAAAAAAATTATCTAAAGAATTAGTTAAAATATTAGATGTATTAGGTAGGGATGTGGTTCCTAATCCCAACCAAACACAATTCTATATTTATGATGATGGTTCTGTTCAAAAAAAAATAAATATTGAATAAAATACTAGTATTAATAATATCTGTTATACTTAGTATTTCAACTGTTTTCTCTCAGCATACTAAAGAAGTTCTTTTTATAGGTAATTCTTATACTTATGCAAACAATTTACCAGATTTATTAAAACAAATTGCATTGTCATTTGGAGATACCTTATTACATGATAGCAGCACACCTGGAGGAGCAACTTTTAATGTGCATTCTACTAGTGCATAAACATTTTCAAAAATAAATCAACAACAATGGGATTATGTTGTTCTTCAGGCTCACAGTCAGGAGCCTTCATTTTCTTCATCTCAAGTAGCAAATGATACCTACCCTTATGCACAGCAGTTAGTTTCTTTAATTGCTGCTAATGATAGCTGTACTGAGCCTATTTTCTTTATGACATGGGGAAGAAAATATGGTGATCAGTAAAACTGCCAGTTTTACCCACCAATATGTACTTATAGTGGCATGCAACAAAGGTTGCATGAAAGCTATTTAGAAATGACTTTTAATAATAATGCAACTTGTGCTCCAGTGGGTATGGCTTGGAAAGCCTCAATTGCTATGGATAGCACACTTAATTTATATGCTTCTGACAACAGTCATCCAAGTATTTATGGAAGTTATTTGTCGGCTTGTACTTTTTATTGTACGATATTTAAAAAAAGTTGTATTGGCAGTACATACTGGCCAAATGGGATTGATAGCATTACTGCTTTAAGTTTACAGACTATTGCAAGTAACAAAGTTTTGGATAGTTTATCTGCATGGAATATTTTTAATGCTGATTTTTCCTTTTCACAATTTAATGATAGTATTAGTTGTACTAATTTATCAACTAACTATGAGAGTTTAGTTTGGGATTTTGGGGATGGATATTTTTCATTTGATGAGAATGCCGTTCATACTTATAACGCACCAGGAAATTATACAATGACATTGACTTCATTAACAAATGATGGTTGCTTATTAGATTCAATTTTTTCTATTGTAACTGTCGCTTCAACAACTGCTGTTGAAGAAGATAATAGAGTAACGAAGAAACTGATTATAATTACTGATGTACTAGGTAGGGAAGTATTTCCTAATTCCAATCAAACTTTATTTTATCAATTTAATGATGGAACTACTGAGAAAAAAATAGTTGTAGATTAACTATTTTTTGAGAGTTAACCTAAGAACAGAGCAAGTTGCTTTTACAGCAAACTTATCTCTTCCTGTTCCGAACAGCATAGTCTTTAGCGTATCCTTTCTTGGAGTTCCTAGTATTAGTAAATCATTCTCTGCAGTTAATTCTGATACTGTGTCAATTGGGTGATTAGAAACAACAATTCTAACTATTCCGTTAGTTCCTATTAGTTTAGCCTCAGCATTAAGTTTAATTTTCTCAATTTCAACTTTTGACACATTATCACTTACTACATGCAACATTACAAACTTAGTTTTATAATGATTTGCTATAATATTAGTAGTGTTAACTAGCTTATCAGCATCTGGGCTATCAGTTCTAATTGCTAAAAGTATATTCTCAAACTTTTGGATTCCGCTACATTTAAATAATCCAAAATTGGAGTTAATATGACTTACAATCCAACCTAAAGGATTATTGAAGAAAATACCATTTTGCGCCCTACCATTCCAACCAAGAACTAACCAATCTATAGATGTTTGATCACTAATAGCTTGTATAGTTTCAGTAAGTTTATGTGTAGCAATAGGCTCAAAGTCAATAGGCTTATCTATAGCATTTGCAAGCTTAGAAGTTATTCTTTTTAACGCATTACTCTTAGGAGTACTCTTCTCAAAAGCATCAAGTGAAGTTTGATCAGGAACCTCGGTAATGTTTAATACTTGTATATCCTTGTTTTTATTTAATGATGCTCCTAGCTCTATTAATATTGAGGGGGAAGTTTCGTTTCCAAGTAATGGAATAATAACTCCAGCATCTTTATTGATGGAGGCATCTACCATTTCATTAACAAGTTTATCTTTTATTTTATTAAGGTTTGACGACTCTTTATTTCTTCCTAATAAATATAAAGCAGGAATATGACCATATCTTTTTAAAACCCCAATTCTAGAAGCTTTTACTCCATAATTAAAATAGATAATAGTTCCTAAGATAGAAATTCCTAAAAGTGTTAAAACTGGCATCAGTCCTAAATAGAATAATAATACAACTCCACTAAGAATACCAAAGATTTGCATGTAAGGGTACAGAGGAGATTTATAGCTTGGATTATACCATTGCACAGAAGTTTCTCTTAAAATAATGACACTTAAGTTTACTAAAATAAACATACTTACTTTAAAAGCGCTAACTAGTTTAGCCATCTTTTCTACATCTAAAAAGATAATAACTAAGACCATAATTAAAGAAGTGAATAAGATAGTATTTACTGGTGTCAGATATTTAGGATGAACTTTTGACAATGAAGTAGGTAACAGTTTATCTCTTGACATTGCAAAAGGAAATCTTGAAGAGGCTAAAACCCCAGAATTTGCTAATGATATTAATGTAATAACTCCAATAACTCCAATAATAGATGCAATAGTTTCTCCGCCTAGTTTATGAGCTAAAGTATAAATTGGCTTTATGTCGGTTGATAGCTCCTTAAAAGGTATATTCCCTGATAAAACAAAAGAGATTATAATATAAATAGCTGTCATTATTGCTAAAGACATTATCATTGCTTTTGGTAAATTCTTATCGGGATTTTTTACTTCTTCAGCAATTGCAGCAATTTTTGTTACTCCAGCAAAAGCAACATAAACAAAAGCGATTGCACTAATAAAACCCATATTTCCATCATACAAGAAAGGCCTTAATGTATTTCTGTCAATTTGAGGTAGCCCTATAAATATAAGTGCAATTAAACTTGCAATACTTGCTATTACAATTATAAGCTGAGCCTTGCCAACTTTTTTCACACCAACAATATTAAGTAACATAATTACCACTAGAAAAAGAACAGAAATATATTTTAAATCTATTGTTGGTATATTTACAACTACTAATAAGTAGGCACTTAGTCCAACCAGAGCAAATGAACTCTTTAAAAGTAATGAAATCCAAAGTCCTATTCCTGATATTGTTCCCATCAAGGGGCCTAATGCTCTTTCAATAAAAACATATGCTCCACCAGATTTTGGCATAGCAGTTGCAAGTTCCGATTTAGATAATACTGCAGGCAAAATTGAGAGTGCAGCAATAAGAAATGCAAGCCATAAAGAGGATCCAGTATAAGCAGTAGCTATTCCAGGTATGACAAAAACTCCTCCAAGCATTCCAGCAATACTAATAGCAATTATTGCTGGTAGGGTTAGCGTTCTGTTAAGTTTTTTCATAGTATGCAAATATAGTTTTTAATTATACAAATAATAACAGGCATTAAAAAATTTGAATTGCTAAATTTGCAGAAAAATAAATGGAATGAAGAAGTTAGTTTTATCTGATTTACACGTGACTTTAGGAGGAAAAATGGTTGAGTTTGCTGGTTATAAAATGCCTGTACAATATGCTGATGGAGTAAAAATAGAACATCAAACAGTTCGTGATGCAGTTGGAGTTTTTGACGTTTCTCATATGGGTGAGGTTTTCATAAGTGGCGACAAAGCTCTTGATTTTCTTCAATATATTACTACTAATGATGTAAAAAAACTTACACCTGGTAAAATTCAATACACTTGTTTTCCTAATGCTAAAGGTGGAATTGTTGATGATCTCTTATTGTATATGATTACAGAAAATAAATATTTAATAGTGATTAATGCTTCTAATATAGAAAAGGATTTAGCATGGTTAAATAAGCACAATACTTTTGGGTGTAAATTTGATAATCAATCTGATAATTACTCTTTATTAGCTGTACAAGGTCCAAAATCAATTGAGCTTTTGCAAAAGCTTACTTATGTAGATTTGTCAGAAATAAAATACTATAATTTTAAAGTAGGAACTATTGCAGGAATTGAGAATATTATTCTATCAAGAACTGGATATACAGGTGAAATTGGTTTTGAATTATATGTGAAAAATAAAGACGCTAAGCAACTTTGGAATGCATTATTTACTACTTCAATAGTAATGAAACCTATTGGTTTGGCTGCAAGAGATACTTTGCGTTTGGAAAAAGGTTTCTGCCTGTATGGTAATGATATAAATGACACAATTTCTCCGATTGAGGCAGGGTTAGGGTGGATAACTAAATTCTCAAAAAAGTTTATAAATCATGAACAACTGAAAATACAGAAGGAGGGAGGTATTAGTAGAAAATTAGTTGGACTTCAACTTATTGACAAGGGAATTGCTCGTAAAGATTATCCTATTTTTGATGTTGATGGAAATCAAATTGGAGTTGTAACTTCTGGCACTATGTCGCCTACTTTAAACAAAGCAATTGCTATGGCTTATATTGCTAAAGAGCTTACAAAAGTAGGAAGTGAAGTTTATATAAAAGTCCGTAAAAAACAAATAAAAGCTGAAGTTGTAGCTTTACCTTTTGTTAAATAATGAATACTAAAAAGAATATATCTGTTTGCTTTACTGCCGATCAGTTTGAAAAATATGCAGACGGAAAGTCAACTGTTGTCGTAGTTGATGTGCTAAGAGCAACATCCGTAATTTCTACTGCTTTTATGCAGGGAGTACAGGTAATTATACCAGTACAAAATCTAGATGAAGCATTAGAGTATAAAGGAAAAGAGGGGTGTATAGTTGCTGCCGAACGTAATGCAAAACCTATTGAAGGATTTGATTATGGAAATTCACCTTTTCATTATATTAATGCTGATGTTGCGGGTAAGACTTTAGTGCTTACTACAACTAATGGTACTAAGGCTATTTACAATGCTAAGGAGCATAAAGTACTTACAGCTTCCTATATTAATATTGAGGCTGTTGCACAACATTTAATTGAGGAACACAATGATGTAATAATTCTTTGTTCAGGTTGGAAGGGAGTATTTAATTTGGAAGATCCCATTTTTGCAGGAAGTTTAGCCAAGCTACTTTTAGAGACAGGAAGTTATGAATCTAATTGTGACTCTTTATTTGCATCTATGCAGTTGCTTAAAAGTGCTGATGGAAATCTTTTTACTTATTTAAGCGATTCCTCTCATAGAAAAAGATTAAAATCTTTAAATATGGAAGATGATACTCGCTTTTGTTTATCACCTCCAGTAAAGTCAGATATTATTCCAATTTTAAAAGATGGTAAATTGGTCGTTTTGTAAGATCAAAAAGAGTTTTTAAAATAGTGGTAGTTTTTTTATTTTTTGGTTCAATCATATTTGCATCTGTTTCTTGCTGTATCTATACTCATAAACGAGCAAATAGATATATAGTTTTCAATTTACCTTAAGAGATAATAGGTTTAGATGTTGGTTGGAATAGTAAAGGGGAGTTTATATGCCTTGGATTCTGTACTTGATTTTGACAAGCAACTTGTGGAGCAAAATGAATACGATAAATAATGTTCTTAACAGAAAAGAGGTCAAAATACTATTAAACAAAAATCAGCTAAATTTTCAACTGAATAGCATGTTATGCTTGATGGTAAGATAGAAAAAAGATTATGACTTTCAATTACAACAGTTGGAGATTTATGGTATTGTGAAAGCGTAGATGCCAGGAAGCCATTTTTAGTAGGCATGAAGGAAAATGATATTCTTTTTTGAGGAAATAAAATAGATCATAAAATCAACTCTAATTTTCCTAGATGATATCAGCATTAATTTAAATTTGGATTTTTAGGCATATTAGTCCAAATAGCAAACTCTTCTTTTTTTGTTTTTATTAAATCACTCCAAAGTTGAGCAGTTGAGTAGTTCATACATAATTCAATTGATGAATTATTAATTAACCAACCTTCATCTCTAATTTCATTATTTAGCTGTTCAATTCCCCAACCAGAATAGCCAGCAAAAAACCTTATTTGGTCTTTATTTATCTTTTTCTCTGACATAAGTTTAAGCACTTTGTCAAAATCACCACCCCAGTACAATCCATTTATAACTTCTTTGGAATTAGGTATTAACTCACCTAAAGTATGTAAAAATTGTATAGATTTTTTAGCAACTGGTCCTCCAATATAAACAGGTAAATCACTTAATGGTATATCATTTAATATCTCATTTAAATGAATTTTAGTAGGCTGATTTAAAACCAAACCTATACTTTCTTCATAAGAATGATGTGTAAGTAAAACAACACTTTTAAAGAAAACAGGATCCGTTAAAGTAGGTTCAGAAATTAATAATCTTCCTATTTTGGCTTTTAGCATAATTCAATACATTTGTAAAACTTTTGTAAATATACATTTTGAAATTTAATAGTACTTATGGATTTAAAGAATTTACGGCTTAATTATAAAAAATCATCAATTGATTTTAAAAATTTGACAGACTCTCCAATTGAGTTTTTTTTAACTTGGTTTGATGAAGCTCTTAAGATTAATAAAGATGAAGCAAATGCTTGTATACTATCTACAGTGTCTGCAGAAAATAAACCTACATCAAGGGTGGTTCTATTGAAAATAGTAAATGATAAAGGATTTACATTTTTTACAAATTATAAGAGTAATAAATCCATAGATATACAAAATAACCCTAATGTTTGTTTAAATTTTTATTGGGGAGAATTAGAAAGGCAAGTTAGGATTACTGGTATTGCAGAACAGATATCTCCAAGGGCTTCTGATGAGTATTTTAAAAATAGACCTAGAGAAAGCCAAATGGGAGCTTGGTTGAGTAATCAAAGCACTTCAATTAGTTTAGATTATAATTTTATGGATACTTTAAATAAGCTTGAAAGTACTTTTAAAGGTAAGGATGTTGAGAGGCCATTACATTGGGGTGGTTATTGCATTATTGCCACTAAAATTGAGTTTTGGCAGGGAAGACCCTCAAGGTTACATGATAGGTTGCTTTATGAGTTTGATAATAATGTTTGGAATAAAAAAAGGTTAGCACCTTAAGTACTAAACCTTATATTTTTAATTTGAAAGAAATTATTAATTTTTTGCAACTGTTTTTTAGTTTCCATTTTCTTTTTAGCAACAACTTTCTTTTTAGTTGCATTGTTACAACTTCCTCTTTTTTAATGGATGCAGTTTTCTTATTCTTAGTATTAATTATCACTTCAGCAGTTTTTCAAGCTCTTTTAACACCATAAGTTTCCAAAAAGATTTTACCCTTTCTTAATTTTTTATCTCATTTTCCCATAATTTATTTCGTTTTTGTCAAATTCAATTTCTTTAAATAATCTTCTTCTATTTGAGTAGAGGATTTTATACTACTTCTATACCATTGTAAAAGAACTTCATCTTTCTCAACATCTGATAATTTCCAATCAATATTACTGTTTCTCATCTTATAAGTAAGGTGTTGTAGGCATAAAGAAACTGATACTGAAATGTTAAAACTTTCAGTAAAACCATACATTGGAATCTTCATTCTTTTATCGGCTAATTCCAAAGTTTCTTGGCTACACCCATTTACTTCTGCACCAAAGATTAATGCTATTTTCTGGCTTGTAACATCTAAATCATAAAGTGTGCAGTCAGTATTATGTGGTGTAGTTGCAATAACTTGGAAACCTTCAGCTTTTAGATTTTTGATAGTTTCAATACTGTTGCGCTTCTGTTTATTAAACCTTTTGGTAGTAATCCATTTTTCAGCACCCATTGATACTTCTGAATCATCATTAAAAATATTATCATTTTCAATAATATTAACATCTTGTATTCCAAAGCAATCAGCTGACCTTATTGATGCTGAAATATTTCTTCCTTGAAAAATATTCTCTAGTACAACAGTTATGTGTTTTGTTCTTTGTTGAATTTTTTTTTCAAATAAAATTTTTCTTTCTTCAACAACAAACTCTTTAAGGTATTCAACTAAATCATGAGTTAGTTTACTCATAATACCTTATGATTATTAGTAACTTTATTTCCTTGTAAAAACTGCTCAATAGTCATGGGATTTTTTCCTTCAGCTTGTAAATTTAAAATAGAGATTTCATTATTTGAAGTTACAATATTTAAATAAGATTTGTTATCTGTTTTAATGCTTTTAAGTTGTTTTGATTTTGACTTAATAACCTTACTTAAATGTATTTTAATTCTCTTTTGGAGTCCATTTTCATCTTGGAGTGTAAACCAGGCTGAAGGACAAATAGCAACATCTTTTAGTTTTGTTTGGCTATCTAAAAAAGGGGAGAGGCCTCTAATTAAATTATGAATATCATTTGCTGATCTTACCCAGTCAATTTTAAGCAATTCTTTGGTAAGTTTTGGAGCTTCTTTCATGTCTGAAGTTAGAACTTGAGCATTTTGTGAAGCATTTCCATCTCTTATGATTTCTAAAGTATTAGTTAATAATCTGCTTCCATTATTCATTAATGTATTATGAAGTTCTGCAGCAGTGGTATTATTAGTTAGATTTACTTTTTCTTGAAGAATAATTTCTCCAGAATCAATTTTATTGTCAATAAAAAAAGTAGTTATTCCTGTTTGGTTTTCACCATTAATTAGCACCCAATTTATTGGTGCTGCACCTCTGTAATTAGGAAGGAGGGAAGTGTGTAAATTTATAGTCCCGAGTTTTGGAATACCCCACACTTTTTCTGGTAACATTCTAAAAGCTACTACAACAAATAAATCAGCATTATAGTTTTTTAACTCTGAAATAAATTCTTCATCTCTTAATTTTAAAGGTTGTAAAACAAGTATATTATTTTCTAGTCCCACCTCTTTTACTGCACAAGGTTTAAGTTGCTTACCTCTTCCCTTCCTACTGTCAGGTGGGGTTACAATAGCAACAATTTTAAACCTTTTTTCTAACAAGTATTTTAGGTTAGTTGCAGCAAAATTTGGAGTTCCAAAAAATATAATTTTCATATTACAAATTTATAAATGTAAATTAATCCTTATCCTTTCCATTGATATTTGTTTCCATACTTTCCAACCTTATCATTATCAAATAGAAAATTAAGAATATTTATAATTTCTTGCTTGTTTGTATTTGGAAGTAAAGTACATATTTTTTCTAAGGAATGTTCTTTCTCTTGCAGATATTTTTTAATCTTATTAGAGATTCTTAAAAATTCTTTATCCTTAATATTTTTTCTTTTTTCAAGAACACAAACATCACAAACTCCACATTTACCTGAATTTTCTTCACCAAAATAATTAAGTAATATTTTACTTCTACATGTTTTCTTAGTACTTATGTAGTCTGATATTCTATTAAGTTTATTCTTTTCATACTCTTTTCTCTTTTCCCATTTTACCTCATTTAACTGTAAGGATTCAACATCTTTTCTGGCTTTAATAAAAGTAAGTTGAGGATTGCTGTTTTGCTCTTGATATTGTACAATTTCTAACTGTTGGAGTTTTATTAATAAACGCTTTACTTCTGTAACATCTGAATTATATCTTTCAGCTAGTTGTACTTCATTTATAAATACATAATTATTGAATAAATTTCCATAAGATCTTAAAAGCAACTTTATAAATCTATCATAATATTTATTAGAAATCTGAAACTTATAAAGCTCGGAATTATTTACATTCATTATTAATTTAGAAGAAGTGTGCAGTGTATCTGAGATTTTAAAGAGCTCTTCTTTTTCTAAATATTTTAATATGTTAAAAGTTTTTAAATAAGTTGAATTATACCTCTCGCTAAATTTCAGAATATTGAAGGGAATTGGTTCAATTGGTAAAACTCCCTCAGCTATTTGCAGGTAATTAGCAATATCTTGATAACACTTTTTTATATCTTTAATACTAGGATATCTAAGTCTTAATAATTCCTCTTGTTTTCTAATATCATTACTGTCTGCAAGAAGAAATGCATAAGCAGTTTCGCCATTTCTACCAGCTCTACCCGCCTCTTGAAAGTAAGCTTCAATTGTGGATGGAAGTTCCATATGTATAACAAGTTTCACGTCTGCTTTATCAATTCCCATTCCAAAAGCATTGGTAGCGACTATAATTCTGGTTTGGTTTTTTGTCCAACTTTTTTGCCTTTCTTCACTAATTTTTGTAGAAAGCCCACCATGATAAAAATTGGCAGAGAATTTGTTTTCAACTAAGAAGTGAGTGATTTTTTTGGCAGCCTTCCTGCTTCCAACATAAATAATAACTGAACTTTTAATTTTATTTAAAAGCTTTAGAAGTCTTGCTTTTTTGTCCTCAACATTATCAACTACATAACTAAGATTACTCCTAAAAAAAGAGGATTGAATCAAGTTCTTCTCTTTGAATTTTAAACTTTCTTGTATATCATGAATTACAGAAGATGTAGCAGTAGCAGTAAGCGCTAATACAGGAATGTTAGGGATTATTTCTCTTATTTCATCAATATGCCTAAAAGCTGGCCTAAAATTGTGCCCCCATTCTGAAATACAATGTGCTTCATCAACAGTTATAAGGTTTACATTCATTTCCTTAATTCTAGTCTGAACTAATTCGTTTTGTAATTTTTCTGGAGATAAATAAAGGAATTTAATACCTCCATATATGCAATTTGTCAGAGCAGTATCTATTTCAGAAAAATGCATATTACTAGTAATAGCAACTGATTTTATTCCTTTTGATTTTAAGAAACGAACTTGATCGTTCATTAAGGCAATTAACGGGGAGATGACAATGCAAATTCCTTGATTCAATAGTGCAGGGACTTGGTAGCATATTGATTTTCCTCCTCCAGTAGCAAGTAAAGCTAAAGTATCTTTTTTAGCAATTACGGAATTAATAATTTCCTCTTGTTTTAAACGGAAACTAGTATGACCCCAATATTTTATAAGTACATCAACTGCATTCATGAATTTCAAAGATATAAAAAAAGCCCCTGCATTTACAGAGGCTTTAACGCATTATATTATGATTTGTTATTCTTGATCAGCTAAAAAACGCTCAGCATCTAAGGCAGCCATACAGCCAGTTCCAGCTGATGTAACTGCTTGACGGTAAACATGATCTGCAATATCACCTGCAGCAAATACTCCTGGTATTTTTGTTTTTGAAGTTCCAGCTTCAATGATTAAATAACCTGAATCATCCATTTCCAATTGCCCTTTAAATAAATCACTATTTGGTTTGTGACCAATAGCAACAAAGAACCCTGATGCAGGAATAACTGTTTCTTCATTTGTAATATTGTTTACAGCTGTTACACTTTCTACACCAACTGCATCTGGTTCACCATTAATACTTTTTGTATTATGATTGAAAAGCACTTCTAAGTTTGGTGTGTTAAATACTCTGTGTTGCATTGCTTTTGAAGCACGCATTTTATCTCTACGCACAAGCATAGTTACTTTAGTACACATTTTAGCTAAATAAGTTGCTTCTTCAGCAGCTGTATCTCCAGCACCTACAACTACAACTTCTTTTCCTTTGTAGAAAAACCCATCACATGTTGCGCAAGCTGATACACCATAGCCATTTAATCTTTTTTCATCTTCCATTCCTAACCATTTGGCTGATGCTCCGGTTGCAATAATTACTGTTTCAGCTAAAATAGTGTCCTTTTCATCTACTTCTACTTTAAACGGACGCTCTGAAAAATCAACTTTAGTTACCATTCCCCATCTTGTATCAGTACCAAAACGTTCTGCTTGCGCTTTAAAGTCTTCCATCATCTCAGGCCCTGTAATTCCGTCTTTATATCCTGGGTAATTATCTACATCAGTAGTAGTTGTCAATTGTCCTCCAGGTTGTAAACCTTGAATAACAATAGGACTCATATCTGCACGAGCAGCATATATTGCAGCTGTATATCCTGCAGGCCCTGAGCCAATAATTAAAACATCTGTTTTTTCAAAATCTTCTTTCATTTTCTTTTTTTTGTAAAATTAAAATATATCTATTATTTTTGATGAATATTCAGAGTCAATTGTAGTTCCTTTTATAATAGGAACTTCATAATAAACAGCTCCATAACCAGTAAATACACCTAATCCTCCATTAATATTACTTTGTAGATTTAAAGGTTCTGCAAATGGATTACCATTTGTTCCTGCTTGCCTTACTAATCCTCTCCAGAATTTCATTGAAGGTTCGTCTATCTGACAAAACTTGATTAAAACTATGTCCTTTTTAAATTCTATCGTATCTTCATCACAAACTTTAGTATGGTATGTATTGTAACTTCCAGTAGGAAAACCATTATCACTTGGTTGAGGAAAATAGGTTTCAAATGATTGGCCATTAATTAAGATGTCTGAGCCCGAATCAACTAATTTAAATATGGGATCTTGATTATTTTCAACTAAACAAGAAGTGGTGTCTTCTTTATTTCGTTCATAATGCTGAATCCTTTTACTTTTAATCAATATATTATTTTGAACTTCTGCTGGATCAGAATATAATGCTCTTATATCACATTTAAAGTCTTTTTCAGCAGTTTCACTTTGCTCTACCCAAAGACAGTCAAGTGGAGTTGGGTAAGGTATTGTAGTTTCTGAAGTAATTAACTGATTGTTCCAAACTATTTCTAAGTAATAAGTTCTACCAGCTTGGCTAAAATTATAATTATAATTATTAGTTGTTGTATCTAAAGATTCTCCGATATCATTAACTGTATAAATTGGATAAGGCTCTCCCGTGATTGCTTCAGTTAAATCAGCAGGAATAAGTTCAAGATCCTTACTTTCAACAACAAGGTCGTTATCATCTTTATAAAATACTTTAATAGATTCTACATCAGTTACAAATATATTAGAAAATGTTCCACTGTTTATTGGATCAAAATAACCTTGATTTTTTGTTAGAATGACATAAGGAGGATATCCCTGTTCAATAGTAGCTTCTACTACTAATTTATTTTCAGCTTGAGGTAAATCTAATGTTATTTCATCTTGACAAGAGAAAAGTATAATTGAAATAAAATATATGTATCTTTTCATAATTTAAAAGTTAAAATTCCAGGTAACAGATGGTAAAATTGGGAAAATAGAAACCTGATAGGCTTTTGGTGTTACATTTCCTTCTTCAAAACTTCCATCTTCACCATCATTAGCTTCTAATGCAAAATAAATAAAGTAAGGATTTTTTCGACTATATAGATTGTAAATTGAGAAATTCCATGAAGATTGGAATTTCTTCTTTTTCTTAGCAGTATATGTTAATCCTATATCAAGCCTGTGATAAGGATCCATTCTAAATCCATTTCTAGCAGTAAATTCTGTATAAATATTTTCACCTATTACATATCGTTCATTAGGGAGAGTTATGGCATTGCCTGTAGCATAGACAAAAACACTACTTAGTAACCATTTATCAGATAATTTATGAGTAGCTGTAATAGATAAATCATGTCTTCTATCGTATTTAGCAGGAAATGCATTACCATCATTAACTTCTTCAAAATACCTTGTTGTTTTTGATAGGGTATAGCCTATCCATCCTGTTGTTTTCCCTTTATTCTTTTTTATTAGCAATTCTATTCCATAGGAATCTCCATTACCAAAAGCAAAAGCATCATCACTACTTGAATTAGTATTATCTTCAGGCAAAACACCTTCCTTATATTCAAGTAGATTCGTCATCTCTTTATAATATGCTTCAACTGAGGTCTCATACATATTATCTTTTAAATTCTTAAAATAACCTAAGGCATACTGATCAGCAAACTTTGGTTCTATCCCAGCAGAGCTTGGAACCCAAAGATCTGTTGGTAAACTTACACTTGAAGTTGAAGCCAAGTGAATATATTGATAGTTCTGAGTATATGCACCTTTAATAGAACTTGAAGTGTTTAGCCTATATCTAAATGAAAGTCTAGGCTCAATATGTCTGTAATTGTCTTTGTTTCCAGTAAAATCATTTTTCAGATAATCACGAAAACTTATATAACCACTATGTTGAAAAGAAGAATAACGTAATCCTGCATGTATTTTTAGTGCCTCAGAAACCTCAAAATCATCTGACAAGTACAAAGCACCTTCATTAGAATACTGTTTGAATATTTCATCAGGCTCAAACACTACCTCTCCAGATCTTCCACTTGCATTTCCAGGGGTAAACTCATGATAAGTATAATTGCTTCCAAACTTAACAGTATGTCTTTGATTGGGTTGATATAAAAAATCAACTTTAGTATTCCAATCATTAATTCCTGAGAATATTTTTAGTTCAAATTCACTTTGTGCAATATTAAATTCAAATCGATAATCTGAAAAAATTAATGATGTATTCATAAAAAGTTTATCATTAAATAAATGATTCCATCTTAATGAAGTAGTAGCATTTCCCCAAGGTATCTCAATTCCAATACCATTATCTGTATTGCCAAAGTTAAAAACATCTCGTCCAAAATACCCGCTTAAATATAAACGGTCTTTGTCTGATATCCTATAATTAACTTTTGTTGTTAGATCATAAAAATAGTAACCTGAACCACTAAATGGACTGTCCTTGGATATAAATGGTTTTGATAAAACATCTATATAAGTTCTTCTTCCAGAAACAATAAAGGAACTCTTTTCTTTTTGAATAGGTCCTTCAATTGTTAAACGTGAGGATAATAAGCCAATACCACCGGCTACTTCATATTTTTTATTGTTACCATCTTTCATACTAATATCTAATACAGAAGAAAGCCGCCCTCCATATTCTGCAGGCATACCTCCTTTTATAATATTAATATCTTTAATAGCATCTGCATTAAATACTGAGAAAAATCCAAAAAGATGCGCAGCATTATAGACTACTGCTTCATCAAGTAATATTAAGTTTTGATCAGGACCTCCACCTCTTACATAAAGCCCTGAATTTCCTTCACCACCTGACTGTATTCCTGGTAATAGTTGTGCTGCTTTCATAATATCAACCTCTCCAAGAATTACAGGCAATTGTTTAATGTTATCAACTTCAATTTTTGCTTGGCTCATGTTAGAACTACTTACATTCTTATCTAATCTTTCACCGGTAATAATCACCTCTTCTTTAATTATTGCATCATTAGTTAATGACACATTTAACCTAGTGTCTTTATCTAGTGTAATTTTTTTTGTAATTGATTTATATCCGATAAATGAATATATAATTATATAATCTCCTTGAGGAAGAGTTAAAGAATAGAATCCGTATTGATTACTTGCAGTACCTTTATATGTTTGCTTATCATAAATAGACACTCCAATTAGATTCTCTCCTGAAGATTCATCCTGAACATATCCGCTGATAGTGCAATTATTCTGTGCCAAGATATTAAAGCTAAAAAGTACTATAACTAGAAGAAAAAAGTGTTTTAACATACGTTAATTTTAATAGTGGCAATTATAATGGATTTGATTTAAAAATATTGTATAAATTTTAATCATTTATTAAGAAAAAAATGAGGCATATGTAAGGAGTTAGATTAATGGATTTTTCTATCTAAACTATCAACAAAATTTAAATATTGAAACTTGAGAAAATTATTTTTTCTTTCTGCAGTAGATATAAACTATAACTTGCTTGTAACTAAAACATTTATTAGTTGTAAAAAAAGTAGAACAAAAAATCATATAATTATAAAAAAATTACTTTTTACCATTAATACTATTCATTACAATCTCAGTCCTTTTTCATGTAATAACAACTTCAAAATAACTATTATAATTACTCTTGTAAGAAATTCTAAATCAATATTATTTTTAAACATGCAAATAACAATAATGCTTCATTACTACTAAAAGCTAAGAATAAATTATCAAAAGACTTTAATTAATGTAAATGGATAGGTTCCTTAACTCATTCTGTACTTTCTTTATTAGAATTTGTAGCAGATTTTAATTGTTCTTCATTTAGAATTAATACATTAAAAATATAAGTGATTATAAACATACGAGATACATAATGTACTTCCGAGTATAAAATCTTCTATTTTCAAGAGTCATGTAATTGAAAACTTACATTCACTTTAAGAGCAGATCAAATTTCAATATTAATAAAAGATTTGCAGAAATCATTAGAGTAAGAACAATTAGCTATAAAATAACTTATTCACACTTTTGGAACTGCCCATTGTTATAGACTGCAAGGGCTTTTCCTTTTAGTACTTCTCCGATAAATGGAGTATTTACTGATTTTGATTTGATGTCAGTTACTTTAAATTCCCATTCTAAATCAGGGTTAAACAAAGTGATATTTGCAGTTTCTCCTTCTTGTATTTTAAGTTTAGGAAGATTTAAAATTTTCCTAGGATTTATAGCTATTTTCTCAATTATGATATCAAGTTTTATTTTAGGTATTATGTGTTTTCCAAGTAATCCAAAAGCAGTTTCTAATCCAATTATTCCATTTGCAGCATTGTCAAAATCTATCTTTTTGTTTTCTTCATCTTGTGGGGTATGGTCTGTTGAAATTACATCTATTGTGCCATCAATTAAAGCATTGATTAGTGTGGTATTATCATCTTTTGTTCTTAATGCTGGCATTACTTTGTATCTAGTATCAAAGTTATTTATTGCTTCATCAGTTAAAAAGAGATTGTGTAAAGCAACATCTGCAGTTATTCTCAATCCTTTTGCTTTAGCTTCTTTTATTTTTTTTGCACTTTTTTCAGTGCTTAAGTAACTTAAATGAAACCTGCTATTAGTATATTCTAATAAATTTAAATCTCTGTCAATCATCATTTCTTCTGCTAATGAAGGAATTCCTTTTAGTCCTAATTTTGTTGATGTAGCCCCTTCATGCATATATCCATCATTTGCAATTGAATTGTCATTTGGGTAATTCATTATTAACGCATTACAATCTTTAGAGTAAAGCATGGCAATTTTTAGCACTTCATTTCTGCTAATTGAATTTTTATCATCAGTAAAAGCCAGGCATCCAGCATTACACAGATCATGCATTTCAACTATATCATTACCTTCTCCATTTTTAGTAAGGTTTGCAGCAGGAAAGATGTCAATAATATTTCCTTTTGTAGAATTCTGTATGAATTTAATCATACTCTTATTGTCAATTGCTGGTTTGGTATTTGGCATTAGCATTACTCCAGTAAACCCTCCTTTTAAAGCTGCATTACTTCCGCTTTCAAGAGTTTCTTTCTGTTCGTATCCTGGCTCTCCAAAATTGGCATGTAAATCAAACCAGCCTGGTGATAGGTGTAAGTTTTCAGCAAAATATTCTATTTCAGTTCCGTTAGCAATAGATTCTTGACATGACTTAATGTTCTTTGCTATCTTATCAATTTTACCGTTTTTGACAAAAACATCACAAATAGTATTATGGTGTTTACTATTAGAGTCAATTATTCTTGCAGATTTGATTAATACATTCATAGTTTGATCAGTTTTATTAGTAGTATTTCAATTGCGAAAAAGAGTAATGATAGGAGTAGAGCAATTTTCCAAAATTCTTTTCCGTTTTGTAGTTCCTTTATTTTGCTTGATAAAGCAGCTGTATTACTATCAATAATGCTAGCATTTGCAATGCTATTTCGTATAAAATATTCTTCTATTTTATTCGTGTTTAAAGGTTTATTTTCACTCTCAAGGGTATTATAATTAAATGCAATTTTATCAACTAGTTTATTTTCGTATTTCAGATCATAAATCCCATTTGTTTTAATCTGATTATTAGTATTGTATAATTGCTCAGAATTTATTGTTCTTAAGGTTGGAATAATATCAATATTAGCTGTTGTTAAATGAGGAAGATCATTGCTGGAATTTGTGTAATTACTTCTAAAGTCATTAGTTGTTCCTAGTATATTGTAAAGTGAATTAACTTTAATTGAGCTAGTTGCAATATTTATAAAAATTGGCACAAATAAAGCATGAGAAGTGAGATTAGTGAATTCACTTTGAAGCGGACTTGCAAACTGATAAATAACACCTCTTCCTTTACTAAAGGACACTAAGAAATCTTTGTTATTTTCAAAAGAAAGAATCCTTGTTCTTTTGTAATTCTTTTCCATGGAATAGAATTGTTTTACTGTAGGATAGTTTAAATGTTTTGCTTTACTTTTAAATACATTATTAAATAAAGGATGTTCTAAGTTTAAGTTGCTAATTTTTAATCCAAATAATGAACTTTCTTTTTCTGATAAAGAATTCAGACCTAATGAGGATAGAGATATATTATAGCTAACTAATTCCTTTTTAAAGGGTGGAATAATTGCAATACTTCCTCCATTATTCGCAAAAGTAATCAGACTGCTAATTAAACCAGAATTGATTTGTTCCACTTCATTTATTATTATTAAATTTTGATTTTTTAAAGTGTTGAAATTGATATTATTTACTTGTGTACTAGAAAAGTTAAAAAGTGAAGTGTCAGTATTAAACAGGGTCTTTATTGCTTTGTTTTCTTCCGATTGATTGATGCAATACACATTCACTTTAGCAGTTTTTAAAAAACTAAAAAATAAAGAATTATCAAAAGAAATAGGTGAGTCATTTGTGCGTATTTCTCCACTAATAATTTTTGTATTTTTAGTTGAAAAGTTAAAAGTAATTGTTTTCTTTTCATCAGCTAATAAACTAATATATTGTTGTGATTTTTGCTGTTCATTAATATTCAAGAAAACTACTTCATCAGTAATGTTTTCAATGCCTTTATTACTGACTACTACATGTAATGCAATTTCATTATTTGAAGTAAAAATAGGGCTATTGATATAACAGCTGTCAATACAAATATTGCTAACCTCCTGGTTTTTTACAGGAATAACAAATAGCTGAGTACTGCTGTCAATATTGTTTAAGTTGCTTAATAAAGTTGTACTTTCTTGCAAATCACTTATAAAGTAAAGATGGCTATCTTCATTACTAATTGATTGTTGTTTACCTATAATTTGATTTATGCTTTTATTAAAAGCTGAAGGGGTGATAACATCAATATAATCTAGAATAACTTCAGCTGTATAATTGCTGTTATATTTAACTTTAAAATCATTTGTAATCAGGTAAAAATCACTCTCAGCAGGATAGGATTGAATAATCATTCTTGCTTTTTCTATGGCTATTTCTATTAAATTTCCTTCACCAAAATCAGCATCCATACTTAGAGAGTTATCAATATAAATAAAGATATTATCTGTTTTTTGTTGATTTTTTGTTGGGATATAAGGCTTTGAAAATGCTAAAACTAAAAAGGCAATTGCTAAAATTCTACTCAGTAGAATTAGGATGTTTTTAAGATTTGATTTTTTTTTATTTTCTTCTTTAATTTCTTTTAAAAAGCGAATGCTACTAAAGTAGATTGTTTTATGTTTTCTGAAATTAAAAAGGTGAATGAGAATCGGAATTGCTATCGCAAAGAGGAAGTAAAGCAGTTGTGGGTTTTGATATATCATCAAAGTGCAAAATTAAACTATTTACACTATTTATGGCTTCTTTTAATCTAAATTATTTTTCCATCCTTGATTTCTAGCTTTCTATCAGCTAAATCTGCAAGAACATCATTATGTGTAATAACAACAATTGTTTGCCCTTGTTCTTTGTTTAATTTTAAGAAAAGTTGGTGTAATTCATCAGCATTTTTTGAGTCTAAATTACCTGAAGGCTCATCTGCTAGTAGGATTGAAGGGGAGTTGATTAAAGCTCTAGCAACAGCAACTCTTTGTTGTTCACCACCCGATAATTCATCTGGCTTGTGTTCTGATCTATCTTTAAGTCCTAAAAGTTCCAAAAGCTCCATTCCTTTCTTTTCTGCTTTTTTCTTGTTTGTACCATTGATATAAGCGGGCAAACAAATATTTTCAAGTGCTGTAAATTCGTTTAATAAATTATGAAACTGAAAAACAAAACCAATTTCTTTATTTCTGAATTTTGCTAATTCCTTTTGGTGTAATTTATTTACTTCCTTGTTATTAATTATTAGTGAACCAGCTTGCACGTTATCAAGTGTACCTAACAATTGAAGTAAAGTAGTTTTTCCTGCTCCTGAGGCTCCTACAATACTAACAAATTCACCTTTTTCCATATTTAAATCTACGCCCTTAAGTACTTTAAGATTGTCATAGGAATAATGTATGTTGTTTGCTTGTATCATTTTCTGAGGTAAAGATAATCTAAATAATAAATTACTTTTAATGAAAGACTATTTTGTTGTGCTAGATTAAATGATTCTTCAACATTATCAACCCAATGATTTATTAAGATGTTATCTTCATTGTCAATAGCATTTTTCCAAACTAGGCTGATTTGACTTCCTGGAGCAAACCACCAGTTAAAAGCAATATCAGATGTCCAAGTAGTATAATTTATATTATGTTCTCCAATATAATTACTTTCATTTAAGTAGCCGTCATCACCTAAATATTTGAACTCTAAATTTTTAACTTGATCCATATGATATCTTAACTTGACTGAGAGATCCATTTTATTATTTAAAATATAATTTGCACTTAACACATTAGTAATCATATATGTGTTTCGTTTAGCAAAAATATAATCAATTTGTGGAGGTTCTATAAATAAACCTGAAGTATCATTTGTAACAAATCCAATATCATTATATTGATTATTTATAGATAGCACATAACGTAATGACATCTTATTATTTACCCTATATCTTGGTGATACTCTCCAGTGATATATATAACCTTTATATAAGGGTCCGAAACCACCACCACCTCCAATATCAATTGCTAGTTTTTTTCTATAATCTGTTGATATAAATCCACTCCCATTTATTGATTTCGATCTTTTAAGTGGGTGTGTTAAATTTCCTGTTCTTGCTTCAAAAAAATCATTCTTCTCATAAGGTCTTAAATTAACACGCATAAAAATAGTAGTGTAGTTTTTTAGTGTTGCTTTAGCCTCTAACTGGTAATGAAAGTCTACAAATTTTTGATCTGTGAATAAGGTTTGATGCTCTATTTCTATGGCACTACTAAGATCAATAAATCGTTTACTTTCATTAAATTGATGATAACTTAGAACTACTCCATTAGTTATTTCATTATTAGAGTATAAGAATCCTAAATCATTAGGGTTGTACTTATCATCCTCAAAAATAGAATATATGTCATATTGGTAGTTTCCATTTGTTTTTCCAACTGCCAACATACCTGCAAATCCTTTTATTAAGTCTTTTCCTTCAAATTCCTGACTCATTTTCAGTTTTCCAACATAAGTACGAGTATTCTCTTTGTTATTAATTCTTGTAAAAGCACCGGTTACATTTGCATCTTTTCCTTGCCCATTCTGAACCATATGCGTATTCATTAAACTTACTGATGAACTATTGCCAAAGGCCTGATCAAATATCATTGCATTATAATTAGTTAGGGGGTCTTGCTCTGTTTTATTAGTTACAGCATTAAGTACAGCAATTCCTAGACCGTTTTTAGTTCTTCCTGTAACTTTTGAAGCATTTAATAAATCATTTTGAAGCCTTCTGCTATAAAACATATCATCTCCCTTTTCAAATAGCTCTGTTCCTTCATTAAAAAACTGTCTCTTTTCTTCATATTTAACCTCAAAAGGAGAGAGGTTTAATACCATAGCATCAGCAGAAACTTGTCCAAAATCAGGAATAAGTGTCATATCAAGCGTAAAGCTTTCATTTATTCCGTATTTAAGATCTGCTCCATAATTGTAAGGGAAGTTGGTTTCACCATCATAGTTATCAGCATAAATGGATGCATAAGGCATAAATGAAAGACGAATGGGTGAATCAATATCTTTTATGCCATCAAGAAGTCCAGCTTGTAATGCAAAATTAGAATATTCAACCTTTATTGGATTCCAGCTATAGTCTTCCCGATATCTTCTTATTCCTCTAGCCATATTAATTGACCATGATTTATTATTGTCTGGGAATCTTAATTGAGAAAAGGGTAAAGCAAATTCTACTACCCAGCCTTCTTTATTTATTTTAGCAGATGACTTCCACACTGCATCCCATGAATTATCATAAGAAGATGTAGTAATCTTGGCATCTGTCTGTACACCTGAAGCTGAGATCATGAATTCATATTCAATTTGCCCGTTATTGAATGGGTCAATATAAATGCCGAAGTGATCTGAATTTACATTATTATTATCTCTTATTCCAAGTTCTGTTAAGATACTGTCTGGAGCGTTATCATACATCATTATTCCAAAATAGATGTTCTTACTATCATAGCAGATCTTTACTTCAGTTCTTTGATGATTTCTTTCAGGATTTCCGTTATTTGGAGAAATTTGAGAGAAATTGTTTGCAATATCTATCTTAGTCCAAACATTATCATTTAGATCTCCATCTATTTTAGGTGCATTCTGCACTTTTTCTATATGATATACTTTTTTTTCTGAAAATTGACCAAAAGAAAGAAGAGGTAAAAGTGTAAAAAAGAGTAAAAGACCTTTAAAATTCATTAGGTTAAAAATTTGAAGCGCAAATATATAATTTTATAGCAATAGAAGATTGTTATTCAAATCAATCGTATATTTTTGCAGCACTTAAAAAAACAGATAATGAATTTACACGAATATCAAGGAAAAGAATTGTTAAATAGCTTTGGAGTAAGAATCCAAAGAGGAATTATTGCAACAACACCTGAGGAAGCTGTAGCTGCTGCTGAGAAATTAAATACTGATACTGGCACTAGCTGGTGGGTAGTTAAAGCACAAGTTCATGCAGGAGGTAGAGGTAAAGGTGGAGGGGTAAAATTGGCTAAATCATTAGATGATGTAAAGTCAATTGCAAATGATATTCTTGGAATGCATTTAGTAACGCCACAAACTTCAGCTGAAGGTAAATTGGTGAGCCAAATACTGATTTGTGAGGATGTATATTACCCAGGAGAAAGTGAAACCTCTGAGATTTATATGTCAGTTTTATTAAACAGAAATACAGGTAGAAACATGATAATGTACTCTACTGAAGGAGGTATGGATATTGAAGTAGTAGCTGAAGAAACTCCACACTTAATTTTCCATGATGAAATTGATCCTAAGGTTGGACTTACAGGATTCCAATGCAGAAAAATAGCTTTCAATTTAGGTTTGTCAGGTGTTGCTTTTAAAGAAATGACAAAATTCGTTCATGCTTTATATACTGCTTACGATAAAACTGATTCTTCATTATTTGAGATTAATCCAGTATTAAAAACTTCTGACAATAAAATAATGGCAGTTGATGCTAAAGTAACTCTTGATGATAATGCACTTTTCAGACATAAAGATTATGCTGAATTAAGAGATACAAGAGAGGAAGATGCTACTGAGGTAGAAGCAGGGGAGTACGGACTTAACTTTGTAAAGTTAGATGGTAATGTTGGATGTATGGTAAATGGTGCAGGACTTGCTATGGCAACTATGGATATTATTAAAATGGCAGGTGGTAACCCGGCTAACTTCTTAGATGTTGGTGGTACTGCTGATGCTAAAAGAGTTGAGCAAGCATTCCGTATTATTTTAAAAGATGATAATGTAAAAGCTATATTAGTTAATATTTTTGGTGGTATTGTTAGGTGTGATAGAGTAGCTCAAGGTATTGTTGATGCTTATAATAATATTGGTGATATTAATATCCCTTTAATTGTTCGTTTAGAAGGAACAAATGCTGTTGAAGCTAAAAAACTAATTGATGAAAGTGGACTTAAAGTTGAATCAGTTATTTTATTGCAAGAAGCTGCTGATAAAGTTGCTGAAGTATTGGCTTAGATCAATGATTTTATAGCTATTATAAAGCCCACCAATTTGGTGGGTTTTTTTATATTTGCCTTATGCAAAAACAATCTTTTATAATTGATGGAAGTGCAGGGAAGCCTATTCTTATTGATATTACTTTTAAGAAAACTAACTGCCCAAAAAATATAGTTCTTTTTTCTCATGGGTTTAAAGGCTTTAAAGATTGGGGTCCTTTCCCAAATATAGCTGAGCACTTTGCTGAGAATAATTTGGTATTTGTAAAATTTAATTTTTCCTATAACGGAACTACAATTATTAATCCAATGGATTTTGAAGACTTAGATGCTTTCGGAAATAACAACTTTTGTAAAGAGTTAGATGATTTATGCTTAGTTATTGATTATCTGACAGATAGAAAAGAATTTAATAAGGAGTTTAAAAGTAATGAGATTACATTATTTGGGCATAGTAGAGGTGGTACTATCTCATTATTAAAGTCAGCTGAAGATGATAGAATTGCAAATGTTGTGAGTTGGGCATCTCCATCAAATTTTATTGATAGATTACCAAAAGAAGAAAAAGCTGCTAAATGGAAACAGACTAATGTAGCTTACATTTACAATGGACGAACAAAACAGAATATGCCTATGTATTATCAGTTTTATGAAAATTGTATAGCAAATGCTGATAGGTTAAATATTGAAAAAGCTGTTTCAAACTTAAAAGTTCCTCACCTGCATATACATGGTGATGCTGACCCTACTGTATTGATTGAAGAAGCGCATAATATGAAAAGTTGGAATAAAAACACTATACTACATATTATCAAAGATGCTAATCATGTATTTGATGGTTGTCATCCTTATAATTTAAGTAAATTTCCACCTGATTTGCAAAAAGCTATAGATGTTACTATCGCTTTTTTAAAAGACAATTAGATACAGATTTTAGTAAATTACTAAATGATTTTTGCCATTAATAATTCATCTTCATATTTTCCATTAACTAAAAAAACATTCCTTTTAATTCCTTCTTCTTCAAAACCTGTTTATTGATAGAGTGATATAGCCACCTTATTAGTTTTAGCAACTTCTAATTCCAATCTAGTTATTCTATTATTTATTGCATATTCTTCTATAGTATTCATTAATTTTGTTCCATATCCTTTAACCGTGTATTCTTGTAGAAAGGCTATTGCTAAATTCATACAATATTTTTTTCTGTTTGCAGTAAAGATATTTCCAAAAACGTAACCTACTAGTTTTTTATTATGCTCAAGTACAAAAGCTAAGGATCCTTTTTCTAGCTGCTATTGTATGTTTTTTCTTTGCTGTTCAATTGTGCTATTACGCTCATCTTTTTCATAAAGCAAGAAAGTACTCTAAGTATCTAATTTTTATAATAGATTTAAAAGATTCTTAGCGTCTTCAATTTTTATTTTTCTTATCTCAATATAACTTAAGCTTTAAAAGAGTAAACGAGCAGAAGGAGTTTCGTTTTGGTCAGCAAAATCCTTTTCTAAAAATTTAAAATAACCTGATATCGCAATCATAGCTGCATTATCAGTGCAATATTCAAACTTAGGTACATATAACTTATAATGCTTTTCATTTGCTAATTGCTGCAATTCACTTCTTAAGTAAGAGTTTGCTGACACACCTCCAGCAATTGCCAATTGTTTAATTCCTGTTTGCTTAATTGCTTTTTCTAATTTTTTTAATAAGATAGTAACGATACTATATTGTATTGATGCACATAAATCTTCAAGGTTCTCCTTAATAAAGTTAGGATTCTTTTGAGTGTTATTCTGTATTTTATACATTATTGAAGTTTTTAGTCCACTAAAACTAAAATCTAAGTTTTTAATGTTTGGTTTGCCAAACTCAAAAGCAAGTATATTGCCATTTTTTGCATGCTTATCAATTAATGGTCCTCCAGGATAAGGTAGTCCTAATATTTTTGCTGATTTATCAAAAGCCTCACCTGCAGCATCATCCAGAGTAGTGCCAATTACTTCCATGTTACTAGCGCTATCAATTCTAACAATTTGAGTGTGTCCTCCTGAAACTGTTAAACATAAAAATGGAAATTCAGGCATTGGCTCTCCTTCATCAATAAAGTGGGAGAGGATGTGCGCTTGCATATGATTTACAGTAATTAATGGAATATTCATTCCTAAAGCAAACGATTTTGAAAATGAACTTCCTACTAGTAATGATCCTAAAAGTCCAGGGCCTTTAGTAAATGCGATTGCATCTATATCTTCTTTATTGATATTTGCTTTTTTTATTGCTATATCTACTACTGGTATTATGTTTTGCTGATGTGCTCTAGATGCTAATTCAGGAACTACACCTCCGTAAAGGGAATGTATTTCTTGGTTAGCTATTTCATTTGAAAGGATTTTCTGCCCTTGTAATATTGCTGCTGAAGTATCATCACATGACGATTCTATTCCTAATATAATAGGTTCTTTACTCATCAAGGTTTTTAAATGAGTGTCCCATTTTATCTCTTTTAGTCTTTAGATAAAACTCATTATAGTCATTAGATTCTATCTCAATAGCAACCGACTCAACTATTTTAATTCCGTAACCCATTAGTCCAACTCTTTTCTTTGGATTGTTACTAAGTAATTTTACTTTACTTACATTCATTGCTCTTAAGATTTGAGCTCCTACACCATAATCTCTATGGTCAGCATTAAATCCCAGTTCTATATTTGCCTCAACAGTATCTCTTCCTTTTTCTTGTAGTTCGTAAGCTTTTAGCTTACTTAATAAACCAATTCCTCTTCCTTCTTGGTTCATATAAACTAGCACCCCTTTACCTTCATTTTCAATTTGAGTAAGAGCTTGTTCTAACTGAGGTCCGCAATCACACCTGCAACTTCCAAAAATATCTCCAGTCATACATGAAGAATGTACTCTAACTAAGATTTCATCATCTTTTTGCCACTCACCTTTATAAATTGCAAGATGTAATTGGTCGTTTGTAGTTTGCTTGTAAGCTTTCATTTTAAAATTACCATATTCAGTTGGTAATACTACATCTGCTTCTTCTGATATTAAAGTTTCGTTCTTAATTCTATATTCAATTAAATCTTTAATTGTGATGAACTTTAAATCAAACTTCTCAGCTATTTTAAATAAATCATTTGTCCTAGCCATTGTACCGTCTTCATTCAAAATCTCAACAATAACTCCAGCAGGTTGTAATCCTGCTAATCTTGCCAAATCAACAGCTGCTTCAGTATGCCCTGCTCTTCTTAATACACCACCTTTTCTTGCTTTTAATGGAAATATATGACCAGGCTTACCTAATTCTTCAGGTCTTAAATTTGGATCAACAAGTGCTTGTATAGTTTTAGCTCTATCTTGAGCTGAAATTCCTGTTGTACAACCATGTCCAATCAAATCAATTGAAATAGTGAATGGTGTTTCAAAAGCAGCAGAATTTTTTCCAATCATCAAATCCAATCCTAATTCATCACATCTACTTTCTAATAAAGGGGTGCAAATTAATCCTCTTCCATGAGTTGCCATAAAGTTAATCATTTCTGGAGTAGCTAGCTCAGCAGCAGCAACAAAGTCTCCTTCATTCTCTCTGTTCTCATCATCAATAACAATTACTACTTTTCCTTCTTTAATATCAGTAATTGCTTCTTCTATAGTGTTAAATTTCATGTTAAAATTTTGATGGTGCAAAAATAGTAGATTTTACTTTAATTGTTTCTTTTTTATTGGCATTTTAAAAAGTATAGTAAAATTAGAAAAATTAAATAGTTTAGAATCATTCTTTGCTTTGTAAATTAGAAATATTGCTAATGGTAGAAATACTAAATTAGCCAACCACATTCCTTCAAAAGCTTGCATGCTTAAGTCTTTTGCTGATTTTTCTCCCACCATATTAATTACATGAAAAAGGATAAAGAATAAAACTGATACAAGTACTGGAATTCCAAAACCACCTTTTCTAATAATTGAGCCGAGTGGTGCTCCAATTAAAAAGAGTAGTAAACAAGCTACTGCAAGGCTTAATTTTCTATGCCATTCTATCTTATGTTTTGTAATTATTATCTTTCTGTATTCTAAGTCATCTTTATTTGATTTTGCAACTGACTTTAGTGCTCTTAGCTTGTTAATAGCAATTTCATATTGTTGCTTTTTTTGATTAGAAGGTAGGGATTTTAAATTAATGATACTATCAATTTCTGTTGATATTTTATACTTACTTGTAATGTTTTTAGAAAAGAGCTTCTCCTTATCTTGATATTTAATCTTTAATGAATCAATTGCGAAATCTAATTGCATGTTATTAAGCATTGCATAATGGCCTTTGTAAAGTTTTTCACTATTACTTGATTTGCTAAAACTTGCTAAATCAAACCTTATTAAATCTTCCTTAAAATGAGTTGTTCTATAAGGGTTTTTTTTCTTTTTATTTGGAATGTCAGTATAAGAATGACCATTATAAAGTATTAATTCAAGAAATTTTTCATCTTTAGTTAACTGCATAATTCCACTCTGTGCTGTAATGACTTTATCATTACCTTTTTTTGATGTATGGTCATAAATAATGATATCTTTGAGTGTGTTTTTAGAGGTGTTCTTCTCATTAATTTTAATGCTAAATCCCTCAATATCTTTATAGAAAATTCCTTCTTTTATATTTAAAGAGGGTTTCTTCTTTTGAATATCATAAATCATGGAACCATTCTTTAAATTTGCAATTGGCATTACATAATTTGAAAACAGAAATGAACCATAACTTAGTATTATTACAAGAAAAGTTATAGGAAATAATATCCTAGGTAATGATATACCTGCTGATTTTAGGGCTACTAATTCGTATTGTTCTCCTAGTTTCCCAAAAACCATAACTGAAGCTAAAAGCATTGCAATAGGTAATGCTATTGGAACAAATCTTGCTGATGCATAAAAAAGAAGTAATGCTATTTGATTAAAATCTAGTCCCTTTCCAACTAAATCATCAATATATTTCCATAAGAATTGCATTAAAAGTAAAAATATTGCAATAAAAAAAGTTGCAATAAATGGTCCTAAAAATGATTTAAGAAGAAAAAGGTGTAGCCGTTTCATTAAAGTAAAGTACTAAAATTTAAGATCCAATTGCTCTTTTAAGTTGATCAATTTGTTTTGTCCAAAGATTAGTTTGCTCTTCTTTTTCATCTTCATCTTCAGCAAAATCAGTTACTATAAGAGCGACATCTTGTGTCATTTCATCAATCTGAATGAAGAACTCAAAATATCCTTCACTGGAGTCATCTTCCCATTTAAATCGGATATATTTATTGTTCTCTTTCTTTAATAACATAGCAGATTGCGCACTACTATCCCAATAAAAGGTGTAAATTTTATCTTTTATAAATACATCATCAGCAAACCATTCAGCTAGCCCTTCTGGAGTACTAAGACGCTTGTACAGTATAGTAACTGAAGAGTTTATAGGGAATTCTAATGTATATTTTGTCAAGTTTGACATATCTTTAATTAAATTTGCAAACTAATTTTACAAAGATACTATTTATTTATGGCTTTATTGCAATCAATCGAAAAACAAGGGAATTTCTTATTTAAGTATAGAGGTCAGTTTCCTTTACTACTATTTATTTTAGCAGTACCTTTTATCTATCTTACTGATTATTCAGCATTATCTCATCAAGCACAAAATAGTTTTATGTATACCGCAATTAGCTTATCAGTTTTTGGTTTCTTAGTTCGTTTTTATACTATTGGAACAACTCCAAAGGGTACCAGTGGAAGAAATACAAAAGAACAAGTTGCTGATGTTTTAAACTCCTCTGGAATGTACTCAATGGTTAGGCATCCTTTGTATTTAGGAAATTATCTTATTTGGTTAGGTATAACTGTAGCAACATTTAATATTTACTTTGCTATTATTATGAGCTTATTGTTTTGGGTATATTATGAAAGAATTATATTTGCTGAAGAACGATTTTTAGAGCGCAAATTTGGTAATGATTACTTAAATTGGTCTAATAAATTACCAGCTTTTCTTCCTGCAATATTTGATTTTAAGAAGTCAGACACTCCATTTTCAATAATTACTGTACT